>TARA_R110000751_G_scaffold16376_7_pt1 | contig 10255 bp, 4 predicted proteins | sample TARA_R110000751 | Tara Oceans TARA_R110000751 (sample SAMEA4398001) | marine metagenome | biome: Polar Biome; feature: [MES] marine water layer (ENVO:01000295) within the mesopelagic zone...; material: water (ENVO:00002006), including particulate matter (ENVO:01000060) such as...... | reverse complement strand
GGTGGCGGCATAAATGGGGCGATGAACTCTGTGGTCGTAGATGCGGTTCTGAACCTGACACCGGGACACCATGTCATTCGGATTGCTATCATGGATATTTTGTCGTCTAATGGGGTGGTGGAAAACCGCCCGACCTACGTTTCAACGTCGGAACTCTTTATCTTGGAGATGGCGAGATAATGGCAAAGTACTACAATTATTTGAAGGATGGGACTGCGTACACAGCGAAAGAGCTGAACGACCGACTGGAGTCTGTCAGAGACACGATCAACGCACTTGATCCAGAGTCTTTTTCTCACGGAGCCTTCCGGCACGAGCACCTTCCACAACTTATCGGGCCGTCAGGCCGAGACCCAGACGTATTCGAGGCCTTTACCGCCAGTGTGGGCGTGGGATTCGCCTCTGGAGACGTAAAGCTACAGGGCGACGACATGGTGCCCGCGACGAGTGTCAACTATCCAGCCGGGATTGACATGGCTGCGGAAAATGTGACGGCATTTATTATCCTTGCAAACTTCAATATCCGTAGATTCTTGGACAAGGACGGCGAAAGCGAAGTCCCCATTGAGCGGTCGTATGAGGATTTCATTGGGACTAAGTTCAGCGTGATGGCGATTGACGAGGCGGGGGAGTCCCACCTCATATCGCATACAGCACGGGCGATTTCCCCCGGCTGGACAATGGCCAATGCCACGATGGATGCGACCCATACTGTAGAAAACAACTACTATTGGCCCGGACAGGCGATTGCTCCAGACAGGAATGCTACCTTCAAAGACCTCGCTATTCGGACGATAGTCCTTCCTGAAGACATAGAAGTCCTTGGTATGGACCGTGTCTACGGCTTTGAGATTATATCGAGCACCCAGTTCTTAGCTGCCTCTACCTCAGGGATGGGAGATCCGGGCATTGAACTGACAAAGCGCAATTTAACGGTTATTCCTATTCATGCAGAAGTGAGGCGAGTCACATGAGCGGCAAAGTCGAGCTTGAGCTTATCAATGATGGCACACTGAATGTTGCTGACCTTCTCTACGAGAACCTCTACGGGGTCACCAACGATTCATTAGAGAACATCAATGGACAACTAACCTCTGAGAATCTGACTGAGAACATTGCTATCAAGTATCAGAATGTGCAGCGGAATTCGTTTTCTGGTGGTGGACAAGTTGGTGGAACTGCAAACCTAGACTTCTTTGGTGGGGGTAGCGGGTCGCCACTAGGAAGTGGTTGGTTTCGTGGGGCCAATACAGCCAACGCAGATAGATATCTATCCATCCCCGGAGCCTCACTTAAATTCTCTCTCCCCTATGAGGCCCACGTTCTTCTCTTTTGGACGATCACTTGGGTCAATGATAACAACGAGGGGGCCAAAGACTCACGCATCGCGTTGTTCTTAAATGACTCCGAGACCATTGGGATAGATACCCGGACTATGACCAACACCCCTTTTGCACGGAGAGTTCGCCGCACCATGTACGGGGGAGCAGACGCGGACGCGGGGGGCTCCACACCGGGAGTTACAGTTTTAAGTACAAATCAACTCCAAGATCGTTATAAGTCAAGGACATGGAGTGGCCATTGCTGGGTGCCCGCCACACTTTCCGCAGGCTTCCACGACGTATCCTTACGGGTCTGCGCTGATGCCAGTATAAAACAAACCCGTGTCAGGGCCCGCTCAATGAAATATGTATACTTTAAGAATGGAGCGACTCTCTAATGGCAAAGCAAACTCGATCTCAACGTCTCCAAGGAAAGGCTGATAAGGCGCGAAGCAAAGGCAACGAGTGGAAGGCTCAGAAAAAAGAGATGAAGGCAGAATATGGTGCTGGCGGCATCGGTGCTATGGCACAGTCCAAAGACCTTGCACATATGGAGGCGTTTGAAGATGACCCCTCACAGTTTGGCGACTCTCAACAAAAGCAAATGGGTGATGCTTTGGCGGCACAACAGGTCGCTGCGGCAGGTGCTGCGGGGCAGCAGGAAGAGCTGGCTCAGGCCGCGCTTACGGGTAATGTGACTGCGGGACAGTTTCAAGATGCCTCCCAGAAGCTGGCAATGGGCACACAGGACGCAGGCAGGGCAGGCTATGGGGATGCCGCGCAACGCAGTATGGCAAAGATTGCCCAAGCACAGGCGCACGCACTCGGTGCCCCTGACCGTGCGTTGGACAGGAAGCAGGGCCGCGCAGCGTCTACCGTGGCAACCGTCCAAGGGATTGTCGAACCCGTGGCTCGCGTTGCCGCCGCAGTCGTGACGGGTGGCGCGTCCGAAATCGCGGGCTTTGCCGGGACCGCTGCTGAAGGGAAGCTTGGGGGTCACCTTGCCACAGGATGATACCAATGTTGTGGGCCGAATGGAGCGTCGTGTTTCTGATTACATGGACGAGCGTCGTGCGGTAAAGCGCAAGGCGGTCAGAGAGTTGTTTGGGAAAGACGAAGACCCCTCTATGGAGCAGATGACCGCGTACAATACGTCCCTTCAACCATACATTAAGGAGCTCATAGCTTTCCAAGGCAAGATCTTCGAGAATGACAAGCAGCGGACAATGGAACGCACCAAGGTGACCAACAAGATGCTCGATGCCGTGCAGGCAGTCATCAGGTCTCGCGCAGATAACGCTACTGGCATGAACAAAGCCCGCTTGATTGAGTACGGACGTAACATCACCAACCTTCAGAAAGGCCTCGACCTAGCCACGTCCGCTTCTGATGACGTCCTCTACGCTCCGCAGGGGGAAGAAGCGGTCTTCAAAGCAGCTAACGCCGCGATGGAAAAGTCCTCTGGAGAGAACTTTAATGCTACACAGATTGGTGCGGCCCTCGTCAAGCAGTTGCCCAATAAAGCAGAGCGGGAGGAGGCACTCCGTCGTCTTGAGGTGTATCTGGACGACAATCAGACGCGAATCGACCCTGAGACTGTACGCAGTTCGATGAAAACAGCCGCCGCAGCCCACGGGCTCCCCGGTGAGGTTCTCTCGGAGCTTGGAGCTACAGATCCCTCTTCTGCCGCGTATGTCGAGATGGGCCATGCTATGGGCAGTGACCCAGCATCTGCGGTGGCGATGTTTGTGGAGCAAAGAGACCGAATCGATGCCATGCAGGCATCTTCCGGCGGGAGCTTCGGAGCTACGATGGCAGAGCTAGCAGGCGCAATGACATCGGGGGATACCGAGGAGATGCAAGAGGCGTTGAACGATATCGTGGGGGAAATTGGGATGACCGCAGAGGAGGCGATGCTTCATTCAAATCAAGAGAGGCACAAAGAGGTGCTCCTTGGCCAGTTGTACAACCCCAACGCCCCGTCATCCGTCGAGATCGCCAGAGACCAACTCCTACAAGACCCCGGCTTTCTCACGTACAAAGACTCCATGGGCTTCTCTACAGACCGCGCTGCTTTTATTTCTTTGAAGCGTCAGATGCGGAAGTCAAGACGGAAGAAAAAACGGAAGGACCGTCAGCTATTGCGCGGTGGGGCAGGCATTAGCTCACCACAATCCATGAATGCTTTGAAGGCATTGCAGGAGAATGAGGATAAGGCTAGAGTGCCCGGACAGGGAGCGTCTCCTTCCGCCGCTTTAACTCAGCATGCGGACCCCGCTTCTACAAAGGTAAAGGTGGGAGGCGACAGTGGCGGAAACAACACCCCCTAAGCTCCCAACGCCCGAACCACTGAAGCCAGAGGTCAAGAAGCCAGACCCTGAGCTTCACTTCTTTGGTGTCACGGAAGATCAACTCCCACCGCACCTCCGTGCGTCCTTCCGCAAAACTGCGGTAAGGAGGAAAGCGATCGCTGAACGGATGAACATCCGAACGAAGCAACGCGGCCCCACACCTCCTCTGGTAGATGAAGACGCCAAGCGTCTTGACGAAATCAGGTCTCTGATGACGTCCACCGACGCAGAGCGGGAGGAGCTTCAAAAAGCGTTGCGATCAGAGCGTGGCATCTTCCAACTGGGCTTCGGGAACACGCTTCTAAAAGACCGCAGTACGCGGATCCGACGAATTCTGAAGGCACAAGGACGTCCGGCCACAGAAGAAAACCAACAACAGGTGATGGAAAAACTTGTTGAGGACGCCAAAAACAAGGTCGCCTACGACGCTAGCAATCCGCTCTTTAACCCCGACACACCGGGGCACCTCGATGTCAACGCCACAGAGATCTTAAACATTTGGTCAATGGAGAACTTGGCGAAGAAGTTTACTTCACCACAGGAGCTATACCAAAACTTTGGTCAACTCGCGAAAGACCAAGAGAATCTGGAGACGGAAGCAGCCACGCTCCTTACGAAAAAGCTTCAGACGCAACCACCCAAAGCGATCTACCACGCAATAGTGGACGGGAAGGAAGTAGCGAAGGTTCCCCGGTTTAACGACGCATTCGATGCGTCAGTAACGGAGGCGACCCAGAACAACCTGATCCGATTACTGTACTCGGACAAGACGTCGAAAGACCTTCTCCGCATGTATGCCGAGGGCTACTCTGTCGAGCAGAGTGACGAAGATCTCCTTGCTTCGATGGGCAATAAACAGGACGCAGACCGCATCAAACAGAATGCATTTTTCAGTCGGGCGGATGCCCTTCCTTCTGACGTGTACATTCCTATCTCGGGGACGCGAGATGGGCGTTTTGGTATTGCACTAGATCAGATACGGGACGGCATAGAGAATCTGATCTTTCATCGGGAAAGAAAAAAGCTGGGACTGAAAGTCAGCGAGATGTCGGAAGAACAAAAGGAAGAGCTCCGGGAGAAAAGCCGCAAGAGAACACGGGTATTGACCGATTCACTTGTTGACCGAGACCAAGTTATGGTCCATGTAGACCCAGAGGGAGAGCTCCGAGACTTTGTCGAAGGCAAGGGAGCAAGAGCGGGGATGGTGAAGATTGCAGAGGCATTCAACACCGCTTTTACTCTTGGACAGAAAGAGAAGATCTTCAATAACCTCCCCGACCGGGTCGCCAAAGCCCTTGTTGCGGTCACTCTGCCACGACGCACCGCAGGGGTCGTCACAGAGAAAGGCGAAGAGTTGGGCTTTGAGAGAGAAGGGGACTTTTTTGTTCCCCTGCTTGGAGAAGGCAAGGCAACCAATATGCTGGATTACCTACTTAGGTTCTCCATAGACGAGCCCATAGTCCAGTCATTTGCTATGGCCGTGGACAAAGAGGCGCATTCAGGCGAGAAGGGGGACAAAGGTCGGCCATTGCGAATTGCCAAGAACATGCTGGACAACGTCGGCACCCTTGAGCACATCGCGTATATGACCAAGGACCAAATTGCAGGAGGACGCTTCCTCTTTGAGTTTGGAGACGCCTTTATCAACCCTCTTCTGGGCGACTTCGGGAAAGAACATCCCGGCCTAGGAACTGCGGTTGGCGGCGTCCTAGCATTAGGTACGTTTATTGCCAGCCCGGACATTTTTACCGTGACCGCAGCAGGCCTCGTCGGAGCCAAAGCAGGCAAAGCAAAAGTCGCCCAAGTCGCAGGGCTCACCAACCAGTCTATGATTGGTATGGGTGGGGAAGCACTACTCAAAGTGCTTGATAAAGCGACAGAAGGTAAGGGGGAGGTTTCATCCGTCGAGGATATTGCCAAGACTGACGAGTACATAAATAAGGCAGCGAGACAGGATAAAACAGGGGGGATCGGAGCCTTCAGCTTACTGGCCAGCGCAGGCACACTCATGAACCACGGACTCGCGGCCAACCTCCGGTCTAATGCAGTACGTCGGTCAATGGATATGTATGTATCTCTGAAGGCAGACAGTAGGAAGCTTTTAGTGAAGGCAGAAAAAGCACGTAAGTCCTCCGAGAAAAGTAAGAACGAGGCTAAAACAGCAGACCTTGAGTTGTCCGCAATCCAATATGAAATTCAAGCCGCAGAGATGGCGGTCGCCGCAGAAAAACAAGTCACCAACGCAGTTGTATCCTTTGCCCGTAGCAACAAGATGCGCTCAAAGATGGTCGATTTAGTCGGAAAGTCTTTGTCATCTGACGATGCTGCACTTTTGGCGGACGCCTTCGCGGCCCTACGCGGTGAGAGGAGCATGGGTGAGGTGGCGAGAGCTCACGGCCTTACCAAAGGCGTCAAGATGTACAAGGGCTACAGTAACGTCGCAGAGGCTCGTCAGATCCACGCCTTAGTCTCTGACAAAGTTCTTGAGCTGCTTCGTATGACCGAGACAAAAGCAGGGACGAAGGCGTTTTCAGAGGCAATGTCCGCGAAAACGACAAAGGTGTTTGACAACGTGCGGGGACAGTCACTCCGTGCGCTTGGTCGGATTGAAGACCTTGTTGAGAAGATTAAGGCAAACCTCGAAAAAACGGGTTCGCCGGGAGCACGCCTTGATGGGATGGGGACGCCGATAGCCATCAGGCCACTGATTGAAGCGATTGAGAAAGGAAAGAAGGCCCCCATCTACCTGACCAAGGCTCTGCAAGATCGATACGATGCGAATATCGTCGCCCTCGGTGACCTGACGGAGAACATCGCAAAGCACGGAGAAGAGACCCGTAAGCTACGGGAACGCACGGAAGCGTTAGCCGCAATGTCCCCCGAAGAGCTTGATGCGTTCGTGGTCAATGAGTACAACGCATATCTAAACTCAATGCGGAACCACGCTCGTGGCGCGGCAAAGGTCACGTCGCTGAAGCCCAAGGTGTTCGACCAAGTAATGGATGAAGTGGTGGGCAGGAGCAGAGCAGCGTTTAAGGAAGACATCCTAAAAGGCGCACCTGAAACAGTGAACCCTCTGCGGGATGAGTTGGCCAAAGTACTAAGTGCCAAGGATAGTGTAGACGACATTTATACCACCAAGGGACTGATTCAGATCTTCTCTGACCCCATCGGCATCCTACAACTCGGGCTCCGCATGGAAGGAGGGATGACAGGTCTTTTCCGTCAGCCGAAGGCATTTGTGGTTTGGGCCACTCTGTCTATCGCGCAAGTCATGGAGAAGTTTCCTATCTTCTCCACAAATATACGATTGTTGGAGTCTGTGGTGCGGCGGGAGGTCGATGATGCCGCGAAGATAACGGCGCGAAAGACACAAGACTTGTTGGATTCGTTCAACATTATCCTAGCAAACGTAGAAGATCTCGACGAGGCCAACGACCTGATTAGAAAAATGCTTTCTACTACCAGCGGGGTCGAGGAAGTTGCGTCTCGATACCGCATCTGGGGTACGGAAAGGGCCACACTGACGCTTACGGGCATTGTAGGTAGGTCGGACTCCCTGTTACGCACCTTCTTGGGACAGGCCAAAAATATGCACAAGGCCCGCACACACGCACGACCAAGTGACAAGCTCATTGAGAACCCCGGTCTTGCTGCCGTGATCCAAGCGTTCATCGACGAGAGCATGTTGACCAATCGAGCGAAGTTCTACGATGCGGGCGGCGTCTATGACCAATTGCTCTCAAAGACATACGAGAGCATTGCCAAAATGGACCTCGACCTGCCGGGAACTGAGTTGCTGAGTGCGTTTGAATCAATTGTCCGCTCCAACATCAAGGCTGTTGGTGAGGAGCCCGTCACTGTGGATGTCTCGTCCCTCACGACGGCAGGCAGTATGACGAAGTTCTACAAGGGGATCGTGCTGGGAGCCATGCAGGCAGACTTCTTCGCACGGATAACGGAAATCATCGGCCCTCGGTTCAATGCCCGGATGGGGCGATCAATGAACTTCCTGATGGGGGAAGGTGCAGAGGCGACGGACAACTTCGCCAAGGTAGATTTTGCCGTAGGTGACTACGTCATCCTCCGAAAGGACGCCGAACTGTTCAATATGCTTACCGCTCGCTCTCGAATTGAGGGAAAGACCGGGGACGTAGGAAAGTTACGCCTTCCCGGAAAAGGCGTCGTAGGTACACAGTACGCCGAACGTATCAAAGGCAAGGGCTTCGAGGCACGAACACCCAAAGAGCTACTCAAGGAGTTTGTTGCAGAAGTTACTCCTACCTTGGAGTATCTCGCAGACGGATCGCAGGGATACCGCGCCTCGTTCTTACACCCAAAGACGATGAAGGCACCACAGAAAGGTGAAAAGCTCTATAGCACCTACGATATCCTAGAGTGGCTTTCTCGGAATGGACGAGGGGAATACTACCGGCGCATGGCGCAAGCTGTTCTTCCGTACGCATCAAAGTTAAATCCGTTCTACATCAAGAAGAAGTACAACAATGCACATTCGGGACCAAACCACATGACGTTTGATCCCAAGTTCTTTAACCCCCAGACAATCATCCACGAGTCCTTGCACAACATCATCACCAACCGCGTCTTGGGCTGGGAAAAAGGCGGTGGCCTCACCGCAACACCACAAGGTAGAAAGGTGGTAGAGCGTGCCCTTGCCTTTCAAAACGAGATGAAGGAACTCATCAATCCGTATGTTCACTTGGGTAACTACAAACTAACAGCCAGAGGTGAGGAGCTAGCAAAAGGATTAAAGATGGATGAGGCAGCGCAAAAAGCCTTGTCCGCAAGGCTGGCGTACATCTTCCACGGGAACAGGCTCGCAGAAATCCATACTGTACCCTTTGACAACCCCGAAGTGCAGAAGTTCCTGAGTTTGATTCGCTACGAAAGCAGTCAAAGGCCGTTGCAATTTGATCAGCTTGACTTCTTTTACGATGTCGTCCCCGGCATCCGAGACGACGTGAAGAACTTGTTGACTTACGTTGCTCGTCATCAGGCGGCACAATTGCTAGAGGGACAACCACGGCCACTACCACCTAAGAAGCTGGGGCCAAAGGTGCCGGACCCGGACAGGACTGCGCTCGTCCAGAAGATACCCGGATACAGTACACATCAAGCGTTGCCTTCCAAAGGACGTGGGAGACAGAAGCCCTTTATCCGTCTACCCAAGTTGGAAGATTTGGGTATGGAGGCTCTGGGCACATCGGCGTACCGCATCAATAAGATTGATGACGGTAACAACGTCGTGTACCTAAGCACGCTAGATGGGGACAAGCCTCTTGTGATGGCTCTTGACGAGATCGTCCACCGTGATATTCGCCTGTCCCTAATGGACGCTCTTGACGGATTCAGTATCTGGGGCACAGGGAGCCTGACGAGCATTGGCCGAAAGAACCTTACGGATGAGCTGAGTGCTACGAGAACCGCGTACCAACGCATGGTGGTCGCTTCGGCTGACGCAGATGGCAACGTACTAATGGTGCCACGTAGCATCCTGAACGACTTGAACGAGAGCCTGACGAAGATCCAAAAGGAGCTCGATGAGGCAATCAGTGAGGACGCAGCAGCCACCATGATGCACTCCAGTGGTCTGGGTCTGTACCGGAAGTTCCTCCGGTGGTTCAAGACACACATCCTCACAGGGCTCGTGGTCCCACGACCCGCCTACTTTATGAACCAGTTGTTTGGTGACTTCTCTCAGATGTGGTTGACTGTGGGCCCAGCACGCGCAGCTAGCCTCACCTTCATGGGCTCGCTCGCGTATGTCCCGGTATATGGGAAATCGCTACAAAACGCATACTTCAAGACACTAGAGGGGCTCCCCCAAGGAAGAACTGGGCTGCCTGTTGCTTTCTCTGCGATGTTTAACGGAGCACTGGATAAGATTCTGACGGCCAGCGACGATGTGCTTACACTGAAAGACGGCACTAAGCTGACCTACGCTGAGTTTTATGCCGAAGCAGTCGGTGCGGGAATCGGAGAAAATATCCGTATTCAAGATTTCTCGAACGCAATCCAGAAGACGTTGCGTTTACAGAGCAAGAGGCTTTCCGGTGTCCACGGCGCACTGGCGCGAGCAGGACAAGATCTCGGATACATGCAGAACATCATGGAGATGAAGATCCGGGAAGTGACCCGGAGACAACGACTTCTCTTGTATGCCGACGCACGCATCAACCGGGGGCTCACGGAACGGGAAGCGTATCGGGAACTGAGTGATACACTGTATGACTGGACACATTCTGTCGGCAAGCACGAGATGGATTACCTAGGTCGTTACGTCTTGTTCTACACCCTGTCAAAGAATGCAATGGCACAGGTTTTCCGTATGTTCTTTGAGGCATCGGATGTCGGGCTGAAAGACTACATGCGCCGGTATGCTAAGGGAGCGACACAACTTCAGCGGTTTGAGGTGATGAGCAGACTAATGACACAGTACCCTGTGTCGGCGACCAGCCCTTTTGAGGAGGTGAAGAAAGAAGAGCAAGGCAAGTTAGCATCAATGCGGGATAAGCCGGGATATCTTGAAGAGTACCCGCTTCTCTCAACTGGGGAAACGTC
>TARA_R110000751_G_scaffold69420_5_pt1 | contig 10258 bp, 14 predicted proteins | sample TARA_R110000751 | Tara Oceans TARA_R110000751 (sample SAMEA4398001) | marine metagenome | biome: Polar Biome; feature: [MES] marine water layer (ENVO:01000295) within the mesopelagic zone...; material: water (ENVO:00002006), including particulate matter (ENVO:01000060) such as...... | reverse complement strand
AACATATTCACCGTCACGCTTATTAATTTGTGGACTCATTTGCTGTAAAATTGAAATGCGTGGAATCATGAAATCTTGCGAATCCATACCTTCTGCACCTGAGCCTTGGTCTGCTAATAAGATAGCCTCGTCTATTAAAGCAACTGGGTTTGCTTTTTTCTTCGCTACATTTTTCGCCATTTAACTACTCCTGATCTGGACTTTTTGTCCGGTGTAAAGTTTAAAAATATCTACAGGAATATTCTTCCCATTGCCTAAAGCTTCACTAATGAAAGCTTTCAAGGTCTGGGGGTGGACACCTGTAGACTCCTTGTAAAAGACTTTGCGACCTCTTAATTCTTTTTTGAAATCTGAGCACGCATTGTCTTGGCCTTTTCCAAATTGAACTTCAACGTTGGCCTTTATTAATTCTGAACCACCGTTTTTCCGCAACCATGCAAAACACGCTTGTTGTCGTTCAAAAAGTTCTTCTTTGGTATCACCTTTTGCACGGTCTAGTGCGCCAGCTGAAGGAATTGAAACTGAGACAATATCAATCAATCCAACCTTAGACCCATCGGTCAAAGTAAAATTTTTAACATTCATCTCTGTCATAAGATCAGGAATTTCTTGTTCATTTAACTTTCTTAAATTCTGCTCTTTTTCCTTCAACTGATCTCTCATCAACCCGATTTCTTTTTCAAGCTTCTGAACACGCTGAACAGCTTCAGTGATTGCACCAATTTCATTTGACGCTGGTGCCACGTCCTCAAGCAGATTAATCTTCAACAGCAATACTCCTTTCTAGTTCCAAGGCCACGGGCATGTACCAACCTTTGCGTCGATCCCGCACACCTTCATCACGATTCCGCTCCCAACGCAAGAAGCGCACAATTGGAGAATTCTTGCCAGCGACAATAGAACATATCATCACAGCAATTGGATCTCCACCTCCAGCCCAAAGAAGATAATCCTCTGGGCTAAAATTTTCCATCTTTTTTCTAGCCTTCTTAAGTGATGGTCCTGGGAGAAATTGAGGTCGGTCTGATTCTTCAAAAACCACCTCAAGTGCACCATATCGACTTGCATCTGTTAAGTCTGGCGTCCACCCAAATTTATTTTCTCTTGGACGTTGTACTATATATACAGTCATGTCACAGGCCAAATATATTCAAGGTCATCAGGTTCACTCCATCCAAATTGAGAATAATGCTCCGGAGCCTTTCGGAGTAAATTACTTCTGTGTGTGGCGTGAAAAAATTCATCCCCAAACCATGGAGGAAATTTCCATATGTGACGAGGCTTGATTGTTATCTTCATGGTGTTATTGTAACCACGAGCAACCCACTCCTCAATGCACAGATCTTTGTACATTTCTAAGCACGCTTCAAAACCACGCCACATCTTAGTTGCTGGGTGATTTTCCCAAGCACCTGTTTTAGAATATTCACCACGCAATGCTTTTAATATTTGAAAAGCTTCGACACGTTGTTTGCCTAGACGCTTATTGTCTAAACATTTTATTGATTTACCCATGCTGGGCAATGGTAGAAATGTTTGCATGCTTTTATCCTTTCTCAGCAAGAAAAGTACTATGCGCCATTTAAAACTGAAAGAAAAGAAAAAAATTACGATACCAATCTTTTTCTTTAAAAACAATAACTAAACCAAAGATCCAGAGATGCCAGTGTTAATTTGTTTTGGGGGACGGTCTTGGAGATATATATAAGTATAGAGAAAAATATTTGGACAAAAAATATTTATTGAAAAAACGTAGGATTTGGGGATACTGGCATCGCTGTGCTATTTTCCCTTGGTTCTCTGCGTGTTTGAAGACGATGCCAAACTCAAAAAACGTCGGAACTGGAACCCAGTGTCTGGGATCTTATTTCAAGTTTTGTTTAATATCAATAACTTACGATGTGATTTAATTGTTTACTTTATAGGTGGAAAGAGCGATACTTCTTGTGTTGGGGAGGCAATCTTCCCTTTGAGAAAGGAAAATAAAATGACAAAATTTGATCGTGACACACCTTTAACCAAAGCACAGAATTTAGCTGATCTTTATTACATGCATGTAATGACAGTTAATACAAAGTACTCTGGTTTCAACCCTCTTGCTTTTGAAGATTTTAGTCAGGTTTTAAGTGAAGGTCCACTGACTGTTGCTTTGGATAAAGCTGATCGTTTTGCAACTGAGACTTTTAAATCTGAAGAGGTTGGTGCCTTTAATTATAGGCATGGCTATGGTATGACAAAAGAGCGTAATGAGAAAGTTATTTATGACCCAGATGCCTCTGTTTGGGTTCACTTAGAAGCTTATCCTACTTTTTCCCCAGTGGTGGCTTAAATGAAAAAGAAATTTGACCTGAGGCAAGACGTGACAAATCGGATAATTGAGCGTCTTGAGAATGTCGGTAAATTTGAAATGCCATTCCTTAAATGTGGTGCTCGGAATTTTAAATCTGGGCACATCTATACTAACATCAATGTGATCTTAACTGCGTTGGCTGGGTTTGGTTCTCCTTACTGGGGAACGCCCAAGCAGTGGATGGAAGCTGGTGCAAATATCAAAGGTGCAAAGTGCACTAAAATAGTTGCTTGGGTTGAAAAGAAAAAAGAAGATGATGATGAGAAGTCTTTCTGGTATCCTGTTTACCACAATGTTCTGAACTCTGAGCAGGTGACTGGGTGGGAAGCACCTAAAAAAGAAAACTTTGGAGATGCTGAATCAATCTCCCATGTTGATAAATTTTTCAAAAACTTAGGTGTTGAAACTTTTTATGCTTCTGGTTGTGCATGTTACACGCCAAGTCGTGATAGAATACAGCAACCACCTCTTGGAGATTTCAGAGCAACTAAAACTTCCACTGCGACTGAATGTTTCTATAGCACATTAGGTCATGAGAATATGCACGCTACAATGCACAAGGATCGCTGTGATCGTGACATGGAATCTTATGCTGCTGAAGAGCTGGTTGCTGAGATTGGATCTGCAATGCTTTGTGGCCAATTGGGTATCTCTAGTGAAGTTCGTGATGACCATGTTGCTTACATTAAGTCTTGGTTGAAAGCTTTGAAGAATGACAAAACATTTATTTTTGCAGCTGCAAAAGAATCTCAGAAGGCAGTCAATTGGATGAATGAGCAACAGGAGGTTAAAAAGAAAATTGCTGCATAATTCTTTTTTGTTTACTTTTAATTAAATTGCTTTATGCTTCTGAAATTAGTTCTCCCTGAATAGTGTTAAACTCGCCCAAGTTAATTCTTGGGCTTTCTTTTTTTCTTTTTTTAAGGCATAGTTATCTTATTGACAGTTTGCTACTGTAAATTAAAGCTATTTTGGAAGATTTTATTATGCCAGAGACTGCGAAAAAGAAACGAGGAAGACCTCGTAAAAAACCTGAACCAAAAGTACAAGTTCAAAGGCCAGTAGATAGTAGTCCTCACAACACTCACCTGAAGTGGGATGGTAAGACTACAGACCAAGTGAATTTTGATGGACGCTTCAGTAGTGTTGAGCCTCTCAAAAGTCAGAAGGCTGGACGCAAAGGTCCATACAAATGGAACCATCGTGCACTTACAAATTGGATAATGGGCCAAGCAGATCCTGCTGGGTTCCTTGCTTCTGTCATGTCTGGTAGTGCAATGTTCCCAGTCTATGCGCAAGACGATGAAGGCAATGTTAAACACGTTGGTAAGATTTCTGCAGATCCGGAGCTTAGAGTTCTCGCTGCAAAAACTCTTCTTGGCAAATGTGTTCCTGATTTAAAAGCTGTTGAGATAAATCAAACAGTTGAAGAACGAAAAATAATTGACATTAGTAGGCTTAGTAATGACGACCTTACCACCATTGAGCGAGTTCTTGAGCACGCTGTCGTTGACGGAGATCCGAGCGGAGAAATTACGGAGATCCCTGAAGCAGTTCATTCTGGACTCTTGGAAAGTAATAGAGCCAGGACGTAACTTTTACGACAACTGGCACATAGATGCAATCTGTGAATATCTACAGGCTGTTGTAGATGGTGACATCCGTCGTTTGATTATTAACATCCCACCACGCCACATGAAAAGTATTACTGCCTCTGTAGCTCTCCCAGCTTGGACCTGGACTCACAAACCTGATAAAAGATTCTTGTTTGCCTCTTATGCTAATTCATTATCAATTCGTGACTCTGTTAAATGTCGTCGCCTGTTAGATTCCCCTTGGTACAAAACTCATTTCGGTGAGAAATTTAAGCTTACCTCTGATCAAAACCAAAAACAAAGATTTGATAATGACCAAACTGGTTATCGCATAGCAACCTCTGTTGATGGAGCATTGACTGGTGAAGGTGGTGACATAATCGTTATTGACGACCCTCATAATGTTAGGGAGGCAGAAAGCTCTACAGTCCGTGAAGGAGTGCTTGAGTGGTGGGATCAGGCCATGCAGACACGTCTTAATGACCCAAAGACAGGTGCCTTTGTAATCATAATGCAGCGTGTTCATGAAGCAGATCTTACTGGGCACATTCTTTCTAATGATCATAATAATGACTGGGAGCATCTTTGCTTGCCTGCTCGTTACGAACCAGATCATCCTTCAATAATTGATAAGACTTCTTCAAATGTTGACCCGAGAAAGAAACGTGGAGAGCTTCTTTGGCCAGAGAGAGTTGATGAGAAAACTCTATCAAATCTAGAAAGATCACTTGGTGAGTATGCAGCTGCAGGTCAGTTACAGCAGAGACCAATGCCAAGAGGTGGAACAATCTTAAAGTCTGCTTGGTGGAAACCGTGGGACAAAGAAGAATTGCCTGATTGCAGTTATGTCTTACAATCCTGGGACACTGCATATTCTACAAAAGAGAAAAGCAGTTATTCAGCCAGAACTACATGGGCAGTCTTTATGAGAGATAATGCTTGGAATGCTATTGTGATAGATTGCTGGTATGATAGAGTCTCATATCCTGACCTTAGACGAGAGGCTCAAGATGCTTATGAAGCTTACCAACCTGATGCAGTTTTGATTGAGAAAAAAGCAAGTGGCCAGAGTTTGATACAAGATCTGCGAATGGCAGGTGTTCCAGTGCTTGAGTATTTGCCAGACAGAGACAAGGAAGCTCGTGCTCATGCATCATCAGCTTTGCTAGAAGATGGAAGAATTTGGTTTCCATCGAACAAAAAATGGGCTAAAGATCTAATAAGTATTTGTGCAGCCTTTCCAGCTGGTGAGAATGACGATATAGTAGACACGTGCACTCAAGCATGGTTAAGGTTGAGAAAAGGATGGTTTCTGACTCACTCTGGAGATTGGGAGGAAGAGGCAGAGCCACCAAAAGAGAGGAAAGTGATGTATGGCTAAAGATCCTGCTGCTATTATTCCTTTTTCGGAGGGAAGTCCTGCAGACTCTTTGAAAGTTGAAGAGTTGCCTGATGGGAATGTCCTTGTCGGAGATCCGGAAACTGAAGAGCAACCCCAAGATTCTAAATTTGAAGAAAATATTGCTTTAGACCTTTCAGAAGCAGTCTTGAATAATACTGCCTCCGAACTCATTAATTTTTATGAGACTGATAGAGCTGGGAGACAGGAGTGGGAACAACGCTACAAAGATGGACTCAAAACTCTTGACATTGATGGCAATGTAGTTGATGATGATGAGAATCGTGCAGTCCGAGGATTAAGTCAAGTTGTCCACCCAATCATAGCTGAAGCTGCAACGCAATTTCAAGCACGAGCCATTCAAGAACTTTACCCAGCTGGTGGCCCAGTCAGAACTATTATTATTGGCGAGGCAGATGATGAGCTTAAAGAGCAGGCATCTCGTGTAAAAGAATACATGAATTATCAGATCGTTGAAGAGATGCCAGAGTTCTTTCCTGATCTTGACAAAATGCTTTTCCATTTACCTTTGGTCGGTCAAACATTTAAGAAAGTCTGGTATGATCCTTCAATGGACAGACTCACAGCACGTTTTGTTCAGGCTGAAGATTTTGTTGTATCCCCAGACAGCACTGATCTTAGGACATCACCACGTTATACCCAAATCATCAAACTCTCACGCAACGATTATAATCGTTTTGTCAAAGCTGGTTATTATGAGCCTCTTGGTCCAAATGAAGGTGGTGCTGATATAGAAGAATCATCAACAGTTGAATCTATTGAAGGCATTTCTGCATTTGGTGCTGAACAAGACGACAAGACAGTTGTTCTTTTGGAGATGCATACTTATTACATGTTTGATGGGATTGATGATGCAGACTCTTCAGACATAGATGCAGTTGCTTTACCTTATGTCATAACCATGGAGCAGGAAAGCCAAACTGTAGTTTCAATCCGTCGTAACTGGCATGAAGATGATGAGAATCAAGAGAAGCGAGAATGGTTTGTTGAGTATAAGTTCCTTCCTGGATTAGGATTCTATGGCTTTGGTCTTTACCACATCATTGGTGGCTTGGGCAAAGTGGCTACAGGATCATTGAGAGCTCTGCTTGATTCAGCTGCATTCGCAAACATGCAAGGTGGCTTCAAGCTAAAGGGTCGAGTTCCTGGAGGAGAGATGGATATCGCTCCTGGAGAATTCATTGATTTAGATGCTGTGGTTGATGATGTTAAAAAAGCAATCATGCCATTACCTTTTAAAGAGCCATCAGGAACTCTTTTCCAGTTGCTGGGTTTTGTAGTTGATGCAGCTCAGAGATTTGCAGCAATCGCTGATTTAAATGTTGGCGAGGCAAACAACAATGCACCAGTAGGAACAACGATAGCTCTTATTGAACAGGGATCACGAATATTCAGCGCAATCCACAAACGACTGCACAACTCGCAAGCAAAAGAATTCCGTTTAATGATGGAGCTAGACTCTTTACATCTGCCTGATGAAATGAAGTTTGCATCTTCTGGTGCTGCCTCTGTTATCTATAGAGCTGACTTTGATGATCGTTTGGATGTTATTCCTGTCTCTGACCCAAATGTATTTAGCTCAACACAACGCATCGCTCAGGCACAAGCTGTATTGCAGATGGCTCAAAGTGCTCCTGAACTTCACGATATGTATGAAGCTTACAAACGAATGTATGAGGCTTTGAGGATCCAAGGTATTGAGGAAGTTCTTAAAGAGCCAAACGAGGCTGCAAGAATTGACCCAGTTGATGAGAATGTTTCTGTTTTAATCGGCAAACCAATTAGAGCTTTCCCTGATCAGAATCATGAAGCTCACATAGCAGTTCATTTACAGTTTATGAATGATCCGAGTTTAGCTGGCAACCCTGCAGCCCAACAGCTTGTTCCTGTTTTAATTTCCCACATAGCTGAACACGTGGCTCTGCTTTATCGTTTACGAATGCAGAAAGCAATGGGAATTGAATTGCCACCAGCACCAGATCTTAGAGATCCTAATTTTAAATTTGAAGATCTCGCACCGGACGTTGACAACCAGATAGCCGAAAGAGCTGCAGAAGTTGTACAACAGGTTTCACAGATGAAGCCAATCCCAGGATTATCAGACCAAGGTCAGCAGGGAGGAAACCCATTAGAATATGCAAAACAATTAGCTGAACTTGAAGCTCAGGCATTACAAATGAGAACCCAAGCTGAGATAGCCTCCGACCAAGCCAAAGCCGAATCTGATATGGCTATCGACCAAGCCAAAGCCCAGCAACAGCTTCAAGCTCAAATGGTTAAGATGCAGGCTGATGTTGAAGCCAAGATCGCTAAACTACAGGCTGATGTTGAAATAGCTAAACAGAAAGCTGAAACTGAAACGCAACGTGATGCAATAAAAGCTGAAGCAGAGATCCAACGTGATAATGCTAAGGCTGAAGCTGATATCGTAAGAGGAGATTTAAACGATGGAATATGAAGATTACATGGCCCAACTATCTAATGCAGGAGTTATCCCGACAGCACCGAGAGTTGCAGGATCAGGTGGAGCATCTAACCTGGAGCAAAGAGCTTACCAAACTTACATGAATGAAATGCAAAGATTAATGCAGCAAGATCAAATACAGCAACAAGGTCCAATTTCTAACAGTGAGCAAGGACTAGTGCAGCAACAAGGACTAGTGCAGCAACAAGGACTAGTGCAGCAACAAGGTGCTTTACCACAACCACAACCCGCATCAAATTTAACTGATTTTTTTATTAACCTAGGAACTAAATTAGGAGGAAGGTAATGGCTGAAGAAGATGTAGATGTTTCTGATATTGATATGAAGGGAATGTTTGAAGCGAAGATGGGTTTCTCCGCAGACGAAGTGCCTTTGGACGACTCTCAGCTTGAGCGGTTTCTTTTACTTTGCCACCAGTCTTATCTCAAAGATGAAGGTCTGATGGAAGGTGAAGAAGAAGCAGAGGAATACAATGGCACAGAAGAAGATGTCAAAGTTGTTAAAATCCATGGTGGTGATGTTCATGGCATTATGGACAAACTCCTGGGACCAATGAAAGGAGGCCATTGATATGAAACAAGGCTATAATGCTCGCAAGGACGAGCAACTCGGAATGAAACGTGGCAAGCAATCCAAGAAGAAAATGTCGATGAAAGGTCGTCGCAAGGTTGCTAAAGTAACACGCAAGAAAAAAGGCTCATACGGTTTCAAGAAGAAATCATAATTAATGCCTGTAAGAAAGGTAAAAGGTGGGTGGCGTTGGGGCAAGTCTGGCAAGCTCTACAAAACTAAAGCTGGAGCTCAAAAGCAAGCTCGTGCAATTTATGCATCTGGATACAAGGAGAAGAAACGTGGCAGGAAAAAGTGATATAGTTACAGGAGCTCTTGAAGGAATAATTGATAGCTTCACAGCTGCAAAACAATTATTCTCTGCGCCAAAACAAGAAGGTGATATGGTAAAGACTTTGCGAGAAGGTGATATCTCCGAAGGCCAAACAGGCGTTGTTTCAAAAATCAGCGGAGATGGTACTGTGGTCACAGTTAATTTTCCTGATCAGGGAATGCAATATAAATACTTTTCAGAAGATGTTGTTCCTTCAACAGGAGTCGCAGAAATTGATATGAAGATTGAAGATTTTTACTTCAATAATCCTAATGCAAATTTAAAACAATCAATAACTCCTCAAGAATCTGAAAGAAACATTTATCAAGAAATGATAGATGAAAGCCAACCAACAACCCGAGCTTCCTCTTCTGAAGACAAGCTTTTCTTTCCACCATATCTAACAGGAGGAGGAAGAAAATAATGGCAAATCCAATAATGGGAGGTCTAAGTAGTATAACAGATCAGCTGAATCCTGTTAAAGTTTTTAATAAATATACAGATGATGTTTCCAAAACAACAAAAGATCTTGGTTATGGAGCTGGAGCAACTAGAGCAGCATTACCATTTGCATTAAAAGCAATCGGCAGTTTAGCAGGTGGACCAGTAGGATTAGCTCTTGGTGCACTCTCTATGCTCCCACACACTCCCATTAGTCCTTATGAGAGTGAAAAAGACGAGTTCGGAAATGCAGTCCCTGTTACAGATATAGTGTATGGGCCAGACAAAACTATGATGAGCAATCCTTTTGGGTTTAATAGTGGTGCAGTTATTGACACCAAAGATGCTCTTGGAATGCCTCTTGGTCAGTGGGGAACTGAAATTAATGTAACCACTCCTCAAGGTGGCTATGCAACTGGGAAGATAGGTAAAGATGAAAAGACAATAGTTTATGATGATCAGCCATGGCTGAATACGCTGACGCACCAAGATCAAATGGCAATGTTAAACAGAGATGCAGAATTAGACCAAGCTGATGCAGACGTAGGTGCTAGTGTAGATGATGGAGGATTTTCATTTTCTGTTATTTGTACTGAGATTTATCGCCAAGGATTAATGCCAAAAGAATGGTATATCGTTGATCAGAAGGTTGGGCAAAGGTATTGGCATGAAGATCCTGATGTTATCATAGGTTATCACGCTTGGGGAATCCCAGTTGCTAGGATGATGAAGAACTCTAAAATAATTACTTTTATAGCAAAAGGATTAGCATTAACATGGGCAAAAGAAATGTATGCACAAGAGTGTGATATTGAGCTGTCAACAAGATCTGGTAGATTCCTTTGCAATTATGGGCCAAAGTTCTGTAAATTTATAGGCAGGAGGAAATCATTGCTGGCAAATCAAAATTAGTTCATGGTGATTGGTAATGGCTAGCTCCAAAGTAAAAAAGATTGCAGCTGCAGAAATACGAGCAGCAAAGAAATATTTAGAGCGCAAAGGCTTTAAGTCAAGCGAGATTCCGCCACGCAAATTTGCCCAAGCAGCAAAAGAGCTAGACAAATCCTTCAATGAAACATTAGAG
>TARA_R110000751_G_scaffold97228_2_pt1 | contig 10260 bp, 8 predicted proteins | sample TARA_R110000751 | Tara Oceans TARA_R110000751 (sample SAMEA4398001) | marine metagenome | biome: Polar Biome; feature: [MES] marine water layer (ENVO:01000295) within the mesopelagic zone...; material: water (ENVO:00002006), including particulate matter (ENVO:01000060) such as...... | reverse complement strand
GCGTAATCTTTACGTTTCATGAAAACATTGCCCATATTATGGTAGGCTTTGTGTTTGTCAGCTTTGGAGGTAGAGGTTTCACCAGCTTCCTTAAACCTGCTAAATGCTTCATTATACGTTTCGTTATTATAATAAGCATTACCTAAATTATAGGGTGCGGCGCTATTATCCGGGCTTTTGGAAATCGCTTTTCTATAATCTACTTCGGCGGCAATAAAATTGTCTTCTGATAAAGCCTTATTACCATCCCAAGTTAAATTGGTAGATAACCTTAAAGCTTTTTCTTTTTCCTTCTCGTCTACCTCTTGAGCAAAAGATGAAAAGCAAACAAGAAGTAATACTAAAATTGTGCTTGTGTTATTCATTTCTTTTCTCATTGAACAAATTGAGTTTCTTTAACCAGCTTGTCTTGCGGTCCAAGATAAAAATATCTAAAAAGAGAAGCAATAGTGCCCCGCCAATAAACCATTGAAACTGATCTTTATATTCTGCGAATTGTTTGGCTTCAAATTCTTTTTTATCCATTTTCAACAATTCTTCTTTTATGAACTCTACGGCAGCATCAGTGTTAGACCCGTCAATATATTGTCCGTCACCTTCACTTGCTATATCTACTAGAACACTCTCGTTTAATTTTGTAATTACGGTTTCACCTTGGCTATCTTTCTTCAGGCTTTCTAGTATACCGTTTCTTTTAATGGGTATTGGAGCTCCCTTTTCTTTACCAACACCAATAGTATAAATAATGATACCTTCATCTGCAGCATCTTCAACAGCGTCTATAGTTGATCCTTCTGAGTGATCTTCACCATCAGAAATTATAAATAGAACCCGGTTGGTTTGTTCGGCATCATCGTAGTACGTAGTGGCCAATTCAATAGCTTGGTCAATTGCCGTACCTTGTGATGTTAGCATATCTGTATTCATACTCTGCAAAAACATCTTTGCAGCACCATAATCAGTAGTAATAGGTAATTGCGGGTAGGCTTGACCAGCATAGGCAATTATACCTATTCTATCGCTTGCCAGTTGGTTGATAATTTCGGAGACCAAACGTTTTGCCTTCTCCAAACGATTGGGGGCAATGTCTTCTGCCAGCATACTTTTACTGACATCAACAGCAAAAACAATATCTACACCTTCACGTTTAACGGTTTCTAGTTTTGTGCCAATTTTAGGGTTGACCAAACCAATGATCAATAAAGCCAAGGCCAATATAAATACCACAAGTTTAATACCGCCTTTGTTGTATGAACGGTTGGGCGTTAGCCTTTTTAATAGATCGGTATTGGCAAATTTTTTCTGTGTTCTCTTTTTCCAAACCAGTAACAAAAGGAACAGTACCACTATCACTGGAATGATAATAAGCAAATAGAAATATATTTTTTCGTCGTACTGTATCATATTATACAAAGCTTCTAAATACCGTGTTTCTTAATATCCATTCTAACAAAAGCAACCCTAGTGCCAAAAGTGCCCAAAATCTAAATTTTTCCTCGTAACGATAATATTTAAATTCTTCTACTTCGGTTTTTTCTAACTTATTGATCTCATCGTAGATTTCTTCCAATGACTCATTGTCCGTAGCTCTAAAATATCTACCGCCCGTAGCACTTGCAATATCTTTTAGAAGATTTTCATCGATTTCTACTTGTCTCATGCCATATCTAAAAGAACCATCTGGATTGTATTGTATGGGAGTTAAAGCATTTCCGTTAGTTCCTATAGCGATGGTATACGTTTTAATGCCAAATTCAATAGCTAGGTCTGCAGCCGTCTGCGGCTCTATAAAACCAGAATTGTTTACACCGTCGGTCAATAAAATGATAATTTTACTTTTTGCCGTACTCTCTTTAAGTCGGTTTACAGAGGTTGCCAGCCCCATACCAATGGCAGTACCGTCGTCCAATTGTCCATAAGTAATTTCAGACAGCGCATTGAGCACTATAGATTTGTCTGTGGTAATAGGTGTTTTTGTGTAACCTTCACCGGCATATACAACTAGACCAATACGATCGTTTGGTCTCTCTTTTATAAAATCTGCGGCAACTTTCTTTAATGCCGATAATCTATTGGGTTTTAGATCACGTGCCAACATACTTGAAGACACGTCTATGGCCATAACGATATCAATACCCTTTGTAGTTTTTGTTCTGGTAGAAATATCCTCGGTCTGTGGTCTTGCCAGCGCAACTATAATTGCGCCCAAAGCCAGTAATCTTAATAAGAAAAGTGCTGGTTTAAGTTTTGGTAAAATACTGTTATGGCTAAATCCTTTGGCACTAGAAATTCGTAGTGATGCAGTTTGCTCTTTTTGTTTAAAGATATACCACACAATTGCCAATGGCAGTAATAGGAACAGCCAAAAGAAATCAGGATTTGCAAATGATATATTATCGAACATTTATGCTTCTGTTTTTACTTCTACCGATGTTAAAATACGGTCTACTATTTCTTGTGCGTATGTGTCTTCTTCTAGCCAGGTGAGTATTACATATTGTTGAAAGCCTTTTCCACCAAAAAGTATTACTGCATATTCGCCATCAATTAATTCTTCCGATCCGGGCATAGGAAACTTGCCACTACCAAAAACCTTAACACCTTTTACCCCGCTAATAGTGCTAAATTCCTCTTGTTTGGTAATGATGTTCTTAGCTCCCTGACTTTCAAAATTTGATAGTATTTGTTCAATGGTCTTATCAAATTCTGGTTCTACATCTTGTTGTGCTAAAGTGATGCTGGTTGTACCAATGTTAAAAAGTGCAATTGGACTTCTATATTCAAAAGCTTGAATATCCGCTATGGCAGCTTTTGCTTCTGCCGGTAATTTTATCTTTTGGCGTACCAGTACTTGTGGGGTTTCTAATTGTATTGGCGGAAAACCATAGCTACTTTGTACCCATTCACCTTCTAAAAGCTCTTTTGTTGGGTGGCCCAGAACAGTGTCTTTTAAATAACCGAAACCAAATTTAACACCGGCAATGGTAAAACCTATCAATATTACGGCTACTACGGATATTACGGCAATTTGTATTTTTTTCTTTTTTGCCTTTCGCTCTAATTCTTCTTGGTATTCAGCTTGCTCCAGCAATTCTTCTTCTGTAGGTTCAGGTAAAGCCTCGTGTGTTTTTTCTACTATTTGCTCAACCAGTTTTCGATCTTGTTCAGCAACAGATGTAGAAGGTTTGTTCTTTGCGAATTTTACTAAATCTGCCGTTTGTAAAATTTGTTGAAACTGTTTTATGGTATCATCATCTAGTTTTAATTCTCCGGCATCCTTTAGTAGTTCTAACTTTTCGATCAGTTGACCGGTGGTACTCTCTAAAGCAGTTACGTGGGCATCTTCTTCTAAGTATGAACGTACAATGGCGGTTAATTCAGAATAATATTGCTTGTATTCATCTTGAATTAAATACTTGGAGTTTTCTAACTTTTTAAGTTCAAGTAATGCCCTGTCGTATGGTGGTAACAGTGCTACTTTTTCTTCTTCGGTCAATGGTTTTTTGCGTAAGACGAACCAGTAGAAAAGTCCTCCTAAAATCAAAAGGATCAAAAGACCGATAAGTAGGTATTTCCAAAAGGTATAATTACTTTTTTCTACATTGATTATTGGTTTTATGTCATACATTTTCTGATTCAGGGTATCTACAGGAACCGTAGCTACATTGATCAAAGAAGAATCGGTCATAAAACCGGTACCGTTGATGTCAATACGTTGAGATGGTAATTTATAGGCGCCAGAATCAAATTGGGTTAATGCGTATATTTTTTGGAGCGTAAGCCGATCCTTATTTCTAGTGGTATCCGTTGCAAAGGCTTCTACGGTTTCCAATGGCGAAAATGTTTGCCCTTCAGGAAAAATTACAAAGTCTGTAGAATCTATATCTACGGTAACCTTCCATTGAACCTGTTCACCTATTTTTATAAAAGTTGTATCTATCTCAGTGGATATTCGTGGACTTTCTTGAGCGCTCATTTTAGAGCCGCATAATAGAAATACGAATACGGGTAATACACGTAAAAAGTACGATACACCTATTTTATTTGTTCTATTAGTATAACTCATTCGTATCAACCTCTTCTTTTAAAATAGCCCAATAATTTTTTCACATAACTTTCATCTACCCTACAGTCTAAAACACCGCAACCGGATTTTGTAAAAGACTCCTTGAAATAGGTAACACGCTCTCTGTGAAACTCAGCATAGGCATTGCGTACTTTTTTAGATTTGGTATTCACCAATTGCAATTTTCCCGTTTCGGCATCTTCCATTTGTACCATGCCCAAGTTGGGAATAGATTCTTCACGCTCATCATAAATACGGATACCCGTGACATCATGTTTGCTACCTGTAATCTTTAAAGTTTTCTCATATCCTTCATCAATAAAATCAGAAAGCACAAAAACAATGGCTTTTTTCTTCATGACACTGCTCAAAAATTTCAGCGCTTGGGCAATGTTGGTTTTATTACTTTTAGGCTTAAACTCCAATAACTCCCTAATGATTCGCAGAACATGCGTTTTACCCTTTTTGGGCGGAATAAAAAGTTCTATTTGATCAGAGAATAATATTACACCTACCTTATCATTGTTTTGTAAGGCGCTAAAAGCTAAAGTGGCAGATATCTCCGTAACAATTTCATTTTTAAACTGGTTGGTAGTACCAAATAATTCTGAACCACTAATGTCTACCATTAGCATCATAGTGAGCTCTCTTTCTTCTTCAAAGACCTTAATGTAGGGTTCGTTATAACGAGCGGTTACGTTCCAATCTATATTTCTAACATCATCTCCAAATTGATACTGCCGTACTTCACTAAACGTCATACCGCGACCCTTAAAGGTAGAGTGGTATTCCCCACCAAATATATGGTCAGAAAGACGTCTTGTCTTAATCTCTATTTTACGTACTTTTTTGAGTAGCTCTTTGGTATCCATTGTAAGGTAAACAGTTTACAGTTTCCGTTTTAAGTATCATTGGTTCAGCACAAAAAATAAATCAATGCATAAAAAGCACATGCTGAATAAGTTGTACTGTATTTAAGGAACCTCTATCTCGTTTACAATTTTGTTGATGATATCAACAGAAGTAATATTTTCCGCTTCGGCCTCATAGGTAATACCTATTCTATGTCTTAATACATCATGTACTACGGCACGTACATCTTCTGGCACAACATAGCCCCTTCTTTTTATAAAGGCATAACATTTGGCAGCAGTACCTAAATTGATACTACCCCTAGGAGATGCACCAAAACTGATCAAAGGCTTTAAGCTTTCTAAATTGTATTTTTCTGGATATCTGGTAGCGAAAACAAGATCAAGTATGTATTTTTCTATTTTCTCGTCCATATACACTTCACGAACGGCTTTTTGTGCACTAAGTATTTGATCTATGGAAACAACAGGATTAACCGTTTCATAGCTGCCCTTTAAATTTTGGCGCATGATCAATTGCTCCTCGTTTATTTTTGGATAGTCAATAACCGTTTTCAACATAAAACGATCCACTTGTGCTTCTGGTAATGGGTATGTACCTTCTTGCTCTACAGGGTTTTGTGTTGCCATTACCAAAAATGGTTTGTCAAGTACAAAGGTTTCATCGCCAATGGTCACCTGCTTTTCTTGCATGGCTTCTAACAGTGCCGACTGTACTTTGGCAGGAGCACGGTTAATTTCATCTGCAAGAACAAAGTTTGCGAAAATTGGTCCTTTCTTTATTGAGAAATCATTCAGTTTCATGTTATAGATCAAGGTACCAACAACATCTGCGGGTAAAAGATCGGGTGTAAACTGAATTCTGCTAAAACTACCTTTTACAGCTTTTGATAAAGTGTTGATCGCTAATGTTTTTGCTAGCCCCGGAACACCTTCCAATAATATGTGGCCCTGTCCTAAAAGTCCAATTAATAATCGTTCAACCATATATTTTTGGCCAACGATCACTTTATTCATTTCAAGCATCAATAAATCGATAAAAGCGCTTTCTTGAGCAATTTTCTCATTTACTGCACTAATGTCAATTGAGGTATTTTCTTCCATTTAAAATATTATATTATTGATTGTTAAGGCTTCTAATTTTAACAGTTATGCAAATTGAAAATTAATTCAGTCAGTCGCTGTTAATGATAGGTTAAAAAATTGGAAAAGCCCTTATTTTTATGAACGTTTTAAGGTATTTCTTTTTAATTTCATTAAACAAAATACAATATATTGAAATATTCAAGAATAATTGCAGGAACTATGACCTGGGGCAAATGGGGAAAACAACTTTCTACTGCTGAAATGATAGCTTTAATGAACCATTGTGTTGAAAATAAGATTACTACGTTTGATCATGCCGATATTTATGGAGATTATACAAATGAGGAAGATTTTGGTAAGGCTTTTAGTAAGAGTAGTATCAAGAGAGAAGATGTTCAGCTTATAAGTAAATGCGGAATTCAATTCAACGTAAAAGAAAGAAGTAATAGGGTTAAGCACTATGATTATAATGCCAGCTACATTATTTCATCTGTAGAAAGGTCATTAAAAATGCTACAGACAGATTATTTGGATTTACTCTTGTTACATAGGCCAAGCCCTTTAATGGATCCTTCAGAAATTGCCGAAGCAATAGATAAACTAAAAATTGAAGGAAAGATCAAACAATTTGGAGTGTCCAATTTCTCACCTTCCCAAATACAATTGATAGAGAAAGAGATTCAGGTAGAAGCCAATCAAGTAGAATTTTCACTTTCGTCCAATGGGGTAATGAATGATGGAACATTGGATGACTGCGTAACTTTTGACAGACTAGCCATGAGCTGGAGCCCATTGGGAAGTTATTTTAGGGAAGATTCCAAGGCAAATCTTAGGATAAAAACGGTATTGGCAGACCTGACCAAAAAGTATGGCGCTACAGAAGACCAGTTGCTCTTGGCATGGATTTTAAAACACCCAAGTATTATACATCCTGTGGTTGGTACCGCAACACCACAACGGTTGAAACTAGCCATGGATGCCGTTGAAATTGACATGGAGTTACAGGATTGGTTTATTTTACTTGAGGCTAATGAGGGGCACGAAGTTGCATAATTAAAAAAGAAAATGACAAAAACAGCATTTATTACAGGCGCTACAAGCGGCATAGGAAAATCAACGGCAATTCATTTTGCCTTAAAAGGAATAAACTTGGTGTTGTGCGGTAGAAGACAAGACCGTTTAGATGCCCTTGAAAAAGAATTGGGGAAAGAAGTACAAATTCATACGTTGAATTTTGATATTAGAAGTAAGGAAGCTGTTCATGCGGCCATAGCATCTTTGCCTAGTGAATTTTCTCAAATAGATATTCTAATTAACAATGCCGGTAATGCCCATGGTTTAGATACCATACAAGATGGTAGTATAGATGATTGGGATGCCATGCTTGATATTAATGTAAAGGGTTTGCTATATGTTTCAAAGGCATTGATACCGCAAATGATAGCGCGTAAATCTGGGCATATCATCAATATTGGTTCAACTGCAGGTAAAGAAGTGTACCCAAAAGGAAATGTATATTGCGCCAGTAAGCATGCCGTTGATGCCATTAACCAAGGTATGCGGATAGATTTAAACGGTACAGGTGTACGTGTTGGTGCCGTTAACCCTGGTTTGGTAGAAACCGAGTTCAGTAATGTAAGGTTCAAGGGAGATGAAGAAAGGGCAGATAGTGTTTACAAGGGTTTTCAACCTTTAAAACCAGAGGATATTGCCGATATTATTTACTTTGTAGTTACCAGGCCATATCATGTAAATATTGCAGATTTGGTAGTTATGCCCACCGCCCAAGCTTCTTCAACAATTGTAGATAAAACATAGGTCATTAATATTTAGAAGTTTACATTTAAGAAAAATAGCTCAAAATGATCAATAAACGGCTTTTGGTAAAAAACTTGCTCGCACATAATGATGAGAACAGTTTTTACGATAAAAAGCGGTTTATTGCAATTGGGGAAAAAGAGGGCAAAGGTAAATTCTTAAAGCACGTATGTGCTCTGGCCAATAGCAACCCATCCAATAACTCATTTATTGTTATTGGAGTTGAAGATGAGGATAATAGTATTGTAGGTGTAGATTTTTTTGATGACAGCAAGATTCAGAATTTAGTGAACGCTTATTTGGATAATCCACCGTTGATCTCTTATGAAAATATTCCTTTTCCACATTTGCCCGAAGGTAAAGTTGTGGGCTTGGTTACTATAAAATCTATTGGAAAAATCTGCTCGCTCAGAAAAAACATTTGGAAGTATTATGGAGGTTCTGTTTTTTTTAGGGAAGGCAGTATAAGCTTGCCAAAAGTGTTTGATATTGAATTGAAAGATATTAATTCTGAAGCGGTCGCCACCATTGAGCAACACGCCAAGAATAATATTGAACTTACGTTAGACGGTGTAATTGATTTTATTAATCACCGTCACAAAGATCTTGAAAGTGATTATAAAGTTTTTAAAGAACAGTTTGTAGTCTGTTGGGCGGGTAATAAGAAGGTGGTCAATGGTGTTACCTATTATTATCGTGTTGATATAGAATTAATCAACGAGCAAGTAAAACTCTTCTATTCAAATTTAGATGAGGTAACTATAACCTATGACAATGATTCTTTTTCCACAATAGAGTTTGTGCAATTGGGCTTGGGTGCAAAGCAAAAATATTACCCGTTAGAAAAGGTTGTCATTAATTTTAGTGAAAATGGTACCTATCAAATTAAAAGCGATTTGTTGTTTGATCCACCTGTACATGATAAAGAGGAATTGAAGAAAATCTATGAAAGTAACAATGCCTTGGTGATTAAGGCAAAGAAAAATGTAGAACTGACCATTGCTGAAGTAAAGCAATTAAAATATTTGGCAGATTCTTATTTGATATGTTTTTTAAACGGATTTGAAGAAGCTAAGGAGCGCATGGAAAAAGCAAGACAGATTCTAAAACCTAAGTATCCTAATATAAATGCTTCGCTCAAAGAAGCACTTCGTGTTTTACGAAAAGTTAAGTATTCTTAATCCACAGTTGCTCGTAGGGTTTTAAAGGTAATTCGTTACGTATTAATTCTAATGTTTTTCCGGAAAGCAAATCAGTAGATTTTTTGCCCGTGTGAATACCTATAGAAAGTAGCCAGCCTACGTTTATCATTTCGGTGACCTCGTTAAAGTTACTCAGTATCCAAATAGTTTCATTTTTATTGGTACGTTCAAAAACAAATATATGTTCATTAGGGCAACCATGTACTTTAAGGTCGTTATTGTCCGCAAATACGCTATGCTCTTTTCGTATGCGGATCATATCTTTTAATCCGTTATAAACTATAGAGGGGGCACTTTTTATATCTTTTTCTATTTTAGAAACTACATCCCAATTTTGTATAGGTCTGTTAACCCACCTATTGTCATTTATATGCTCTTGGTTTTGCTCATAGCTGTAATCATTTAAAGTGGCTATTTCATCACCAGCATAAATCATGGGTATGCCACCGTAGGTTAAAATTATGCCGTGCATCATTAGAATTTTAGTGATGGCATAGTCAATAATTTTATCATTCTTTTGCTCAAGTGCGGTTTCTAAACCTAATAAGGATGCAGCACTTCCGGTTATTCTACCATCTCCGTTTTTAGGGTTGTACATGAACATGAGCCCTTTTGCTGGCGACCAATCTAACTTTCCACAATAATAGTTAAGAATAAACTGTTTGTGTGCCGTAGGGTCATAGCCCATAGCCCTTACAAAATCATCATCATAGCCAAGACCAATATCATCATGACAGCGTATGTAATTGATCCAAGTGGCATCCTCTGGTTTTGTAGGAATATCAGAAACGCTTTTCACCAATAAAGAGGCTTTTTTGGTGGCTATTGAATTCCAAAGCAATGCCATTAAAGAGGCGTTGTAAGCAACTTCACATTCATTACCGGTTAATATGCCTTCCCCAAAATACTTTATAATATTTCTAGGTGCTACAATAGCTTCCGCTAAAAGAATAACACCGGGTGCCACAACTTGTAAGCACATTCTAAAAAGGGAAATTAGGGTATGGGCTTCTGGTAAATTTTGTGACAGTGTACCTAGTTTTTTCCATAGAAAGGCAAGAGCATCAAAACGGATAACATCTACACCCAAATTTGCAAGTCCAACTAAATTACTGAGCATTTCAATGAACACTTCTGGGTTTCTATAATTTAAATCCCATTGGTAACTATTGAAACAGGTCATTACCCATTTTTCCATTTCAGGGCAGTAGGTAAA
>TARA_R110000751_G_scaffold5340_1_pt1 | contig 10275 bp, 15 predicted proteins | sample TARA_R110000751 | Tara Oceans TARA_R110000751 (sample SAMEA4398001) | marine metagenome | biome: Polar Biome; feature: [MES] marine water layer (ENVO:01000295) within the mesopelagic zone...; material: water (ENVO:00002006), including particulate matter (ENVO:01000060) such as...... | reverse complement strand
AGTATGTATATGTTGCAGAATATTGACCACGTTGCCAATCCTAACAGACCTAAAAACAAACCTGCATCTAATGTTATCATTCTATTACTCCTTTTAATATGTTCTATCAAAAATTCGCATATCTATTTTCTTAACTTTTGACTGAACTTTATTCGTATTGGATGCCCTATTCCTTCTGACTTCTTTTACTAGCCTCTTGGCGTCTTTCTCAGCCTTTTTTATGTATTCTGTGTAAACCCTATAATCTTTGAAAAGTGCTCTATTATTTTTATCATAGAGTTCAAAGTGTTGATTTCTATATTGTGATCTCTTATATCCTACTGAAAATAAAACTACACAAGCCTCTAAAGAATTTAATCCCTTAATCATTGGTGGCGTTGTCATACCCTTGCCAAGAGGTAAGGTCAAATCCCATCCCTTAGGAGTCTTCTCTATCTCATAATGCATAGTCTCAACCTTGGCATTATTAGAGTCTATCAAATTATCTCTTCGCTTCCTAACTAATTCCAATTCCATCTCCAATTCGGAAATGCGTTTATCTTGTATCTCAATTAAGTTGTCTGACATTTTTGGTATCTCCTCCAAATGTTAATTATATTGATTTTTTTCATAAAACAAATTACATATAATATTTTACAATTCCAAGCTTTTTTTTGCCCGATTATATCAGAATAAATATGCATCTGATAAAAATATAAATCTCTTAAATCCAAAAACATAAGTACAATATTAATACTCCATTACCATCCGATATATATAAATAGCATTAGAAAAATAAATAGTTATTAGAAAAAAAGATATTAGAAAAAAAAGTATATGTTATTATATAGGTGCGAAACAATATATATAATAAAGTGTTAGGTTGTTAGGTTAGACTTGTGTAATATAAGGGGTCACAAAGAAGTGACAAATTAACAATACAAAAAAAGGAAATGAAAATGATTAGATTAACAATAGAACAGGCGATTGACACGCTGATAAACATATTCAGTTTAGACCCAAAACTGGTGAGCACAATGGCTCAGATTGATTTGAATTCAGCACTAATAAAGATGTCTAACAATAAAATGTGTTTGAAAGGTACGAGGGAAGCTACAAACATAAGTTTTGCACCTAAGAAAACTCAAGCCACCTACAAAGAGGCGGAGAGTTTGATTGGTAACTTAGATAGATTCGTTGGAAAGGATGGGTTAGAGTACGAATGTGGAGTCTATTGCAAAAAGGTAGTAATCAAGAAAGTAGCGAATAAAGAATAGATTAGAAAAACTATTCAATAGAAAGCCCCTATTTATTTAGGGGCTTTTTTTTTATCTAAAATATATTTTATTAGATAACTTTTATTTTATTAGATAAGTTTCACGTGAAACATTTCAAATCAAAAAGACAATTTTCAACCAATTAGAAAAAATCCAATTTAGGAGATCGGGGATGCCCTTTCCGTGGATAAAACAAGCCATACAATAAATTGTAATTTTTCTAGTTTTGTATATTTTAGTATATATTATTATTATACGTTACAGGTGTGATATAGATATAGGTGTCTGACGCTGTATTTGGTGCCTTCACGCCATTATTATAAATTACTGGTATATATACTAGCTGGTGAGTTATTTCTTAGCTTTTCGAACGTTTTTCTTTATTATATCATTTATCACTGTAGTACGAGTTTCAGTCCAATCCTTAAAAATTTTTGTATAATTTTTTGTATATCTGGAAATATTGGATACTCTACTTCTATCGCCTTTGCCGTTCATGCCAAATCCTTTCTTTCTTTTAATATTACGTTAGTAATATGTTTCTTTCTTATATATATATATATATATATATTACTATAAGCTTTGTACCTATTAATAATATAAGCCTTATATTGCTATTTGTCAAGTATTATTTAATATAATATTTATCTAGGTTTGTTTTTTATTATGTTTTATATTCTACCATGAAAAAGAATAGCAAAGAAGATGCTAGGCGACATTGTGCTAATTGGAACGCCGGCAAATGCTTGGGTGCAATTATGTACAGGAAAGACGGTGTTTTAAAATTTGTTCTTGATGTGGACAAGTTAGATAAAGACTGTACCATAGAAGAAGGATGCGATTATTTTGATAACATAGTAACACCGGGAATAAATAAAAATGACATACATTAAAAATATTACTCCTAAACAAATAAAGTTTTTAGAAAGTGTAATAAACGACGTTAAAGGAAAACAAAGACCTATACGAGCAGAAGTGATTCCTTGCAAAGTTCCAGCTTGGGGTACAACTGAAAGAGAAAAGGGAGATTACAAGTGAAAAAGATAAATATAGGCGGTCATGAATATAAAGTAAAATTTATGAATGGCGAGAAAGCCGGCGAAGAAGGTAAGTATCTATTTGGAATGAACAATCCTCGTACTTGCGAGATATTCCTAGATGAGAAGCTTGTTACCTCAAGACGGAATGAAACCTTCCTTCATGAAGTTATTCATGCAATTCTTGTTAATACTGGGTGCAATCACGATGAGGGAGTAATTGAAGCACTATCAAATGGTTTCCATCAATTAGGAGTTGGGGAGTATCTATGGAAAAAAACAGGCAAGTAGTAAAAGCTATTGAATCTGGGTATCCTGTGATGATGGAAAGATTCTCTAACATAACCAAAGAACAATACGATCTATTTTGCAGAAAGCAATATGATTATGGATGTGGAAATATAACGCTTGGAGGTGATTTAGAAAATGATGAAGATAGGATGTTTGCGTTAACTGCTTTAGTCATTAGAATGAATGATAAAGTAAATAGGCTTAAAAACATTATTGTAAAACATCGTGGCGAGAATGCTGTAGCCGATGAAACATATATGGATGCCTTTAGGGATTTATCTGTGTACGGCGTAATTGCGCAGTTGGTTGCGGAGAAAGTCTGGGGAAAATGAAAACAATCTTTCTTTATTTAGAATCATTGTTCTTGAGACTAGTTCTTAAGATATGCTGGTTATTAATCAATAAAAGGAGAAAAAGAGTATGAAGTGGACTAAAGCTGAAATGAAAATTATAAGCCAGTATACAAGAACGATGAAAAGCGTTAAGTCTATTTGCTATGAATTAGATTCTTCTGGTTTTATGCGTACATACAAATCCGTTACTCGTAAAATAGAATCTATGGGATGGTGTAGGCCCACGGATGTTACTGATACTGGTCTTCTTCCAAAGATATTGATTTTTGATATAGAAACAACACCTATGCCTGTCTGGGTATGGGACTTTGGAAAACAATACGTTGCGCATACTAACATTTTAAAAGACAAGGATGGTATTCAAAAATCCTGGTATGTTCTTTCTTGGGCCGCCAAATGGCTTTATGATGAAAATGTACTATCTGATGTTCTTACGTCCGATGAAGCCGTTGCTGGCAATGATAAGAGAATATTAGATTCCGTATGGAAGTTGATGGATAAAGCCGATATTGTGATTGGACATAACGGCGATAGGTTTGACATAAGAAAGCTTAACGCAAGATTTATACTTAATGGTATGAATCCGCCCTCACCGTACAAGACAATAGACACACTAAAAATTGCAAGAAGAGAGTTTGCGTTTAGTTCCAATAAACAGGATTACCTTACTAAAACATTTGGTCTTTCGGAAAAGCTTAAGACTGAGTTTCAATTGTGGGTAGATTGTATGAATGGTGATAAGGAAAGATTAGCTGAAATGCTTAAATACAATAAAGGTGACGTTATTGGGTTAGAGCAGTTATATCTCAAATTAAGACCATACATAAAAAATCATCCAAATCTCGGTGTATTGATGGATAGCAATGTTTGTCCTTCGTGTGGGAGTAAAAATCTTAAAACATCAGATGCTACGTACTTTACAAGTTCTAACGAGTTCCCTGTTTACAGGTGTGGAGGATGTCATTCACCGTTTATAAGGAGTAAGTCCATTATGAGTACTAATCCAACTGAATTAAGAAGTATCGCGAAGTAATCCTTGACAAATAATAGATTAAGGGTTATATTGTAATATATGCTTGTTCGTAAGATAAAGAATATTGAGCACCGTATATATGACGATACTGAGGAGTTTCGCCAATACTGTCCCGATGACAATTTAACTCGCAATTGGAGGGATGGCACCGAAGGTAGCTGGGTAAGGACTGATGACGGAAAAGTCTGTCAAGTTTTAAAGCGCGGTGAGCTTAAGAACAGTCAGTCCGCGGGCGTGTGTAATTACTACATTAGGACAGTTATTGGCACTTTTGTTTGTAGGGATAGTGTGCGTATGGAGGGAGAGTTAAAAAAGAATATGTATTCTTTTGGATCTGATAAAATCTCTCCATACCAGCAAAAGATACACAGAAAAAAGCCTACTAGGAGAGAGTTCCTTTTTGCTAAATTTGTAGCCCAAGGCGATGGTATAGCAAGTGCTTTCATGAAGGCATATCCAACTAATAATGAAAAATACGCAGATTACCAAGGAAAGATATTATTAAGCACAGAAAGGATAAAGTCATTGATTAGCGAAGAAGTAGTAAAAGTCTTAAGCGAAGCGGAGATTACTCCGTTGTATTTACTTGAGAAGATGAAAGCTGTTGTAGACAATGAAGCCTCACAAGACAAAGATAAGATACAAGCTATTAAAACATTAATGCAAATAAGTGGCATGATGGAGACTGACAAAAGGTCTGAGTCCGTTACCTTATTTCAAGGATTTACAAAGGAACAATTAAATGCGATCCAAGGTGGAAATTCAAAAAAACTCATCGAAGCTTCGAGAGAAGTCGAAGGATAAAGATTGTCTAATATGTGGATTCCCAATGCTGAAGCATACGTCTATCTGGTATAATATATCGGAAGACTATTTTTCTGTAGAATGCTGTGAATGCTTTGCGTCTTATGACGAAAACTTTGAAATAAAAATGCCTGGATTAATATTCAACCATGGAGAATCGTAATGAAAACAGTTAAATTTGACCTAGTTCTTAGTGTACATGATGATTTAAAAGAAGACGAGCTAAGGGATTCTTTAGATTTCTATCTTGTAAATGATAAAGTAATAAATTCTCTGGTTACAAAAGTTATCGGTGAAAAAGGTGCTCCTGAGAACTTCTTTATACATTCAATGGAATTAAAAGAACAGACTAAGCCTAAAAAAGATATAGGCCAAAGTAGCGTAAAAAAAGTTACTTATAAAAAACAGTTTGATGTAGTATAAAGATGGAACTCGCTGTATACGGAACACTCAGAGATGGTAATAAAAATACTGGAAGAGTAGAGAATACTTCACTTGTTTACCCAGGTCACCAAAGATTTCCAGCTATGATACAGGATTATAAGGGTAAGGGAACAGTTGTAGAAGTTCACGAGGTAACTAGCGGAGAATTGTCACAATACGATCTATATGAGGGAGTAGATGTAGGACTTTATGAAAGAGTAAAGGTGAACGTAGACATGGACAATGGTGATAAGGTTAGGGCTTGGACTTACGTTGCGGGTGAAAGACTTCTTGGTATGTCAGATGTATTTGAAGAAATCCCAAATGGAGATTGGAACGATAGAAAACTTTAATATAATTCCAGGCGATCTGAACGAAAAAGAGCGCGTACTTAACATGGTATCTAAAGACTTAATTGCATTTGGTCAGCTTTTCTTGCCAGATGATTTTATGAAGTCAAGGCCTGCGCCATTTCATCACGAAGTCGGCGGATTGTTCCTAGATAGCACAATAAGAAGACTTTGCCTTGTATTGCCTCGTGGACACACTAAGTCCACTTTAGCTAAAGCTGCCTTGCTTCATAGACTATGCTTTAACCCTAAAGGTAAAAACGAGTTTGCGGCCTGGGTGTCGGAAGAGCAGGGGCAGGCTGTAGACCATCTTAAGTATATTAAAAGCCATCTAGAGTATAATCCTGCTTTAAATTATTATTTTGGAGACATGGTTGGAAAAAAATGGACTGAAAAAGAAATCACTACTTCTAAGGGAGACAGAATTATAGCTAAAGGTACAAGTCAAAGGCTTCGTGGTAGGTCAGAGCTTGGTCTTCGCTATACTAAAATTATTCTTGATGACTTTGAGTCTGAATTAAACACTAAAACTCCAGAAAGACGTAAAGAAATCAAAGAATGGCTTATGTCTACGGTGTACCCAGCTCTTGAAGAATCCAAGGGTAACGAAGGTTCTATATGGCTTATAGGAACAATCGTACACTACGATTCTGCCTTACAAGGAATATATGACGGATATCTCCAGGCGAAGGAAAACAAAGAAGATTATACATGGGAAATGGTATTCCATAGAGTAATAGAAGACGATAAGCCGTTATGGCCTTCGTATTTTCCAAAGGAAAAGATAGCAAGTATAAGAAAAGATTACGAATACGTTGGTCAGCTTCATAAGTTTGCCCAAGAATACATGAATGACGCTAGAGATTTAGAAAGCGCAAAGTTTAAAATAGACAAGATTAATTATTTTGATGGACAATTTAAGGGAAAAAACAACCAAGCTTATATTATTACAAAAGACGATGCTATCCCTGTTAATGTATATATGGGTGTCGATTTGGCTTACGAGTCTTCCGCGAAGCATGATTACCAAGTTATCGTTGTTTCTGGTATTGATAGTGATAAAAATATTTACGTAATAGATATCTTTCGAGAGCACATACCTCTTTATGATATGCCAAGAAAGATTTTTCAATATGCAAAAGAATATCAGCCATTAAGAAGGGCAAATGTAGAGCATGTTGGAGCACAGGGAATAATTAAAGATGCTGTTAATGAACTGTCTAACAAAGATAGAAAAATGGCTCCTGGGATAGCACGTGGTGTCAGACCTCCTGCAGGTATTAAAAAAGAAGATAGATTGGAATCTCTTCTTTGTCCAATAGTGAATAGAGGTAAACTTTATATTAAAAAACAACATAGCGATTTAGTAGACGAAATGTTTCATTTTCCGAAAGCAAAAAATGACGACATTCTTGACGGGCTTTGGTATTCTATAATAAACGCAAGGGCTCCTTTAAGTACTAAGTTTGACGCTGATACTTTCGAGGAAACAATCGAGGATAAAAAAGAATTTTTAGGTAAAAAAATAATGCGAAGCTGGGTCACTGGGCAACGAATTTGATAATAAATAAAATAACGCTTGACAAAGACATGTTTTACGCTTATATTATACTATATAAGTTAACTTTACGTATTTGGGGGAATTAACATCATTAATGAAAAAGATTTTGCGCAAGTAGATGAGGCGCAGAAGAACTCAGAATTATGGCGAAGATGGCGGGATGCTCGCTCTGGCTGGGACACTGAAGCAAGAGATGCTGTAGATTTTGCTTTAGGTAATCATTATACCAAAGAAGAGTCTGACGCATTAAGTTCTGTTGGCCAGGGTGACTTTATTATTGACAGAGTTTATGCTGCTGTTGATAAACTTAAATCTTTACTTACTTCTAGGAACCCAAAATTTTCTGCTATTGGAAGAGAAGACTCTGACAATAGGCTTGCTGAGGTTTGGAAGACAATATTAGAATATTGCTGGGACATATCCGATGGTGATATGCAATTTAAACAAGCTGTCCACGATTATGCCATTACAGGAATGGGATATTTTTATGCATATATAGACCCTGAATCTGATTTTGGTCGAGGCGACGTTAAATTCACTTATATTAATCCGTTTAGGGTTTATGTTGATCCGGCATCTAGAAATAGATATTTTGATGATGCATCTTCTATTATACTGTCTACAGTCCTTACAAAAGATCAGGTTATATCTTTATATCCTTCGATAGAAGAATCTTTATCAGATATAGATACTATGACAGAAGAGGATGACTATCCATCTTCAAGTAGAAAAAACTCTTCAAATTCATTTACTCCAGACGTAGTTAAAGACTTAGACAATGCTGGATATGAAAAATATAGAATATTAGAAAGATTTGACAAAGTAAAAGTTTCCTATTATAGAATCTTCAACAAGCAAAGTGGTGAAGAAAAAGTTGTAGATATGGAAACTTTCGAACAGATTTTAAAAAACGATTCACATCTATTAGAATCGGGACTGGTAGAAGCTGTTGAAATAAAGCAGACACGCATCCGAGTCACAGCTACAATGGGGCAGTTCCTACTATATCAGCAAGTCCTCAACACTGACGTTTATCCCGTAATACCAGTCCCAAATATTTGGACAAACACACCTTACCCGAAATCGGATGTATCGAAGGTAAGAGACTCTCAGAGGCTTATTAATAAACTTTTCTCCTTAACATTAAGCCATGCGCAGGCATCGGCTGGGCTTAAGTTGCTTGTGCCAGAGGGAAGTGTTGACGATGTAGGTCAGTTAGAAAAAGATTGGGCTAATCCAAATGCTGTATTAGAATATAATCCAGAATTTGGTGAACCTCATTTTCCTGCTCCACAGCCACTAGCTGGTGAGTTCTATCATTTAATAGATAGAGTAGAGCATTATATAGATTTAAATTTTGGTATTCCAGAGTTAATGCAGGGTTTTAGGGATAAAGCTCCTGCTACAGCAAGAGGGACAGCTATGCTTTCAGAAATGGGAGAAAGCCGTGGTCGTTCTAAATTAAAAGATATAGAAGGAAGTTTAAACCAGCTTGGAAGATGTATTTATAACCTTGCAAAAGGTCATTATAAATTCGAAAAAACATTTAGAGTTGCACAGCCTAATAATGACTTAACTGAATTTTCAGTTAATAATAGGTTGTACGATGACAAAACCAACGAATTGCGGACTATTGATAATGATATATCATTAGGACAGCATGATATTCGTATAATATCGGGATCAACTTTACCGTCAAACAAGGTAGCTGAGTACAATATGTACCTTGAGGCGTATAAGTTGGGACTGGTAGACGATGTCGAGGTCTTAAAGAAAACAGAGATCTACGATAAAGAAGGTGTATTGCAACGCAAAGGCATGATGGCAAAAATGCAGTCACACATACAACAACTAGAAGGTCAAGTAAAAGAACTTACTGGTGACTTGCAAACAGCTGATCGCGAAGCGGTTCATGCTAAAAAACAGGTTATTACAGAAAAGTTCAAGACTGATTTAAGTGAAATTGCCTCTGACGCTAGATATAAGGAAAGAGTCAAACTTAGTCAACTAGAGAGTGTGATTGATAAAGCAGACGTTCGTGCGGAAGCGGTGTTAGCAGTACAAAAGGCGGATAAAGGGAGTTCCTCGAAAAATAGGAGCGCACAGAATAAACAATAATCATAGGTTCAACTTCTTCGAGGTATCTACGGGTGTTTCGAACTAAAGAAGGAATCTGAAAGGAGGTTATATGGAAGATCAAGTGCAAAGTAATGTAGTTGAGCAGAGTGTTGGTAAAACAACACGTGAAGGCTTGGAAACATCAATGGCGGATGTTGAATTAGCATCTGACATTCCAAGTGTTCAAGATGGCGTAATTGATGAAGGAAATAAGCGTACACCTAATCTAATTACTAGAGAAGGTGACGAATCTGAAGTTAATTTAGCTACTGACTGGGAAAATGAAACTCGAAAGTTTCAGTCCATGTATGATAAGCAACGGGCTGACTACGAAAAACTTGAGGGTGATTACAAGAATCTTAAACCAATGTCTGAATTACAACAGGTTCTCGAATCGAGACCCGATGTGGTTGAGGCAATGCGTGATAAGTTAGAAGGTAAAAAACCCCAGGAAACTATACGCGAACAGGATGACACCAACACAGTTGACGAGTCATCTTTTGACCCATGGGAAGCCTATTACAAACCAGAGTCAGCCTCGTACAAGATGAGGACGACTCAGGAGAGAGCTTTGGTAGATGAGGCAGTTGGAAAACATATGTCTGAGATACAAGGCCAAGTAGCGTTGCAAAATTTACGTAATGAGCTATCTAATAGCTATGACATGAAGGATGAAAAAGACATCAGTGATTTTATTGATTTTGCTACAACTCCGAGAGACCAATTACCAATTGAATTGTTAATTGATGTTTATCGGAAGCATTACAATAAAGGAACTGGCAATGTTTCACCCAACATGGAAGCAGTAAAAGCAGCTCAAAACATTCCACGGACTGCTGGAATTCTTCAAGGTGGCGAACCACCAAGAAAGAACGAACAGGATTCCGCTTGGGATAGAATTTTGCAAGCAGGACAAAGTGGGAGAATCCCCTAAATTAATATAATCAAATGGAGGTAACAAATGGCTGTTACACAAGGAGTAAAATCAAGTTACGATATTACAGCTGCGACCACAGGTGCAGGTGTTGGACAAGCTCCAGACCGTCGTA
>TARA_R110000751_G_scaffold9628_4_pt1 | contig 10292 bp, 12 predicted proteins | sample TARA_R110000751 | Tara Oceans TARA_R110000751 (sample SAMEA4398001) | marine metagenome | biome: Polar Biome; feature: [MES] marine water layer (ENVO:01000295) within the mesopelagic zone...; material: water (ENVO:00002006), including particulate matter (ENVO:01000060) such as...... | reverse complement strand
CGACGCAACGGGTTTCGCTCATCATCTTGCTGGCCTTTGTTAAACGTCGTTAAACATCATAGGCAAGCACCGGCTTGCCCTCGTTTTCCCAGTCCCAAATGTACCAAGCGTGGTTAAAGCTCGGCGCTGCGCCCTTGCGCTCAAACCATATAATTCGCTTTGTCAGGACAAGCTTCTTTGAAAATTGCGGGCAATTTGAAAACAGATGCTTTCTGCTTTTCGCGTGGTCGAAGTCAGTGCGGAGAAGCATTGCAACCCGTCCTTTGTGACTTTTCGTCAGCTTGAGGGCTTGTTCGACGAACTCCCGAGCGTGGCGGTAAGGCGGGTTTGTAACTATCATAGTGACATAGGCAAGGGAGTGTTCCTGCTTTAAAAAATCTTCACCGGTGCTTATGTCCGTCTCCACGACATCAAACTCCTGCGCCAGCACCCTTGCCATCTTCCCGCTCCCCGCCGCTGGTTCCCAGACGCACACGCCGTGGCCAAGGTGCGGAATAACTGCCTGAGTTACCCACTCAGGCGTCTCATATAAATCTCTATCTAAACGCTCATATCCGCTGTCACGCTGGCTCACGAATTACCCCTGGCGTCCGCTACTCTCTTCGCGCGTTCGCTCATCTTCTTATCCAATTGATGAACAGACAGAATCCGAACCCCGCTGTGAACAAAAACACTCCTGCTGCTGCGTCCATTATCTCCACCTTTCGGCCACGCGAAAACAACCAGCCGCGACTACACACAGCGCGAACGAACTAAGTAAACCGAAGGTAAAATCATTACTGTTGACGACTACAATTACACCAACCGCCAACGCGAAAAGCCACATTCCGGCGGCTTGTAGCAAGTACGACGCCGCACTTAGCAGTACGTCAGTCTCGTATAGCGTCCCGTAATTTTTCATAGTCAGCCTCTCTTCGAGACGGATTCTTTATACCACTCAAATACAAGTCGGAGCTGCCCGCCGATGGTCCGGCCCTCCTCTTGCGACAATTCTTTTATCTCTTCGTACACTTCCCGCGGTACGAGAATGCTTTTCCAACGTGTAGTGTCCATATGATGTGCTCCGATCCTCACCGAGGTCTACGATATTATAGAAGAATATACAAGACCTTGAGGCCCATCGAAATCACTTTGCTTCGCCCCACGAGGGCCCGATCTCGATGTCGCATTGGGAGGGCACTTCGAGCGGAACGGCCTGGACCATAATTTCTGCGATCTCTTTAGCCTCGGCTTCACTCTTGACCGACATTGCGATTTCATCGTGGATTTGGATCAGCGGGAGCTTTCCTTTTTTGTACATATCCACCATTGCTTTCTTCGTCATGTCCGCAGCCGATGCTTGGATCAGCCGGTTGAGCGCCTTATAGGTATATGCTCTCTTGAGTCTGGTCGTAGGGCCGTAGGCATCGACCGCGTCTTTGAACGGCAGCGCCTTGGTCATCTCGAAGGTGTCCGGCTCCCATAGGTCGAACCGGCACTTACGTCCGAGTATGGAGCGCAGCGCACCTCCCGAGGCCTTATCGTTCAGCCGGTTCATAACGCCTGTCATCAGACCTTTCACGAACGGCACGCGGTTATGATATTGCTTTACAAGCGCCTTGGCTTCATCGACGGGGATGTCAAGTTGTTCCGATAGTCTATTAACGCCCATTCCGTAAATCAAACCAAGGTTAATGGTCTTGGCTTGCTTCCGGGCGATGTTTGCCATCTCGGCTACCATAGAGTGGAAGTCGGTCTCTGGGCGATTTCTGTATGCCGCGACAAAGTCTGCCGCGCCCTCTAACTCAAGACCTCTCGTCCTGCCGTAGACGTGGGCGTAATGGACCAAGATGCGCGGTTCTTGCTGCGAGAAGTCGATTGCAGCCCACTGTTCCCCTTCTTCTGGGAGGAACAGAGACCGGATCATGGGGCCCAGCTCAGGGTCGCGGGCCGGGATTTGCTGTAGGTTAGGATTAGACATGGAGATGCGGCCCGATACGGTTCCTCCCTGGTCGGATCGAATCTGGTTAATGTGCCCATGAATTCTACCGTCCACTCGGCAGTGTTTCATAATCGAATTGATAAACGTCCCCGATGTTTTGTTCAGGTTTCGGGCTTCGACGACAAGCTTCGCAAGCGGGTGCGGGTTTTCGTTGAGGAAAAGTTTGGTAAAGGAGGGCGATCCTTTTTCGGTCTTTGGGTATTGTATCCCTATTTCGTCGAAAGCTCTTGCGAGGGATTGTGCCGCCCAAATCTCGACGTTTCCGCCTGCGAGGTCTTTGATTTTCTTCAGGACCTCTTTCTCTCGTTTTAGGAGGCTATTCCGTGTTCTTTCTACCCGATCCGTATCGACCCGGACGCCGCGCATCGTCATGTCCACCAGGCAGGGCAGCAAGTCGAGTTCGAGGTTCGCGATGGGCCATAGGTCTTCTTTTCCGAGTTGGACGGAGAGGACGTTCCAAAGCTCCAGGGTGAGTTCTGCGTCGGCCTCGGCGTATGGCCCGACGAACATGGCGGGCATCTTCCACATCTCGGCTTTCGGGTCTACGCCAAATTCTCTGGCGGCTTCGATCAGGCCTTTTTCTGATTTCGTCTTGTTCAGGAGGTCATAAGACAGCGCGTTCAAGCTGTAGGAGAACCTGTTTTCGTCTAAAAGCGACGCAATGAGCATCGTGTCGATGATCCGACCATCGACTGTAAACCCCATCTGCCTGATCCATCCGAGATCGTATTGGGCGTTGTGCATGATTTTGTCTGCGGGGCATTCAAAGACTTTTTTGAGCCATCGGTTGACGATCTTCTCATCAAGGTTACCCCCACCGAAGTGACGGATAGGGACATAACCGGACCATCCGTCCACCGCGACGGCATAACCGACGACCTCTCCATCGCCTGTCGGCCAGCCTGGTCCGTTGGATTTCAGGTTGGGGTCGCGCGTTTCGACGTCGATAGCAATTTTCGTCGCCGACGTTATGTCCGGCAGCTCAAGCGGCGGAACCCACTCACTTTTTGGCGGGAACATCGCCATTTGTAGTCGGGCCATTGGCATCCTCAATGATTTGCTCCACGGGCCGTGAGTCGCGTTCTGCGATCTCTGCTCCGAGGGCCGTGTATCCAGCTTTATCGACCCATGAATCGTCGTGGTCGATAGTTTGTAGCAGTCGGCTTGTTTTAACCCAATCCATCATCAAGACGACATGCGCCGGGGTCAGGTCTCCATGTGTCTGCAAGGCCCCCTTGAGTATCACGTTCCAACCGTCCGCGATGCGTGCGTGATTTTGGTAGGCGTCTCCATAGTCTTTTGCTCGGTCGCCGTTTATTAGTTCCTTCGCCGCATCAAGCACCGCGTCTCTTTTCATCAAGCATCTCCTGTCGGGTTTAATGGATCGTCTGATTTAATGGACCTAACACAATCCAATCGTTGTCAGCTTCGGACCATTTTAATTTGAGACACGGGAGGTCCTGGTCTTTAATGAGGGGGTTCTCCCAATCCTCCTCCGTGATGAGTTCATCAGCCGGTTTTGATAGTGCCGCGCCGTATTCTTCTTCGACTTTTTTCAACATCTCGTTGTATTTTGTTATAGTAATCTTTGTCATAAGGCATAACTCCTCGACATGTCCTCGGCCTCGACAATAAACAGGTTCTGCTTAGTCCGAGTAACCGCGACATAAAAGACACGGTGCATGTCGTCCGGGTGAATACGCATCGCGTTATCTGCCGCAGGGCTCAGGTCCGTGAATAATACAACATTATCCGCCTCGCCGCCCTTTGATCCGTGAATCGTGCTTGCGGTTATCCGAGGTATGCCGTTAAATTTCTCGCCTCGCCGCAGCAGGGCGGTGACATAGGCTCGGTCGGTCTCCGGCAACTTATCTAAGGCCTCGGACCAGATCAGATTCTTGTCGGCGAGCAACCCGTGCTTTTCTACCAACTCGTCGAAGGTGACGAGGTCGGTGTCTTCGACCGCAGGCAATTTCTTAAAGCCTCTCGTAACGCGGGTACCGACGGACATGTGTCGGTATATCGTTCGCGCCGTCTTTCCTGAGATTTCTTTTCCTTTACGAACTTGCTCCCAGCCGTTAACGGCTTCGCTGATCTTTTCGCTGACGGACCTGTGGCCACGGTAGGTAAACAGGTATCCACCGGACTTGAGGTCTGACGCAACGGGCTGGAGTTGGTATCCCGCCTGCGATAAAATCAACCAAGTTCCCTTCGTCATATCAAGTGAGTTGATGGTGTTGATACGCGACACCTTGCCCGGCTCATCTCGCGGCTCATACCGCTTAGGGAACCGTCTCCCGATGCGGCGCACGACATTTTCAGCGATTGTGTGAACGGACTTAGGGATTCGGTAGGATTGAGAAAGGGTCTCCGAGCCTCCTGGCAAGTTGATAAAATGATCGACGTCGGCCCCCGCCCAGCGATAGATAGCCTGATCGTCGTCGCCCGCGCAGTACATCCGGGTTGAGTTGCGGTCTAAGATATGCGCGATGTCCCATTGGAGGGGAGATAAATCTTGAGCCTCGTCCAGAAAGCAGAGGTCGAAAGAAGGGCAAAATTTATCCTCGCCTCTGGCGAAGTGTTCGAGCATGTCTGTAAAATCGTACAGCCCCATTTTTTCTTTGTATTCTCTCAGGCCCTTGTCCACATATTTGACCGTGTTCCAATCGTAGTCGAGCGTGCTGCTGTTGTATTGGCTTCGCAGGTCTGTTTTTCTGAGCCGAGCCAAATTTATTAAATTCAAGATTGGGTCGCTGTTGGCGTCTAAACTCGGAGTGTCATCATCAATCGACGTGGTCTTCTGACTGCCAAAGGTCACACCAATGGCGCGGCCCAGCTCTCGATAATGTTCGTCCTGCATTACCTGCTCCCTTCGGATATCCGTCATAGTGAGGGCCAGGCTGTGCAGAGTCCTAAAAAAAACCAAGTCTTTCTTTGGGTCAAGATGGAACCGGTCTGCCGCACGCTCCCTGGCTTCATTGGCGGCTTTTCTTGTAAAAGCTAGGAAAGCGATCCTCTCCGGCGGGGTCCCTTTACCGAGAGCCTCATCAACCATGTTGAGCAGGGTTGTGGTCTTCCCTGTCCCGGGGGGCCCAAATATCCTAAACATTATTCCGCCTCTAAAATCCTTACGATCTGACGGATTCTCTCCCGTGAAAGGTCCATCCTCCGTCCTATCGCAGCGAGGGTCATACCGGTGAGATACATCTTATATATCTTCTGGTTTCTCGTGTGGTGGTTTGAATCGTTCAAAATGGGGCCTCCCTATTACTTCCGAACTGTCGCGCGTCGAGGTCTACCTCTGCGTTATCAAACGCGGGGATTTTCCAGACTCGGACAGATCGTCCTTTAATCTTTAAGACAACACTCTCCCCGTTAATATCCCGTAGTCGCTGGGCGATCCGATGGGATTTGTATTCAAAGAACTTATTCTTTTTGAGGTAGTTCTCAAAATCCTTTAGCCTAAAGAAGGTTATTCCATTCTCTTCGTCTGTCCACGGTCGGCGGAGCAGGATTTCCTCTTTGTCCTGCGCCTGCTGTAGATGACGACAGAACTCTTCCAGGTAGTCATAAAATTGCCCGCTTGTGCTGGCATCCTGAGCCACTTCGATGATCGCGCTCTCATTGTCTTTCATTTCATTCAGCAGGGTGCTGATACGACTTTCCCATTGCGGTTTAGCCACGGAGCGGGGCATTAAGTTTAACTGCTCCATGCAGTTTTTTTGAAACATAGTCTGGTTCATCAGGCTATCTGTGTCCATTTCCAGCGGTTCCCCGTTTACATCCATGAACCAGACGGGGGGCGTGGAGTTGTATTTTCGTAGGTTCGCTATAGCTGCTCCCGCCACAGCGGCCCCTACGCCAAATTTTCTTGTGCGACAGAGGTCCTTGTTGCAATGAGCATTGATCGGCGCATCGCTACATTTATAAGCGTAGTCTTTGCGCTCCATCTGTTTGGCGACTATATTTACTTCGGCGAGGGGCAGGGGCGGCGACAGGCATTCCATGTTGTATCGGAGTATCTCGGATTCCCAGCTATCTGGAAAAGCTTTTCGCAGATACACCCCGATGTTGAATAAGCCGTTGTTTCTGCCCCCTTCGCTGATGCCGGACTTGCAAAGTATCTGAAGGCATGGGGGCCCATCTTTTAATATATCGGTCTCGCCGCTGTCCACGACCTGTAACTTTACGACTTCCTCTGGGGTCTGTGCGTATTTATCGTAAATACTAAAAAACTCCTCCAGCGAGGCAGAGGTGCCGTCGTCTAGAAAAGCGTAACGGAGCCCGTTCTCATGGTCGAAATAGGGTAGATTTAGGAAGTTTCCTACGTCGCCTCTGTCGAGGTGTAGTTTGATTTGCTTCGGGAATATCTCGGACTCGCCAAAGCCGAGGGCCGCGGACATGTGTTGCAAGGCCCGCTGCATGTCCTTTGCCGACAGCCAATCCGTAGAAAAGAGAAAGCAGTGCGCTCCACCGGACTTCGAGCGACAAACAACCAGGGGTAGCTTTAGGCGTCTGATCTTTTCAAGCAGCAGCTTGTGGTCGAAGGGGTATTGGTCGATGTCTATGCAGCCCCACTTGCACATGTTCTTTTCGTTGATGGGGATGATTCCGAGGCCGCTACCCTTGCCGGATAGATGGTTCTCCCAAAGTTTCGCGGTCCGAGGTTCGCGTAAAACTCCAGCCTTTCCCCGAGCTTTTCCGTTAGCACCGGTATTCTCTATCTTAAAATATCCGTATGCTTCTTTCAGGCCGTCAAAGATGGCCTCGAATTTATCGACTGACATATGTTGTCCTCACACGGAAAACGGCGGGGCAACGAGCCCCGCCGCCGACGATTATCAGAACGGTGTGCTTCCACCGCTAGTTTCGTCGTCCGCATGTTTTACAACAACATCACCCGCTGTGATGCTGTCGGCGAAGCCCTTTGAACGAGTGTACAACGAAGCCTCTTGGATGGGTCCCTCGCATGACATTTCCCACCCGTGCCACGACCCTTTGGAGTTTTCTTCCGAGATCGTTTTGAGGTGATAGACATGTGAGAATCGGGGCGGCGTGAAGGGACCGTTTTTCCCCGACATGGACCGAGAGGCCATCATACTATTCCACTTACGCGACTTTTTAAGCTGCGTAGATTTCATAGCAATAAGTGCCGTCTCCAAAGACCCGTCTGCATTGATGAGTACGACGAAGTGCTGATGCGTTTCTTCTATGTATTCTCCGCTTCCGTCCACAACGTAGTCCTTGTTGTCTTCGGAAGACCGCTCAGTTTTTGGACGTGCCTGTCCCGGCTCGTAAATTGCCGTTGGTGCACCTGTTCCGCTGCCGCGCGGAACCCACTGAATGAATCTACGCTGGTAAGCGCAAGGGACCACTCGTATCCCTTCCTTACCTTTGTAGACCGACCCAGTGACAGTGTTGTAAATGTCACCTTTACGAGCCGTCTCGTTTTCATCAAGCACCGGGTCGTTGCCTGATAATACTTTCAAGAATGGTAGCGCCAAATCCTCTTGGCCCATATTGTCCATTCCGCGTCCCGCGTCCTCCTCAAAGATTGATGGATCGAAGGCTGAGACGTCTTTCTTGCCTGCTTTTTCTACTTGTTTGTCCGTCACTTGTTTGTTCCTTTAATAACTGCGCGTTGACCCACCCAGGCTCCGAATAATTCCATAGGAAATTCCTCTCCCGCCTCAACTCGCTCTCGGATAAAACCCCGTAGCGTCTGAGAATGGATTTCGGTTTTCAGGTCGGGGGTAAATCCTTGCTGCTGTGCAAAAGCGGCAAAGGACCCTGCTTGCTCGTCCTCACCACGCCCAAACTGGCACGCGACTGTGTTTTTAATAATGTCGTCGTATCCGTTATCTCGTAGCCAATCGTAAGCGGTGGGCCTGTTTTCTACGAGGATGGAGGCCCCGTAGGTTTGCCTGACCTCCACAGTAGACCCGTCGTCGAGAGCAAAAGAGGAGATTCCAATCTCGTGTAGCATGGCAGGCATTTCTTCATCGGTAAGCTTTAGCAAGTCCTTCTTGGTCTCTTTGAGCTGCTGCTCAAGCACCTTTAATTTAGCTTCTTTGTCTCGGATGGTCCTCGCCATTGAAGCTATGGACGTTAATCCCTGCTGGTCAACTTTTTCTACTGATGTCGCCTGCTTCTCCTCGAAGTCGTGCTCCATCAAATCTGTCAGATCATCACTCATCGTGGTTCTCCGTTCGCGGTTAAAGGCACCATTTGGGCCTTGACAATTTTTGATATTATCTTATACGGGGGTACTGTCAAGTGGGTTTGGAGAAAAGAGACTTTTATGCAGGGGTACGCTTTTGAGACGACGCCATACGATCACCAAAGGAAGGTGTTTGAAGAGTCGTGGGCCGCGGAGCATTTTGCTTTCTTCATGGAGATGGGCACAGGTAAGAGCAAAGTGGCGATTGACACGATGGCCGCGCTCTACGAATCCGGTAAGATTAAAGCGGCGTTGGTTATAGCTCCGAAGGGGGTTTATGATAACTGGGTGAAGGGCGAAATACCTATTCATCTCCCCAAAAGAATATCGCGCAGAGTGCTACGTTGGACGCCCGCAAAGACGCAGAAGTACGAGGCGGAGCTAAGAGATTTCATTGTAGACCGCGATCCTCTGCTAAAGATATTTGTCGTCAACGTCGAGGCGTTCTCTAGTTCACGCGGCATGGATGCTGCGGAGGCTTTTCTTTACCAAAACCCCGAGAACATGGCGCTTGTCGATGAGTCTACGACAATAAAAAACAGGAAGGCTGCGAGAACGAAAAACATTGTTGCGTTGAGGGCTCTGTCTAAATATCGCAGGATATTGACGGGTTCTCCGATCACCAAGAGCCCTATGGACTTGTTTAGTCAGTGTAATTTTCTCACGGATAAGGCGCTTGGCTTCAACAGTTATTTTGCGTTCCAGGCGCGGTACGCCAACGTACAACGCCAAACTATGGGTCCTCGCAGCTTCCAGCAGATCGTCGGGTACCGAAGGTTGGACGAGCTTTCGGGCAAGATGGATAAGTTCAGCAGCCGCGTTTTGAAAGAAGAATGCTTGGACCTGCCCGCGAAAGTCTATGTGCGTAGGGAGGTTGCGTTTACCCCGGAGCAGCACCGTCTTTATAGCCAGATGAAAAAGTTAGCTTTGGCAAAGATGGAGTCAGGCGAGCTGGCTACCACCGCCAGCGTTTTGACGCAGATAATGCGTCTACAACAAATCTGCTGCGGTCATTTGCAGCCGGATGAGGGAGAAATCACGGAAATAAAGAGCAATCGTTTAAACGAGATGCTCGACCTCACCGACGAGTTACAGGGTAAGGCCATCATTTGGGCGACGTACACACACGACATCCAACAGGTAGCCTCTGCCCTGCGCGACCGCTTCGGACCCGAAGCGGTCGCAACCTATTACGGAGGGACCCCGCAAGACGAGCGGCAGGAGATTGTTGATCGTTTTCAGGACGAGGACGGCCCTCTGCGGTTTTTTGTCGGTCAACCAAAAACCGGAGGGTATGGGATTACCTTAACGGCAGCCAACACCGTGATTTACTATAGTAACAGCTACGATTTGGAAATACGTCTACAGTCAGAGGATCGCGCACACCGAATAGGTCAGACAAATAAGGTGACGTATGTGGACCTGGTCACCCCGGGAACCATAGACGAGAAGATTTTACAGGCATTGCGGGCCAAAAAGCACCTTGCTGGGCAAGTCTTGGGAGAGGAGACTAGGGGCTGGCTTGTTTCTTAGAAGGCTAATGCGTTTAGAATCAGTAAATTGAGACTTAGAGTAGGTCATCTTTTTACCTTTCTAACTCCTGAGTAGGCAACGGTACTCTCTCATCAGGGCCAGCCCAAGGTGATAAACCGTTTCTCCTGCGTTCTAGGGCATGTCTTTTTGCAGCCTCAAGAATTTGTTTCTCCATGGGATTACTCAAATCCCAACCCTCACCGCTCTTCATGTTTTGCATATATTCTATTGCTTCAAAGGATTGTGTAGGAACTATAGATGGTATCAGAATCCTTTTTCCCTCTATTTCCATGTCAGTAGAAAGTTCTGTCATGTCTTCCCCTGAATAATTTTTAATGGGACCAAAATACCCTTGGCCCTTTCTAGTGCCGTCTTCTCTCATCAGGTCTCGGCGCAACGGAACCCTCCACTTCAACTGGTCTGGATCGGGAGTTAGATCAGCTAATCCAACGGGGCCTCCATCCTCGTAGAAAACAGGCCCACCGCTTACCCCTCTCTGCCCATTTTGGGGAGTGTTATATAAATTTAATGGAGACATAGAATCTTTTCTCCAATCGT
>TARA_R110000751_G_scaffold57515_2_pt1 | contig 10320 bp, 6 predicted proteins | sample TARA_R110000751 | Tara Oceans TARA_R110000751 (sample SAMEA4398001) | marine metagenome | biome: Polar Biome; feature: [MES] marine water layer (ENVO:01000295) within the mesopelagic zone...; material: water (ENVO:00002006), including particulate matter (ENVO:01000060) such as...... | reverse complement strand
AAAAAAAAAAAAGACTTTGGAGTCGAAGATTCAGTCTCAACCTCGGTCGATTCATACTCACTGTCCAACTTGCCAGTGTCGATCGCGGCCCAACAACTCCCCGATAACTTTGAAGAGCAGGCTAATGCGAATCCTTCGCTGGCTAAAAGGAATGGGATAGTAGAGGACGTATTGGGTGGCATGGTATCCGATGACCCTTCCGAGAAGAAGAGCGCATGGTTTATCGCAGATGAAAATCCAAATGAAATACAGCGGTTATGGAATCGAGGTAACGCTAGAGGTCAACTCGCTGATTTATTGTTTGAACAGAAAAGAACAGGCTATGCTAACCTAGAAGACTTCGCGTATTACAATTCTATCTTACAAAGGGATGCGCCCAAAGAGTCAGACTTTTTAAAAGTAAACCAAGACGATCATCCCATTGCCTCTTTTGTTTTAGACCTGGCAACCATGCTACCTGAAAGTCTTATCTCTAGTCTTTCTGCCCCCAGAGTAACCTTACCTGCTGCAATAGCGGGTGGTGCTGCGGGATCTGCTATTCCTTTCTTTGGAACTGTAGGCGGTGCACTAGCGGGATTCTTTGGAACAGGATCAGGGGCCATGGAGTATGCTGGATCTTTCTTTGAGTCCTTACAAGAAGCGGGAGTTGATGTAACAGATGAAGAACAATTACGTGAGGTTCTATACAGAGAAACCCCAGAGGCTGAAGCAAAACTAACTGAGGCTTATAAGAAAGGTAGACAAAAAGGAATACCAGTTGGAATACTTGATGGGATAACAGCGGGCAGAGGTGGTCAGTTTATTAAGAGCGCCATGAAAAAGGGAACATCCTTAGGTGTTGCCTCGGCTAAAGAGATAGGTTTTGACGCAGCACTAGGTGCAGGAGGAGAGGCTATAGGAACAGCGGCTCAAGGCAAAGATATAAACATAAGAGATGTGCTGTTAGAGGGGGCCGCAGGTCCATTCACGGGAGCGCCAGGGGCTATCTATAACTACTATGCTACGCAAGCACTTACTCCAGGAGAAAGGAACTATTCTAAATGGGCAGGTACACAAGATAGTGATGTCATAAACAAAACAACCACCATTGCTCTGGCCGTTGACAATGGTCGAATTGGAATCATTGACTCTAAGATCAAGGACATTAAAAAGAACTTAAAGAAACCTGATCAAGGCCGAACAATTAAGAAGGCTCTTCAAAGAGACCTTAAGAATCTTACTAACCAAAAGTATACTTCTCTTTTAGAAATACAACAACAGTTAGTAGGTTTAGACAGCAAGATATTTGATGAGGCAGCAAAACTAACTCAAAGTATTTTTGAGAATGTCGCTGTCCTTAGAGACAATAGAAACAATAAAGATTTTGGTCCAACAGAAAAGGCTGCTGTAGAAAACAGACTAGACGAACTAGGCGTTGAATTGAATAAATTAATTAATGATAACGCAACTACTATACAAGCAACTGGTCTTAGTGTAGGGAGCACAACAGCGGATGAGGAATCGTTACAACAAAAATCGGCAGAAACAATTAGCGAGGAAGTAACAGACCAAATATATAAAGACTTTATAGACACAGGCAATGTTTCAGAGGGAGTGCTTTCTTCTCTTGCGGATAAGATAATATTAGGTGAGGCTCTTACAGATCAAGAGAGGGCTATTTATTCAGAGAAGGGTAGTGAGGTTGAAAAGAAACTGAAACAAAAGCAAAGAGAGCAAACAAAATCTACGACTACTACAATAATAAAAGACCGCCAACCTAAGGGTCCGAAGCCTACTGTAGGTCCATCACCACAGAACATGGGTAGGAGTAATTTTAAGAATCAAGAGTACTTAAATCTTTTTGATCCAAATGATATGAGCATCATCGAAGAGGTAATGCAATCCATGAGTCCTGGAGATAGAGTTGAAATGCGGAAAATGATCTTAGCCTCTGAGGCTTTCAAGTCAATAAATCCAAATGCTAAAATATTTAGTGTTGGAATAACAGAACAAGGATATAAGAATGCTTCTAGAGATGCAGGGTTCGGTGATGGATCGGGAACTTATGGGATGACTGGAATAAGGAAAGATGATAAAGGAAGAAAAATAGTTGGGGATACCATCGTTCAAATATTGGGTGATAAAAGAAAAAGAAAACCTAACGATAAATTTGCTTATCAGACGGCCTATCACGAAGTAATGCATAATGTTTTTGCTGACTACTTTGACAACAACGATGTTGACTTTAATCAGTTTAGGGACTTAATAATAAGAAGGCTTAAAGATTCGGATGTAAAAGCGTTAAATGATTTTGCAGAACTGTATGAAGAAAAGTCTGTTGGCGCTTATAAGTCTGAGGAATTCATGGTAGACCTCGGTTCTAGTATAGCGTCAGGTCAGATAGAATTTTCTCCTACATTTTTAGAAGAAATAAAAGCCTTCCTAAGTAACATAGTATCTAAAATAACCAACAAGAAAGTTTTAATCTTTGAGGACGCAGCACTAGCAGCGGATATTGCTGGATATTTAACTGGCATAACTAGCGCTATTAAAACAGGATCAGATCTTAAGGCTGTCAAAACAGCGGAAAGCATTAGGTCCGATAGGTTTAAACGAACAGACTCTGGTCCAGTAGAAGAAAAAGATTCAGATGGGGACAGCGTTATAGTAGAAAGAAAAGGAAGGAATTTAGAGGGAAGGCCTGATCCTGAGTCATACGAAAAACAAAAGGAAATACTATCTCCTCTTTTCGAATGGATAGCAGACAGAACAAGCGCAGGTATTAAATCATTAGAGAAAAGACTTGGAGCAAGTATTTTTACAACTAATAAAAAAATCACCCAAGCACAAGAGGTAGCGACTTCTATGGTGACTCAAGTTTATAATAGGCTTTTCGTTACCGCTGACCGCATTAAAAGAGTAGTAAATAAGTTCTCGGAAGAGAAGCAAAAAAGAATCTTAGATCTTACAAATGATTATTACTTTTATGAGGGTCCTAATGTTCAATCAAAAGCCCTTAAACAATTAATCAGAGAGGATGAGGCGTTGGCAAGTGACATTGTATTATTGAAAACCCTTTTAGAGGAGCAACAAAAAAACGTATTAAATAACCCTGCATTCGATAGCCTTAGTCCTGAAATGCTAGAGACAATTCAAAGAAGTATAGGCTCGTATGGTGTTAGGTCTTATAGAATATTTACTGACAAAAACTTTAAGGTAGATCCAGATTTACGTAGAACAGCGGAGGAAGATTTGATGGAACAAATTCTTTTAAGAAAGGCTGAGGAATTATTAGATTCAGCGCTCACTCCTGAACTTGGTGAATCCTTAGCAGAATACGCAGAAGAAGTTGATCTCGGAGCGAACATAGAGGAACTTACTATAGAAGACGCTATAGAGTTTATGTTAGAATTCTTAAGGAATAGACGATCAGATCCACAGGTACGGAAAATAATAAATGAAGTAAGAACAGAGACTCAAAATATACTAAAGTATTATGATGACGTTGCTACCAACAGGGATAAAATCCGCAGGGGTATCTCCGGGGATCCTGAAATGGCAGGGATCAGAACTAAAGGTAAGAACTTAGTAAGAAGAAAAGACTTACCTGAGTCGTTAAGAAAAATGATGGGCGAAGAGGACAACCCGTTTGTCCGAATGGTTACAACGGTAACGAATGTAGCCGAGATGAATTCAAATTTTACTTTGATAGAGAAATTAAATGAAGTCTCTCGCCAGAGCGGGATGGGGTCTATGGTTTTAAGGTCCTATGTTTTTCAGGGATTGGTTAGAGACCTTAAAGGCAATATGCCAACAGGTGTTTCCTTTAGTGAAGTAAAACTAGAACAACTTGCTAGAGAAATGGGACTACTATCTAGTGATGCCCCCTTGTCTTCGCTTATGGAGGAGCAAGGTCTTGAGATAGAAATAAATAAAGAAAACGGTAAGGAGGACTATCGTCAGGTTCAAAATTATATTAAGAATTTCTTTGAGGATAATTATACATTAGTCCAGGATAAGAAATCTCCTATGTATGGCAAGGCTGTGTCCAAGGAATTCTTGGGTATGATAAAGCAGAGTCCAATGTATTCATCTGATAATAAGTTTGGTCAAGCGTACTACTCGACGCTTCTTCAAATGCGTAAGGTTCGTGTTTTGTATAACCTTCCTACCTGGAGAAAAAATATTATGGGAGGATGGTACTTCCTTGCGGCCAATGGTATTATCGGATACAATAAACAAAGAGGAGGTCTTACGGTAATGAAAGATCTTAGGAACAGACTAAAGAAGATTCGGACTGGGGAGGTCGATCCGGAGTTGGAGACATTATTAGATAAGGTTGCAGGCCTAGGTTTGTTAGGGGCCTCGTTAAACGCTGCCCTGGTTGGTGACATAAACCAGTCTTATTATGAGATGGCATCGGGGGGTGATCCTAATGCTGCTTGGGATTGGCTTCCTAAATATCTACAGGAAAAACAAAAGCAACTAGGTACCAAGGCTTCACGTATTGCTTATCAGTATGGATTTATAGATGACTATACTAAACTTATAGCATACCTTTCTAAAAGAGAAAACTTCGCCAAGCGATTACCTACAAACCCCGACGGAAAATCTTACAGCGAATTGACACAGGAGCAACAGGCCGAAGTGGATCTCGCTGTAGTTGAAAGGATCAAACAGAACATGCCGACCATGTCTAGAATTAGTCCTGCATTTAGACAGTTCTTCTCATTACCTATGGGAGACTTCTTGTCATTTAGGGTGGAATCATTTAGAAGTTTTTACTCTATATACCATAACTCCATGACTGACATTAGGGAGGGCATAACCAATAATAACCTGACATCATCACAGAGAAATGCTTATGTACAGGACGGCCTTACTAACCTAGCCATGGGTATGGGTATAGCCACAATGTCATCAGCGGGCTATCAGTTTATTGCTGATCAATTCTTAGACGACGATGAAGAACAAGAACTAGCAAAATCTGCTGTAAGTACCACGTATACTTTACCCCCATGGATGGCTGGCGCTAGTCTTGTTCCAGTTTCTATGAAGAAGGATGGTACAATTAGGTTTATTAATATATCTTCTGAGGATCCTTATGCTGAACAGTTAGGTTTAATTTTTGGAAGAGAAGGAGTCAGCAGGTCTGCTAGTCTAAGAAAAATAGCAGAGGGTTTTATTGAACCCAATATGTTAGTTAAGTTACTTATAAATCTTAAGGACGGAAAGAACGCCTATGGTGCTCCTATCGTAAGGAATCAAGATGCGTCATGGTTTAATAGGTACATCATTGGCGGTCTAAACACAGAGTGGGATGACGCTTATGGTTCGTACGTGTTTAAACAAGTATTCATTCCTCCTAATATTTCTTATGTAGCCAAACAAATTAGAGAGAGAATAGAAGATGGTAATGAGAACCCTGACAACCAATTGAATCCAATCATGACAGCGTTACAACTTGGTACAAATGTTGTGTTTAGAGATTACCCAGTTAAAATAGATAAACAATTCTACTATAACCTTGAGGATCAAAACTTTTATAAACCATACAGCGAACTATCTGATGGAGAAAAGTTTAACAGAAGGACAAGACTTAAAGAGGTTAAAGCAGGATATGATTTTATCAGAATGTTTGGTACCAAGTTCGAAAATTATCGCATGATTGAATCCGCTAGTCGATCAATTAAAAACACCTTTAAAAAGAGTCCTGAAGAAACCTTCTATCTACTGTATGGCTTGGAACTTCCGGAATAATTCAGATAATTAATTGTAATTAAATGGTAATATCTTTGTAGTATATAAACCATTTATGAAAAAGAGATCACCTATAGATATGTTAGATTCGTTTGGAGAAGATAGAGTAATGGGCATTAGTATTAAGTCTCTTATTGCGATAGCAATGACTGTAGCGGTAGCGGCCTCTGGTTATACTATGATGAATAATCAGATAGAAATCGCTAAGACTTTACCCGAACCACCTGTTTCTGCTGAGATGTTCCGGCTCCAGACAGAGATAATTGATAACGCGATTTTAGAAACTCAACAGGACATTGAAAATATAAACTCTAGCCTTCAAAAAATTGACGAGAGGTTATACAATTTGTCTAGGAAATGAAATGCTCTACGCTAAGTCTAGCATTTTTCTTAACTTTACTTACAGTAATATTAACCACAAGTTGCAGCACTCAATGGCATCTGAAGAGAGCAATAAAGAAAGACCCGACCATTCTAGTTCAAGACACAGTGATTGTAATGGACACGGTTGTGACAGCATCAACTGCTGTATTGGATACGGTCACCATCTCAAAGATCGACACCATAGAGATCGTAAAGAACAACTTCCGCGTAAAGATTATGCGGAGTTACGACACCCTTATAATAGATGGAGGTTGTGAGGCAGACACAATTGTCAGGACAGTCAATGTTCCTTTTGAAAAGATAGTATACACGGCTCACGATAAGTGGTACCATAAGATATATAAAGGTTCCTTCTTTATTCTGATAGCACTACTCCTTCTCTTGTTCGGATACAGGTTGCTCAGGAAATAACTCATGAAACCTTGAGTAGCCTCCAAATACTACTGGCCATTCTCTTACTTCTTCAGGTGTATAATGCCCTACTAAGTATTGACTACTGGAAGTAAACATAATAAAGATCATCTCATCACAGTCCTCTTTCTTCATGGCCGCCTCGTTTGCTTTAAACGAACCCTCTGATGTTTTAATACTTACCTTTTTTACTTTACCATCCTTCATCACCTTCATGTCGTCATCATGCTTGATGTCCTTCTTATTCTTTAACAAGGTTGACACAGCATATCTAGAATACTCCGGGGTTATTTCATAATAATACCTAACCAATAACTCACCTAGAACTCCAACAAATTCTGTATAGTATTCTCTTGTAACCTCTCCAAGTAACAGCGATCTTTTAATCCCTGTCCTCTGACGATGGGTCCCTTTATATCTTTCTCTATTAGCGACAACTCTTCTTTGCGCTATGTCAGCAGCATATTCCCTGAGGTAGTTAGGAATATCAACTTGTTTCATCCCAATCCTTCTATTCTCGTTTTGTTTATGGTATGTAGATCATACTCTTTAACGCAGTGCTCATATAGATTGTTGGCTAAATCTTCTGCCCTTTCTATTGTCATTGTTTTTATAGCCTCTCGCCACTCTCCTGGTGAACTACAAAGTATTCCTGTCTTCCCATTTATTATAGCCTGCTTGTATGGTCTTACATTACTAGCGATGATCGCTGTCTTGGTGAATCCTGCTTCAACAACTTTAAGTTCTGACTTGCATCGATTAAACTTACTGTCTAAAAGAGGAGCCAAAGAGACATCGAACTTCTTATAGAGAGCCCCATACTCATGAGGCTCAAGTGGCAACAACTTATGCTTGGCCTTAAGGAAGTCAACGTATGAAATACCTTTGTCGTTCCAGGTTCCCAATGCCATGCAGTACAACTCATGATCTTCAAACGTCATCCCCATAGTTTTTAAATCCTCTGAATGTCCATTGGCACCAAGGTATCCGAACCTAACTAAACCTTTTGGGTTAGGATCTTTATCTTGATCTACCCATTGTTTTTCTTTTTGATATAATGTATTTGGAACTACTCTAATCTTAACCTTAGGATTTATTTTTTTCATCCGGCTACCTAGGTACTCAGAAGGTGTCCATATTTCGTCCGCAATATTTATAGTGCCTAAGATATTTTTCTTCTCTACTTTTTCGTAGTGAGGACGAGCAGGATTGTCCTTTGGTATATCCCAGAAGTCATCATTGTCCAGGATCAATTTTATATTATTCTTTTTCAGGAAAGATTTAAACTCATTATGATTAGAGACACTGCATCTCCTAGAGATAACCAGGTTACTTACCTTAGTAAGGTCCCAATTTTTAAGTTCATTAAAGTTATCAAAGTAATGTGTGTTGACTCCTTGTTCTTCTTTGAGTCTTATAAATGGAGTAAGTATCCTATGATAATTAATCCCACTTAAACCATCAAGGTAAATCAGGGTGATCATATCCGTCATAGAACTCTAAGAGTGCTGCACGGATCATGTCAAACTCCATGTCTATGTCCCTCTTGTATTTTCGAATTGTATTATGCAGTCTTTCTGCGTCAACCCTTGGCTTTCCTCCTTCGTCATGCAAGTTTTCGTACAGACTTGTTGCCGAATTGTGCATTCTAGATGTGGCTAGGAAGTATGTTTCACTCAACGACTTTGTATCCATGTCCTTTTATTGTTGCTACAAATTGATTCTTCTCTAATGTGTCATCGTATGTTGTCGACTGTCCCGAAAAATATTTAGGGGAATCATCAATAACATAACCGTGGTTTCTAAGGTAATCAGCCATAAATTTGCAACAACATATAGCATTGTCAACATCATAGCGACAATTATACTTAACATCAATCCTAAACTTATCCATAGTGAACGAGTCAAATGCATCAAGCGCACCCTCAATCTCCTTCCAGTACTCGGCTTTGTGTTTAGTTCGTATCGCGAAATGCCCGCCCGCATAAAACTTATTAAGAGAGACTGGCTTCGGTAAAAATAATGTAATCTCTTGATACCCATTTTCTTCCACACTTACTAATGTAAGTCCAAAAGTTTCGTATTCAAAGAAAAAGTTGGAAAACTTTTATCTCCTGTACCTACTAAACGAAATCCTGTACGTGTTGAATTTATCCTCATTAGTATTGGCTCATCAAAAGGTGAAGGGGATCCACCGGTTTCCTGGTTCCTCATTTTTCTAATATGTATCTCTACTGTACTCCGTATATCGTGATCGGGTGAAGCAATTTTACGATGGAACGAGGCAAAAATATCTGAGCGGTTCACCATCTTGCCACCCCCTTCTGTGTCCTCAGCAAACGGAGCCATCTGTAATCCGTCAGGCCCTTTCCTTCTTGCGGCCTCTGTTATAGCGTGAGTGTTTAACCATACTGCAATGTCATTCTTATTAGAAAAGGTAAGCAATTCACTTGCCGCTTGGTAGTGGTACTCATGGCTAGACAACTCGCTACCCTTAGACATAGTAATCTTCAGTGAATTATATGGGTCAATAAAAAACCCGTCATACTTCTCTTGTCTAATTAACTTCTCAGCAAACACAATTAGATCAGTATAACTATAGACCTCATCATTGCTTATGATAGTAAAGTGTTTGTTCACCCACTTGAATGCCTCTACCCTTTCTTCATAGTGCATTTGATCAATGGGAATATCCATCAGGAATTCCATAAGCCTCATCTTTAATGCCGCTGTTTTGTTTTCACTAGAGTATATAATCCATCTCCACTTATGAAGGACAGCGGATGCTACCATAAGGTACAGGCCCATGGTTGTTTTGCCTACATTACTATGGCCATTAAATATGGTGAACTCTTTTTTAAATAAGAAGTACTGGTCCAGTTTAGGTATGCCTGTTGTTAATCCTTTAGGTATCTCACCCTTCGCAAACATTTCAATCCACTCTCTGTCGCTGTCATCAGAAGAGATGAATGACATGTCGCCATCAAGAATAAGCATTTCTCTTTTGATCCTTTGCTCATCATCAATTACTTCTCTTATAGGCATCATCTTACCTTGAATCAGTCCATCTGAAATTGTTCTCCTGGCTTGATCCATATCTTCAACTGTATCCCTTTGCTCTAGTTCCCTAAGCATAATCCTTACAGCCTCCTCTTCTTCCATTCTTCCTGCCGAAATGTAACCTCCGCAGAGTATAGCGGCCCTTAATAATATTGTATGTTTCTCCCCTTCTTCTGCTTTACGTAACATGTGGGCAACAATATCTATCTTCTCGTAGTCGGTTAATACTTTCTTTTGTACTCTCTCTTCTACCTCTGAGTTCTCAGATAACATGTGTCCGAAAATCTTACAATCTTCTTTGCTGATTAAGTCCGGGTCATAACTTTCAAAGCATGCCCTTGCTTCATTAACTCCTGATGCATCTACCTCTAGGCCATATGTTTTATCGAAGTATGCCTGGAGTCCCTTGAAATGATCTCTGTGACGTTCAGGGTTTGATATCTTTATCAATACTTTTAACCCATCTCCGGAAGGGGACACCCAACAGGCTCTTACAAAATCATCAGTACCTAGTAAGGATTTATATAGGTCAACATCTATATGGTCAAAGTCTAAAATAATATTACCACTATGGCCCTTGATCTCATCATCTCTCCTTCCTGTAAATACTCCAGAGAATAACGCAATAGGTAACGTCTTCTTTAGTGCCGTCTCTCCATCCCTAAGTCTGTCAATAGTTTTTTTATTCTTACCATCCCGTATACGATCTAATGCAGTTGACAGCGG
>TARA_R110000751_G_scaffold9609_2_pt1 | contig 10329 bp, 8 predicted proteins | sample TARA_R110000751 | Tara Oceans TARA_R110000751 (sample SAMEA4398001) | marine metagenome | biome: Polar Biome; feature: [MES] marine water layer (ENVO:01000295) within the mesopelagic zone...; material: water (ENVO:00002006), including particulate matter (ENVO:01000060) such as...... | reverse complement strand
TCGGCCAGCCTCCGGCGAGAAGCGGTCGAACTCGCGGCGATGGCCCATGCCGCCCTGCAAACGGCTTCGAGCAGACTTTGGCTGCGGGGATTGGAGTACAGGCGCCTGACAGACGGACTCGTCGGGGACGCGCCTTGGGTGAGAGCCTTCTCGCTGGAGGCCGCCGCAGGCGCGGATGAGGAGCTCGCCTTGAGGCTTGAGACCTTGTCCGAGGCTTTCCGAGACTGGGAGACCCGATACAGCCAGGTCGGATCAGGCTGGCCTGAAATAGTCGCTGCTGATATCGCTCGATGCCAGCTGGGACTTGGCGATCCGGTGGCGGCGGCAAGTCTTGGAGCCGCCACGTTGGCGGCGCTGCATGAGATCGCCAGCCTTCAGCCTCAGAGCCTCGGACCGAAGGCGGTCGATGCGGCGATCGTACTCGGGTTGGCGCAGATGCGCCTGGGACAGTCCGCCGAGGCCATGCAGACCTTCGAGCAGGCCGAGCGTGACTACGCATCGATCCTGCGATCCTCGGCGCTGGGTCTCCGCCAATCTGCGGCCATCGCCTGGTTCAAGGCCGAGCTCCTTGCTGAGCTGGGTCGCAAGAACGATGCGATGGCGATTCTGAAGGAGGGCCACGCTGCGGCGGTGGGGTTCGCGCGCTTCGGGATGATGGACGGCGCCGCCATTCTCAAGGCTTTCGAGACCCGCCTCTACGACCGATAAAGGCGCGCCGATCCCTTACTGCTCCATAGCTGCACCCGCAGGCTGCTCGGAGATGGCGCTGCTGCACCAAGGCCGTCAGTGACCCGTCAGCGGGCGCCGCCAGGGTCGCCAACACGCTATCGAGACATGGTAATTTTTTTAATTGCGCCCGAAGTGCGGCGATGGATTGACAGGCTGCAGTCGACCGACGCTATCCTTGCGTTCACAAAAGGTGTTTCAATTTTCGAGGCGATTTTCGTGCAGAGATTCGGTCTTGCATCAGCGCGGCCTCTGGCCCGACAAGTTGCGCTGATAGCGACATTTTTCCTGGCGCTTCTTGTTCTCCCGCAGGCCGCGCTGGCAGCCGAGCCGACGGTCCGCAGCGACGGGCCGCTCGATTGCCGCCCCGAAACGCTCGGCGCCGGACGATGTCTGATCGCTCTGCCCACGGGCACGCGCGCGACCTTCGTCACCGTGCGCGACCAGGACGGCAAGAATATCGAGCGCGAGTACGTCCGGCTGGACGATCCCAAGGCGCGGGACCTCGGATACGACGAACTGACGCTGATCCTCTACGATGTCAGCCGCAACGATGGCCGTGGCCAGGGCGCGCGACTGACCCGCACCCGCGCGGCCGCGGAGAAGATCGCCGGCGCAGTCGGCGGGCGACCCGGGCGCGCGGTGATGATCGTCGGCTTCGCCAACGGCCTCGACCGATCGCCGGCCGTCGGCCTGTCGGAGGTCCAGGAATGGATCTCGACGACGCCGCTGGAGGGATCCAGCACGTTCATTTTCTCCGGCGTCATTGACGCGACAAAGCGGCTGCTGCCCGAAAGGGCGGCGCTAAAGAGGATCGTGGTGCTGAGCGACGGCCTGGCCGAGGATTCTCTGGTCACGCCGGACCAGGCGGCCGCGGTCGCGCGGGAAGCCGGCGTGAGGGTGGACGCGCTAGGCCTGTTCTGGGCCGGGGATGGCTCGACCGAGCGGAGCCGGGGCCGCGAAGCGCTGCGGCTGCTCGCACGCGAGACCGGAGGCGCCTTCGAGGAGGTGTCGCTAAGCGATGCCTCGTCCCAGGGCGCGGATGCGCTGATCGCCGCGATCGACCAGCGCCGCAACCGCAGCGGCGTGGTCGTCGTGAAGAGCGGCTACCAGACCGCCGGCGTCGAGCTGGTGATGGAGGCAGACGCAGAGGCGAGCTTCGGCTCGAACGTAGAAATGACCTTTGGCGCAGGTCTCGACCCGACGTGCCCGCCCCCACGTGAGCTGGCCGAGTGCGCCGCCGAGCGCGCCGCGACCTCCGACGCGCCGGCGAGCGACGTGAAGGCGGACACGGAACGTCAACCGGCGCCCGATGCCGACGCTAGCGACGATCTGCTCGGCCTCGGCGTGCCTGATCTGTGGATCTTCGCCGGCTTGGGCGCCGCCGTCCTCATCGCCGTCGGGCTTCTGATCTTTGCGCTGCGCAAACGTCCCTCCCGCGAAGACGAACTGGACGGCGAAGAGCTCCCCGACAGCGGCGCCGGGTCGAGCGCGGCGTCGCCCGCCTCGCCCGGAGCGACTGTGATGAGCGCTCCATCGCGAGGCCGCCTGATCCCCGTCGAAGGCGGGAGCGTGTTCGAACTCCGCGCGGATCGCATCAGCATCGGGCGCGCAGAGGGCAACGACCTTGTGATCCAGCATGACAGCGTTTCGCGCAATCACGCCGAGATCTACGCGGATCCGCGCCACGGCGGCGTTTCGATCAGCGACCTCAACTCTCTCAACCACGTCTTCGTCAACGGCCAGAAGGTGCAGACAGGCGCGTTGAAGCACAACGACACCCTGCGTCTCGGCGAGGTGGAGATGCGGTTCGAGGCGAGGTGACGGCCGACGCGCTTGGCGATCAGACACGGAGCGGCGAACATGTCGAACAAGGACAAGAACAAGACGTTCTGGCGATACAAGAAGGAGCCCGATCAGGGCGCGCGGCCACCGATCGGCGGCAGCGACAGCGTCGACGCCGAGCGTTGGCGGTCAACCAAGGAATACCAGGCCGATGAGAGGCCAGGCTTCCAGGAGCCGCCGGCCGCGCCCCTGGGCTCAACGATCATCGCCAGGCCCGAAGGCCCGGAAGGGGCGGACGTCGCGTTGTTCGAGGACGATGTCGACCCAATCGTCGGGTGGCTGGTGATCGTGGGCGGTCCCGGACGCGGCCGGGCGATCCCGCTGGGCGCCGGGGCGAATTCCGTCGGCCGCGCAGGATCCGAGCGCGCCGCGCTCCCGTTCGGCGACGACCAGATCTCGAGCGAAAATCACGCCGTGATCGTCTACGACGACCGCGCGCGGAAGTTCTACGTCCAGCATGCCAGCGGCAAGAACCTGACCTGGCTGAACGGCGAGGTGGTGGTGAACCTGACGCCACTGAGCGATGGCGACACCCTGGAATTCGGGCGCAACACACGCTGCCGGTTCGCTGCGTTCTGCGGCGCCGGCTTCGACTGGAACGACATCGCGGCGGACGGAAAATGAAGCCGCCCCCCGCAGAACTGGCGCATGGCGGGGACTGGATCGGACGTCGCGAGCGGCAGGAGGATCACTATTTCCTCTTCGCCGAAACCAGCGCGGAGGGCGATCCTCGGGCGCTGTGCGTCCTTGCCGATGGTATGGGAGGGCACGCGGGCGGCGAGGCGGCCAGCCGGCTCGCCGTGGACACGTTCGTGCGCATCTACCGCTCGCGCTCGGATCTTGGGTCGAAAGAGCGGCTGCGGAGGGCTCTGAGCGCCGCCAACGAGGCGATCGGCGAGGAAGCTGCCCGTGACCCTATGCTGACGGGAATGGGCTGCACCCTGGTTGCCGCGCGAATCAAGGCAGGCCGCCTGGGCTGGATCAGCGTCGGAGACAGCCCGATGTGGCGCTTCGCCGGTGGGCGGCTGGAGCGGCTGAACGCTGACCACTCGTTGAAGACGGACCTCGAAGAGCGGGTTCGGCGGGGCGAAATGTCGGCCGCAGAGGCGCGCGAGGATCCGCAGCGACATGCGCTGACGTCGGCCGTGACCGGCCGGCCGATCTCGAAGATCGACCTGCGCCAGATCGCTCTGGCGCCAGGCGATCGGATCCTGCTTGCCAGTGACGGAGTCGAAACGCTGGAGCCCGACGAGATCGAGGCGGTCCTGGCGCGAGTAAGCAGGCAGCCGCCGTCGGTCGCCGTGGATGCGCTTCTGGACGAGGTGACCGCCAGACGCGCGCCGCACCAGGACAACACGACCGTCGTGATCATCGATCATCCCGGCACGCCTGCGGCGGTCGCCATACCGCGCGCGGCGACGCGGACCGCGAGTCTCCGCCTCGGTCGGATGCCCCTGGCGGCGGGCGGCCTGGCGGCAGGGTTCGCTGCGGGCCTCGGCGCAGGGTGGATCCTGTTCTCGGGAGAGGAACCGTCCTCCGAGAGCGCCGCCCCGCCCGCCGCGAGTTCCGGTGAGTTTCAGCCGCCCGCCCCGGCCGAAGGGACGAGGGGTCCCGCGGAGCGGCCCTCCGATCGGGAGCCGGTGCAGCCCGAGGCGCCGAGAGGCGGTGTCGAGGAACCAAGGCTCGAAGGCTCCGACAGCACGATGGACGCGCTTGGGGAGGACGAGGAAGGGACCGGGCTGGTCGACGAGGCGATAGACAGGACCGGGACACAGCGCCCAGCTTCGGACGGGGTGTCGGATACCACAGCGAGCAACCGAGTCGATGATGGCGCCGGCGGAGCGGCCCCCGACCCCGAGGCAGGCGGCGCGTCGCAGGCCGATGGCGTCGCCGATCCCGCGGTGGACGGAGGGGGCGAGCGGGAGCAGAAGGATCCTTCGGCCATCGGCGATACGGGTGCGGGGAATTGAACGTCCCCGGAGCGGCGGGTCGCGTCCCCGGGAAGATCGAAGACCAGCGAAGCTGAGGGAGACGCCTTAGATGGCCGCGTCCAAGCAAGGAGTCCTGCCCCCCGGCGTCCGGATCGCGGGGCACGTCATCGAGCGCGTTCTTGGCAACGGCGGGTTCGGCAAGACCTATGTCGTGCGGGAAGAGCGGACGGGCGCCGCGCGCGTGCTGAAGGAGTACTTCCCCGAAAGAGCCGCTCAACGCCGCCCAGGGTCAAACGATGTGATGCCGATCCCTGGACGGGAACGATCGTTCCATGACGGTTTCCGCTCGTTTGTGAACGAAGCGGAGGTGCTGCGCGACCTGCCGCGCCATCCCAACATCGTCGGCGTCTTCGGACTGTTCGAGAAGCACGACACGATCTACATGCTGATGGAGCTGGTCGAGGGCGTGCCGCTGGCGAACTACCTTGATCAACCGGGCTCGGTCGGGGAAGCGGAGCTGTTCCGCACCCTCCGCCGCATCTGTCGCGGCCTGACCCTCATCCACGACAGGCGCCTGCTGCACCGGGACATCAAACCCCAGAACATCATGATCACCCGCAAGGGCGGCCCGGTCCTGATCGACTTCGGCGCGGCGCGGCTGACCGGCGATCGCGATTTCCTGACCTCGATCTACACGCCCGGCTTCGCACCGATCGAACAGCTGGGCCAGGCGCGGAGCCTCGGCCTCAAGGAAGGACCGTGGACGGATCTCTACGCTACAGGCGCGCTGGCCTATCAGTTCGCCACCGGAAAGGTTCCCGCGGATTCCTGGCGCCGCTACGAGATGGTGTCAAACGGATCGCCCGACCCCTTTGCGCCCTGCGGAACGCAGGCGCGGGGCCACTACTCGCCAGCCTTCTGCCGCGCCGTCGACTGGGCGCTTTCGCTTGATCCCGAACGCCGTCCGGCGCGTGCCGAGGAGTGGGTCGAGGCGCTGGAGGGACGGGCAAAACCCCATCACAGCGTCCATGTCGGATGGGGCGCCGCCCCGGTGCTCGCGATCGCTGTGGCAAGGGTAAGACGAGATGCGCCGGCCCAGGCCGCGGCCGGCGAGGCGGGGCCACGCCGCTCCGAAACGGTTCGGGAGGGGCCGGAGGCTGACATCGGCGCCTCGTTCTTTTCCAGCCGGGAAGGCGACGGTTTCGCGACGGCGAATTCGGGTCGGTCGATCGCGGGTAATCGCATCTGGGTGAATATCCTGATCATGATGGCGATCCTCGCCGCGGTCGGGGCCGCCGCCGTCGCCATTTCCAGTTCGCAGCAATGAACCGGCCGCGCGTGTCGCGTCGCCCATTGGCGAGGGTCGGCGGGATCACGCTCACGCTCCTTGCCATGGTCGTGGCGGGCCCCACGTCAGAGGCTGCTGCGAACGAGGAAACGGACCCCGTCGCTGTGGCCGACCGTATCACCGTGCGCATCGCCGCACGTCTTCGCGACGGACGGATCGCCCTGGGCACCGGCTTCCTGGTCGCTCCCGGCCTGCTCGCCACGAACCAGCACAACGTCATGGACGCCGAGGTGATTGGGGTCTTCGTCAACGGGCCGGACGGGCCGCTGCGCGCCAGCGCAGAGGTCGTGGCCGAGGATCGCGACGTGGACCTGGCGGTCCTCCGGATCCCCGACCTGGGCTTGGGGCAAGGCGGGGTGATCGCCGCGACGGTTCCGGGGAAGGGCGAGGATGTCTTCGCCCTCGGCTTTCCCGCAATAGCGGACGGCGGGCGACTGGACCCGGACGAAGCGGCTTTCGCCGAGAGCTCGCTGACCGGCGGCGTGGTCAGCCGGGAGACGACGATGGCCTGGGGAGCCGACGGGCGCGACCTGACTGTCATCCAGCACACGGCAGAGCTGGCGCCCGGCAACAGCGGCGGAGCCTTGTTCGACGCCTGCGGCCGCGTCGTGGGCGTGAACACGGCGCTGCTGGGCGGGGGAGGAGAGCGGGCGATCTCGCTCGCATTGACCTCGGAGACGCTCCTTCGGGTGCTGCAGCTCGCGAGTGTTGACGTTCGCGCAACCAGAGCGGCCTGCGTCCCGACCGGCGAGAGTCACGCGGCTTCGGGGGCTGGCGTCTCCGGCCTGATGCTCTGGGCCGTGGCGGGGTTGGGCGCCGCAACGGCGGCGGGCCTGGCCGTTATCGCCTATCGCCGGCCGTCGGCGCTGCCAGGCGTCTTGCCGGCCTCGGTCGGTGGGCTGTCGCTGGTTGGGTCGGGTGTCGACGCGTTCGTCGCCCGGGCCCGCCTTGCCCGTGGCGACGGGGTCGTCATCGGGAGGGACCCGAACTGCGCTGTCGTCATCGACCAACCGGGGGTCAGTCGCCGGCACGCGGTCTTGCACCTCCAGGAGGGGCGTCTCCGCCTGACGGACCTGGGCTCGACGAACGGGACATGGATCGACGGGCGGCGGATTCCGCCGCGCCGCTCTGTCGGGTTGCGCGAGGCCGCGCGCCTGCGACTGGGCCGGGTCGACCTTCGCTTGAGGCCACGACGACGCTAAGCGGGCCGGCGACTTCGACCACTCCTGTCAGGCGGCGGGCATGAGCAGGGCGGCCAAGTAGAAGACGAACACCGCAGGGGCGGTCAACAGCAACAGCAACGCCCGGTCCTCGGGTTTCGCGACGCCTCCCTGAGCGAAGCGCAGATGGGCGCCCAGCAGGGCGCTGGCCGCGCCAAAGCCGACGACCACGGTGAAACCCGCCTGTTGCGGCTGGTCCGCGCCAAACAGCCAGGAGGCGACCGCGACGACGCCCATGCCCCAGGCCAGCGCGATGAGGACTGGGGCGGCGGCCTGCGCGCCACGGGCCCATCTCGCCACGACATCGAGCGCGACCGCCGCCGCGGCGCCGATGCACACGCTCACCACGACGAGGATGAAGAAGCGCACGACTGGATTGAGCCCCATGACCAACGAAATGTCGAACGGGGTCGCCTCAAGCCAGCCTAGCTCCTGAAATATGGTAACCACCGCAACCAGCGACCCGAAGCCGGACAGCCAGTCGCCGATCGAAAGGCGCGAGCTTTTTTCCGCCATTCTAGAAACCACCCCCCTTAAATGCGAATCGACTGTATCTCCGACATGCTATGCTCCAACAGGATATTGCGAATCGGGATGAGTTTGCGAGCTTGGGCTGAAGGATGGCCTGGCCCTATTCGCCGCACAGGCTCGATTTTAGAGAGGGCGTCCGCGCGTCGCCGGGGGATATAAGACCATGTCGCAAGCGCATGTCCGCGCCCTGTCGAGGCTTATTGCGGCAGCGACGCTGAACGACATTCTCTTGTTGGCGCTCGTGTCGATCTGGGCGCTCAAGAGCGGTTGGCTCGACAGCCTGACCGGCGTTCAGCTTGCCTTGACCGCCTTTGTCTGGATCGCGGGCTATTTCCTGGTCTGCGAGATCTTTCTGGGCGGTTGGACTTTCGGCAGGCTGGCGATGGGGCTAGCCGCGTGTCGCGTCGACCGCGCGCCCCTGAGCGCAAGCATGCGCGCCCAGCGCCTGGCGCGGCGCACGATCGGCGTGGTCAACGGCGGCCTGTTTTCCGGCTCGACCCTGCACCAGGACCTGAAGCTGGGCATAGTCTACCGCAGTGTGCTGCTGGAGACGCAATCGCCCCCCGCGCCCTCATCGCCGCGCCGCGCCTCGGATCTCGTCATCGAGATACGGACCCGCGGAAGCAGGGCGACGTTCAAGGCCAGCGAATTCCTGCGATTCAGGCAACTTGGCGTCATCCAGGTGGGCCGGGACGGGACGTGGGCGGACGTGAAGCTGCGCAACGAGAAGGTCTCGCGCAAGCACCTGCTCATCCGCCGTCAGGGCGACAGCGCCATCCTGCGCAACCTGAGCGACAAGGGCGGCACGGTCGTCAACGGTCGTCGCATGAGGCCCGGCCAGTCCTTTCCGTGCGATCGCCCGTGCCTGGTCGAATTGGCGGGGGAAGTGACTTTGAGAATCGAGCCAATCTAGGCGCTGGTTTCCACATTTTTTTAGGACGCCGATTGCTGATGAAGATCCGGAATTTCTCCGTTCTCGAACATCGCTTCGCCGGCTTGGCGGGACTGTTCGTCTTTCTCAAGACCATTGCGATCTCAAGCTATCTCGCGTTGGCCTTGGCCGTGGTCGGGGCGGCGTTGCTGCTGGCGGTCGGGCCGATGCTGGGCGCGGCCGCGGCCTCGATGTCCTTTCTAACCGCGCTGGTCCTGCTGGCGCTGATGGTGGGGGGCGTGTTCTGCTACGGGCTGCTGATCGTCGGCATCATGAACCTCAACAAGGTCGCCGCCGGCATCATGGCCGGGCTCATCATGCTCTCGCTGATGTCGGCGACCGCGACGGCCGCCGTGCGGGCAATCGAGTTCCATGCGATCTCGACATACACCACGGTCCTGATTGTGATCTGCTACGTGGCCTACGCGGCGCTGATGCTCGCGATCTGCGGGCAGCTTCTCTATGTGATGGGAATCAGTTCGCGGACCGAGCGCATCGTGCTCGCGGCCCGACAGGCGAGCCTTCTCAGCCTTGCCGGCCTGATGGGGGTCTTCGACGTGCCGGCGCGGCTCCGCCACACCAATCGTTACGTCAAGCGCACGCTGCTGATGATGGCGCTGAGCGGGGTTCTCTACGCCACGTTGCCGCTCGCCATCACGGCGGGACCGGTCCTGCTGATGAACGAGATGGACCGCCGGGTCCGCGAATACGGCCAGCTGCACAATGTCCTCACGCAGGGCGTGGAAGACAAGTTTGGCAGCACCTACAGCAAGCCCCAGATCTCGGATGCGATTCGCCAGAAACTGGCGCCCGCCTACGACAACATCGCCAAGGATTGGCTGGTAAAGCTGGTGCTGATCGCGGCGCCCGCGCTGGCGGCCTGCCTTCTACTGGGCGCCTTTGTGCGCCGACAAACGCAGAAGCTGATGGCATCGCGCCTGCAGGAGATCGCCGCCGTAGACCGTCGGCGGCCGATCTTCTTCCTGCGCAGCTTCGACGACGACCAGATCAGGCTTCAACCCAGCAGCCGCTCGTTCCTGACCCGGCTGCTGCGCCTCGGACGGCCGGCCGAAACGATCGACACACTGCTGCTGGAGGAAGGCACCGCACTGGGCCCGGTGGTCGCGCTCGGCGATCCCGACGACGCTGGCCGCATGCCCTTCGGAGCGGCGCGCGAGTATCGCGGCGACGGCAGCTGGCTGGGCGCGGTGGAGGACCTGATGCACAGCGCCCGCGCGATCGTCATCGTGCTCGAGAATTCGGACGGTATCTGGACGGAGGCCCAGAGCCTCATCGCGCGGGGCTATCTCGACAAGACGCTCTTCATCATCCACCCCCGCTACGGCAGCGTGCACGAGTACGAGCCTGTCGTCAGCCGCTTGTGCCAGATCGCGCAGACCTCCGGGACGTCGACGCTGGCGCCGCTGGATGCTTACGCGCGCCAACGGCGGCCGGGGCAGCTGATCGGTTTTCACACCGATGCGCGGGGTCGGCTGGTCGCCTATGAAAGCAGCGAGTTCTCCTGGATCACCGCGATCCTGCTGCTTCGCATCTTCTTCCGAACGGCTCTTCCCCAGGCGCGGGAGAGCGCGCAGCCGCAGCAGGCCTCCGCAGGATACGCACGGGCGCCGGGTTGATCGCGGCCCTCATCCGGGCAACGCCAGCGGCCGGAGGCTGTAGACGCGGGTCCAGTCCCGCAGGTCGGCCGCCTCCGCTTGGGAGATGCGCAGAAAGAGGTCAACGGCCTCCGCCCGGCTCGGCATCTCACGCAGACTGCGAAGCTGCACGCCGATGGCC
>TARA_R110000751_G_scaffold31144_1_pt1 | contig 10338 bp, 9 predicted proteins | sample TARA_R110000751 | Tara Oceans TARA_R110000751 (sample SAMEA4398001) | marine metagenome | biome: Polar Biome; feature: [MES] marine water layer (ENVO:01000295) within the mesopelagic zone...; material: water (ENVO:00002006), including particulate matter (ENVO:01000060) such as...... | reverse complement strand
CAGCCCCCCCGCCAGCGCCAGCCTGCCGGCGAGGTCGGGGTGCGCGCGCAGGAGGGCCAGACGCTCGTCCTCGCTGGCCGCCGCCACCTGGGCGTGCAGCGCGCCCGAAAGACCGCCCGCGGTCGCCGTCTCCTCGCCCAGGCCGGCGTCCCAGGCGCGCTCGGCCACCCAGGGGGAATGCTCGTAGACGCCGCCGAACCGCGCCACGAAGGCGTCGCGGGTCATCTCGGCGGGGGCCTGGGGGAACACGAACATGGCGTCTCCTTCAAACAGCGGGCGACGCCGTGCTGCGGCGCCGAAGCGCCCGTGGCGAGCGCGAAACGCCCTTGGCCGGGGCGGTCCTGCGCAGATAACCTCCCCTCCCAGGAAATAAAGACCGCATACGGGGGACGCTGCCCATGGAGGCGCTTTTTCACGACTGGATCAGCTTTCTGGTCCGGGCCGCGCATATCGTGGCCGCCATCGGGTGGATCGGCTCCTCGTTCTATTTCATGGCGCTGGACTACTCGCTGCGCCACGACCCCGAGCTGCCCAAGGGGGTGAAGGGCGAAAGCTGGTCGGTGCACGGCGGCGGCTTCTACCAGATCCGCAAGTACTCGGTCGCGCCCGAGAAGATGCCGGCCATCCTGCACTGGTACAAATGGGAGGCCTACTCGACCTGGCTGACCGGCTTCGTGATGCTGGCCGTCACCTACTGGTGGGGGGCCGAGGGGCTGCTGATCGACCGCTCGGTCGCCGACATCCCCGTGGCGCTCGCCGTGATGATCTCGGCCGGGTCGCTGTTCGTGGGCTGGGTCCTCTATGACCGGCTGTGCAAGAGCCCGCTGAAGGCCAACCCGCCGCTGCTGTTCGCAGTGCTCTATGTGGCCATCGTGTTCATCTGCTGGCTGTATGGGCAGGTGTTCTCGGCCCGCGCGGCCTGGCTGCACACCGGAGCGCTGATCGCCACGATGATGTCGGGCAACGTGTTCATGGTGATCATCCCCAACCAGAAGAAGGTGGTCGAGGTCCTCAAGGCGGGCGGAGAGCCCGACCCGGCCTATGGCGAGATCGCCAAGCTGCGCTCGACCCACAACAACTACCTGACGCTGCCGGTCGTCGCGATGATGATCTCCAACCACTATCCGGTGGCCTTCGGGCATCCGCTGAACTGGGTGATGGTGGCCTTCGTGCTGGCGATCGGCGGCATCGTGCGCCACTTCTTCAACAACCACGACATGGGCCGGCACGGCTGGGCGATCCGCTGGCAGCTGCCGCTGGCCTCGTTCCTGCTGATCGGGATGATGTGGCTGTCCTCCTGGCGGCCCGACCAGCTGCAGGCCGATCTCGAACCGCAGCGGGCCATGGCTGTGGTGGCCAGCCACTGCTCGACCTGCCATGCCGCCCGGCCGACGCATGAGGGTTTCGACGAGGCGCCGGGCGGGGTGATGTTCGACGATCTCGACCAGATCCGCGCCCATGCGCCCAAGATGCTGGCCCAGGCGGTGATGTCCAACATCATGCCGCTGGGCAACGAGACCGGCATGACCCCCGAAGAGCGCGCGGTGCTCGGCGCCTGGTTGCGCGCCGGCGCGCCCGCGGAGTAGGGCGGAGCCATGTCGCCCTCGCCCCGGAGCCCCGCCCGATGAGCCTTCCCGTCGCCCCCGAGACGCTGGCCCTCTTCGTCCCCGTGGCGCTGGCGCTGAACCTGACGCCGGGGGCGGACATGCTGTTCTGCCTGGGGCAGGGCGCGCGCTCGGGGCCGCTGGCGGGGGTGTCGGCGGCGGCCGGGATCTCGGCGGGCAGCCTCGTGCATGCGGCCGCGGCGGGCGTGGGGCTGGCCGCGCTGATGGCGGCCAACCCGCTGGCCTTCGAGGTCGTGCGCTGGGCCGGCGTCGCCTACCTGGTCTGGCTGGCGGGGCGGGCCTTCTGGGACCTCGCGCGGGGGCAGGGCATCGGCGGAGGGCCCTCGGCCGCCGCGATGCGCCCCGGCGCGGCCTTCCGGGCGGGACTGCTGGTGAACCTGCTCAATCCCAAGGTGGGGATCTTCGTGCTGGCGCTGGTGCCCCAGTTCGTGCGGCCCGAGGCGGGCTCGATCCTGGTGCAGTTCCTGGTCTTCGGCGCGGTGCTGGGGATCGGGGGCATGGCGATCAACGGGGCGGTGGGGCTGTCGGCGGGCCATATCGGGCGGGCGCTGGCGCGCTCGCGGCGGATGACACAGGCGATGCAGGCGGCGACGGGGACGATCTTCCTCGGCCTCGCCGCCCGCCTCGCGATGCAGAGGGCCTGAGGATGGGCACGCTTCTGGTGCGCAACGCCGCGGTGCTGGCGACGATGGACGAGACCCGGCGCGAGATCGCCGGCGGCGGCCTCTTCGCGCGCAACGGGGTGATCGAGGCGGTGGGGCCGACCGCGACCCTGCCGGCCGAGGCCGACGAGATCCTCGACGCCTCCGGCTGCGTGGTGACGCCGGGGCTGGTCAACACCCACCACCACCTGTTCCAGACCCTGACCCGCGCCGTCCCCGCGGGGCAGGACGCGCTGCTGTTTGGCTGGCTGCAGTCCCTCTATCCGATCTGGAGCCGCATGGGGCCCGAGGAGATCCACTCCTCCGCGCTCATCGGTCTGGCCGAGATGGCGCTTTCGGGCTGCACCCTGTCCTCGGACCACCTCTACATCTTCCCCAACGGCGCGCGGCTCGAGGACGAGATCGACGCGGCCCTGCGCCTGGGCGTGCGCCTGCACGCGATGCGCGGCTCGATGAGCGTGGGCGAAAGCGCGGGCGGCCTGCCCCCCGACGCGCTGTGCGAGAACGAGCCCGCGATCCTCGAGGACTGCATCCGGGTGATCGACGCCCATCACGACGCGCGGCCCGGCGCGCTGATCCGGGTGGGGGTGGCGCCGTGCTCGCCGTTCTCGGTCTCGCCGGGGCTGATGCGGGATTCGGCGCTGCTGGCCCGCGACAAGGGCGTGATGATGCACACCCACCTGGCCGAGAACGACGAGGACATCGCCTATTCGCTGGAGAAATTCGGCCAGCGCCCCGGCGACTTCGCCGAAGGGCTCGGCTGGGTCGGCGAGGACGTCTGGCACGCCCACTGCGTGAAGCTCGACGCCTCCGAGATCGCGTTGTTCGCGCGCACCGGCACCGGCGTCGCGCATTGCCCCTGCTCCAACTGCCGGCTCGGCAGCGGCATCGCGCCGGTGCGCGCCATGCGCGACGCGGGCGTGAAGGTGGGGCTGGGGGTTGACGGCTCCGCCTCCAACGACGGCGGAGACCTGCTGGGCGAGGCGCGCCAGGCGATGCTGCTGCAGCGCGTCTCCCGCGGGGCCGACGCGATGAGCGCGCGCGAGGCGCTGGAGATCGCGACGCTCGGCGGCGCGCGGGTGCTGGGGCGCGAGGATCTCGGCGCGCTGACGGTCGGCAAGCGCGCCGACTTCGCGGTGTTCGCGACCGACGGTCTCGCCCAGGCCGGCGCCTGGGACCCGCTCGCCGCCCTCCTGCTCTGCGCCGACGCCCGCGCGCGCGAGACCTATGTCGAGGGCCGCGCCGTGGTCCGCGAGGGCCGGATCGCGATGGCGGGGTTCGGGGCCGAGGTCGAGACGCATCGGGCCTTGGCGCGGCGGCTGGCGGAGGGGTAGGGCGCAGGTCAATGCGCCGTCCGCGCTCCGCCGCCTCTCGCGCCATGGCGCATTGAAATGCGCCCTACGCGGCGCCTTCGCCAAAAGCCTCCTGGCGGGCCTGGTCCATCAGCGCCCGCATCCGCCGGATCGCGCTGTCGAGACCCGAGAAGATCGCCTCGCCAATGAGATAGTGGCCGATGTTGAGCTCCATCACCTCGGGGAACGCCGCCACCGGCTTGACCGTGTCGTAGGTCAGCCCGTGGCCGGCGTGGACCTCGAGGCCGAGGCCGTGGGCGAAGGCGGACATCTCGCGCAGGCGCTCGAGCTCGGCGTCGCGGGCCTCGAGGCGGCCCTCGTGATGGGCGTCGGTGTAGGCGCCGGTGTGCAGCTCGATCACCGGGGCGCCGATGCGGGCCGCGGCCTCGATCTGGCGCGGGTCGGCGGCGATGAAGATCGAGACGCGGCAGCCGGCTTCGCGCAGCGGGGCGATGAAATGGGCCAGGCGGTTCTCTTCCTTGGCGACCTCGAGACCGCCCTCGGTGGTGCGCTCCTCGCGCTTCTCGGGGACGATGCACACGGCGTGGGGACGGTGGCGCAGGGCGATGGCCTGCATCTCGTCGGTGGCGGCCATCTCGAAGTTCAGCGGGACCGACAGGGCCGCGACCAGCGCCTCGATGTCGGGGTCGGTGATGTGGCGGCGATCCTCGCGCAGATGGGCGGTGATGCCGTCGGCGCCGGCGGCCTCGGCGATCTTGGCGGCCTTGATCGGGTCGGGATGGGCGCCGCCGCGGGCGTTGCGGATGGTGGCCACGTGGTCGATGTTCACGCCCAGCCGCAGCCGGCCGAGGGGATGCGCCAGAGTCATCGCGCGGGTCCTTTTCGCAGAGTCGGTTGCGCGCAGCATAGGCGGGCCGCGCCGCGATGTCTTGACGCCGAGCGGCCTCGGCACGAGTCCCGAGCGCCCTTCAGCGCCCTCGCGCCAGCAGCAGGCTGGGGGCGCCGTGCAGCTCGATCTCGGCTTCGGGCGCGAATCCCGCCCGCTCCAGCACCCGCAGCGAGGCGGCGTTCCACGGCCGCGCCAGCCCGTAGACCCGCGAGGCGCGCAGCGCGCCGAAGGCCAGCGCCAGGGCGCCCGCGACGAACTCTCCGGCCAGTCCGCGCCCCTGCATGGCCGGCGAGACGTGGAACGAGAGGTTCAGCCCCTCGCGCCCCGGCCGGGGTCCCAGTCCTCCGAAACCCGCCGCCGCGCCATCCTCGCGCAGCGACAGCCGCCAGCGCCCGACGCCGTCGCGCGCCCAGGCGGCCTCGGCCTCGGCCATCTCGGCAGCCAGCGCGTCGCGCGAGGGCGGCGAGGGGTCGGGCCGGTGGGCCAGCATCCGGGGAACGGAGAAAAGCGCGACCGCCAGCTCGAGGTCCGCCGGCCCCGCGGGGCGCATCGCCAGCCGCTCGGTCCGCCAGCGGCGCGGCGGGTCGTCGGGCGAAGGGGTCCCAGCCAGATCTCAGCTCGCCGGATCGCCGGCGCGGCGGATCGGCGAGGCCTTGGCGGCCTTCTTCGCCTCCTTGGCCGCGCGCCGCCGCTCATGGGCCAGGCGCACCCGCTCCTTCGCCCGCTCCATCAGTTTCGAGCGGCGGCGGTTCTGGTAGGCGCCGATCATCGGGCGCATCACCACGTAGAAGGCGATCGAGGCGGCCAGACCCGGCAGCAGCCCCCCCACCAGATAGGGCACGAAGATCGCGTCGAGGTTGTCCCACAGCCAGCCGAAGGTCCAACCGTCGTAGGGCTCGGCGAAGTGGATCCCGGTGATCTTGCGCCCCATCCAGAACGAGGCCGTGGCGATGAACGGGAAGGTCAGCGGGTTGCCCACGAAGGTGCCTGTCGCCGAGGCCAGCACATTGGCCCGCAGCCCGAACGCCAGCGCCGCGGCGATCACGAAGTGGAAGCCGAAGAACGGCGTGAACGAGGCCAGCACCCCGCAGGCGAAGCCCAGCGCGATGCGGTGCGGGCTGTCGGGCAGCCGCTGCATCCGTTTGCCAAGATAGCGGTACCCCCGCTGCCAGCCCTTTCGCGGCGACAGGAACTCCCGCAGCCGGTCGCGCCAGGGAAGGGGGTCGCGGCGGCGGAACATCCCGTCAGCCGCCTCCGGCGGGCAGGCCGGTCCGACCCCGGGCGCCGCCGGACGAGCGGGCCCCGGTCTCGGGGGACAGCGCCTCCTCGGGGCCGGCGAGGCGCACCACGGGGCCTGCGGGCAGGGGGGCGGGGCGGCTCACGGGGGCGCCGGCGCCGGGCGTCAGGCGGGCGGCCTCATGGACCATGGTCTGGGCGTTGAGCATCGTCACCACCTGGGAGACGTGCTTCACGTCGCGCACCTCGAGGTCGATGCGCGCGCGGTAGAAATCCGGCTTGCGCTCGATCAGCTCCAGGTGGGCGATGTCGGCGTTCAGCTCGGCGATCACGGTGCAGACGCGGGCCAGCGCGCCGGTCTGGTTGGCGAAGGTCACCGTCAGCGAGGTCTGGTGGGGCTGCGTCCAGGCCGTCTCGGGATCCCAGCGCAGATCGACCCAGGCCTCGGGAGTCTCCTCGAACTCGGCGAGCACGGGGCAGTCGATGGCGTGGACGGTGACGCCCTTGCCCTTCTCGGCGATGCCCACGATGCGGTCGCCGGGGACCGGCTGGCAGCACTCCCCGAAGCGGACCTTGCGCGCGCGCGACACGCCCGTCACCGGCAGGCGAGAGCGGTCGCCCGGCGCGGCGGGGCGCAGGGGGGCGTCATAGTCGCCCTCGCGCCCGAACAGCGCGGTCAGGATCTGAACGGCCGAGACCTCGGCCGCTCCCACCGCCTGCAGCAGGTCGTCGGGCCCGTCGTGGTTGAGCTTCTCGGCCGCCAGCGTCAGGGCCTTGCGCGACAGGCTCTTCTGCGCGCGCTCGAAGGCCGATTGCACGATGCCCTGGCCGATGCGGATGTCGGCCTCGCGCCGCTCGGCCCGCAGGGCGCGGCGGATCGCCTGCTTGGCCCGCCCGGTGACGGCGATCTCCTCCCACACCGGCTGCGGGCGCTGGGCCTCGGCGCGGATGATCTCCACCGTCTGGCCGTTGCGCAGGCGGGTCGACAACGGCGCGCGGCGCCCGTCGATCTTGGCGCCGACGCAGCTGTCCCCGATGCGGGTGTGGATGTTGTAGGCGAAGTCGATCGGCGTGGCTCCCCGGGGCAGGGTGACGACCCGGCCCTTGGGGGTGAAGCAGAACACCTGGTCCTGGAACATGTCGAGCTTCACATGCTCGAGGAACTCGTCGGGCTTCTCGGCGTTGCGGAAGTCGTCGGTCAGCTGGCGCAGCCAGGCGAAGGGGTCGGCGGTGAAGCGGTTCTCGCCCCGCTGCCCGTCCTTGTAGGCCCAGTGCGCGGCGACGCCGGTCTCGGCGACCTCGTGCATCTCGCGGGTGCGGATCTGCACCTCGACCCGCTTGGCGTTGCGCCCCGAGACGGTGGTGTGGATCGAGCGGTAGCCGTTGGTCTTGGGCGTCGAGATGTAATCCTTGAACCGCCCCGGCACCGTCTTCCAGCGCCGGTGAACCGCGCCGAGCGCGCGGTAGCAGTCGGATTCGGTCGCGCAGATCAGCCGGAACCCGTAGATGTCCGAGAGGCGCGAGAACTCCTGCCCCTTCTCCTCCATCTTGCGCCAGATGGCGTAGGCGCGCTTTTCGCGGCCCGAGACCTCGGCCTCGATCCCCTCGTGGGCGAGCACGGTCTGCAGATCCTCGAGGATCTGGGGGATCACGTCGCCGGATTCGCGCTTGAGCTGGCCGAAGCGGCGGATGATCGAATCCCGCGCCCGCGGGTTCAGCACCTGGAAGGAGAGGTCCTCGAGCTCGTCGCGCAGCGACTGGATGCCCATGCGGCCGGCGAGCGGGGCATAGATCTCCATCGTCTCGCGGGCCTTGCGCTCCTGCTTCTCGGGCTTGAGGAACTGGATGGTGCGCATGTTGTGCAGCCGGTCGGCGAGCTTGACCAGCAGGACGCGCACGTCCTTGGACATCGCCATCAGCAGCTTGCGCAGGTTCTCGGCCTGCTCGGTCTCCTTCGAGGAGAGCTTGAGCTTGGAGATCTTGGTGACGCCGTCGACGAGTTCCGCGATCTCCTCGCCGAAATCCTCGGCGATGGTGGCGTAGGTGACGCCGGGGCAGTCCTCGATCGTGTCGTGCAGGAGGGCGGTCGCGATGGTGGCGTCGTCGAGCTTGAGCTCGGTCAGGATGCCGGCGACCGCGACGGGATGACCCCAGTAGGGGTCTCCGTTGGCGCGTTTCTGGGGGGCGTGCGCGGTTGCGCCGAAGACGTAGGCCGCGTTCAGCAGACCTTCGTCCGTGTTGGGGTTGTAGGCCTGGACCCGCTCGACGAGTTCGAACTGTCGAATGAAGCCGTCGCCCACATCGTCCTCCCCCTGGAGCCGCCCCGGATGTCCGGGGCGGGGGATCCTCTTGTCCGGCGCCTCAGCCCTTGTTTTCCGCCTGCTCGGCCATCAGGGCGCGCAGCAGCTGCTCCTCCGAGACGTCGTCGACGGGCGCGTCGACCTCGCCGCCGCCCATCAGCAGGGCCATCTCGTCGTCCTCGGGCTCGTCGACCTCGATATGGCGCTGGTAGGACTGGATCAGCCCTTCCTCGAGGTCGTCGGGGGTCAGGGTCTGGTCGGCGATCTCGCGCAGCGCGACGACGGGGTTCTTGTCGTTGTCGCGGTCGATGGTGATCTCGGAACCGGTGGAGATCTCGCGCGCACGATGCGCGGCGAGCATCACCAGATCGAACCGGTTGGGAACCTTGTCGACGCAATCCTCGACGGTGACGCGGGCCATGAAGTCGTCTCCGGCAGGCGTTTCGGGAGAACCGTCTTGATATGCCTTGCGCCGAGGATGCGCAAGGGCGCGAACGGCGCGAATTCGACGCGCCCGGCCGGCCCCGTCGGCGGTCGAGGCGCGGGGCGGCGGTCGGGGCGCAGCGCGTCCTGCGGCGGACGCCGCGCCATCCCGCCCATCGCGGGCGCCCGCGTCAAGGCCCGCGTCAAGAGCCGGGGGCGTCTGCGGGCCTTTCGACCGGCTCCGGTCGGCCGGCGTCGCCAATACTAAGGCGACCATCAGGTAAACCGGCCGGTGTTTGGAGAACGCATCCGAACGGACGCCCCAGTGTCGCCGCAATGGTTAACAATTCAGGACGAAACGCGCGGTCGAGGCGGGTCCTCGGCGGATCAAAATTGCACGCATTCGCGTGAATCTCGGGCTCGGGGCGCAGTTGGCGGTCGATTTCGGCGGGGCGATGGTTGCATCCTGTTTCGCGTTGGCGAAAGGGTCCCTGCGACGCGCCGGGACCGATTCGCCCTGCTTGGGCGAAATTTGACAGGCACGCGGTTCGCGGCGAATGGAGATTGCATGTTCTACCGTGACGAACGTCTGGCCCTTTTCATCGATGGGTCCAACCTGTACGCCGCCGCCAAGGCCCTCGGCTTCGACATCGACTACAAGCTTCTGCGCAACGAGTTCATGCGCCGCGGCAAGCTGGTGCGCGCGTTCTATTACACCGCCCTGGTCGAGGATCAGGAATATTCCCCGATCCGCCCGCTGGTCGACTGGCTCGACTACAACGGCTTTTCCATGGTCACCAAGCCCGCCAAGGAGTTCACGGACTCCACCGGCCGCCGCAAGATCAAGGGCAACATGGACATCGAGCTGGCGGTCGACGCCATGGAGATGGCCGATCGCATCGATCACATGGTGCTGTTCTCGGGCGACGGCGACTTCCGGCCGCTGGTCGCGGGCATCCAGCGCAAGGGCGTGCGCGTCTCGGTGGTCTCGACCATCCGCACCAGCCCGCCGATGATCGCCGACGACCTGCGCCGCCAGGCCGACAACTTCATCGAGCTCGACGAGCTCAAGGAGATCATCGGCCGTCCGCCCCGCCCGGTGCGCGCGGCCGATCCGGTCGAGGCCGAGGACGAGGCCTGATCTCCGCCCGCCCGCGTCTTCGGGCGCGGGCCGCGCCGGTCGGGGGTGCGGGGGCGCCCCGCGGGCCCTCTGGCCGGCGACGCCGCCGTCGCCGTCTCGCCCGGCGATCCGCCCTGCCTGTCGACGGATCCCCCCTGCCATGAGCCCAAGCGCGCCTGCGCTCCCGCCCGCGCCTCCCGAGGCGCCGGCGGACTGCGCCCTCTGCCCCCGTCTCGTCGCCTATCGCGAGGAGGTCCGCGCCCGCGAGCCCGACTGGTTCAACGGCGCCGTGGCCAGTTTCGGCGATCCCGCCGCAGGCCTGCTGGTGGTGGGCCTGGCGCCCGGCGTCTCGGGCGCCAACCGCACGGGGCGGCCGTTCACCGGGGATTTCGCGGGCGGGCTGCTCTACGCCACGCTGGGACGGTTCGGCTTCACGTCGGGGGAGTTCCAGGCCTCGCCCGACGACGGGCTGGCGCTGCACGGGGCGATGGTGACCAACGCGGTGCGCTGCGTGCCCCCGCAGAACAAGCCGGTGGGGGCCGAGATCAACACCTGCCGGCGGTTCCTCGCTGCGCGCATCGAGGCGCTGGAGGGGCTGCGGGCCATCGTCTGCCTGGGCCGGATCAGCCATGACAGCGTGATCCGGGCGCTGGGGGCGAAGCTGAAGGACCATCCGTTCGGCCATGCCGCGCGCCATCGGGTGGGGGCGGTGGAGGTCTTCGACAGCTACCATTGCTCGCGCTACAACACCAACACCCGGGTGCTGACGA
>TARA_R110000751_G_scaffold249037_2_pt1 | contig 10346 bp, 7 predicted proteins | sample TARA_R110000751 | Tara Oceans TARA_R110000751 (sample SAMEA4398001) | marine metagenome | biome: Polar Biome; feature: [MES] marine water layer (ENVO:01000295) within the mesopelagic zone...; material: water (ENVO:00002006), including particulate matter (ENVO:01000060) such as...... | reverse complement strand
AAAAAAATAAGGGATGCTACGTTGGATTGTTTTTATTGTCATTTATATAACCCTCGGAATTTATACTTTGCAAGCCATAAAGGCCTCAACCCGATATCCCTGGGTCTATTATGCCTATATGGTATTATCACTTTTTGTTTTGGGGAATTTCATCTATCAGTTTACTATGGGCGATGACCCTGGTAGGGTGTTGAGTGTATCAAAAAGTTATGCTTTTGGTCTCTTGCTGGCAATCCTCACTTTTATGTTGATTACCATTGTATTTTTATTCTCCGAAGATATTTTTAGATTTTTTACTGCTAGCTATCACAAAATATTTGGTGGGACCAAAGAGTTTAGCCTCCCGGAGCGAAGACGTTTTTTAAGTACCCTTGCCATGGGTATTGCCGCTTTGCCATTCTCTGCATTGTTGTACGGTATGATTAAGGGGAAATATAATTTTAAAGTACTGAAGTATAATTTGGAATTCGATGATTTGCCCAATAGCTTCGATGGATATCAAATAACCCAAATATCGGATGTGCACAGTGGTAGTTTTGATGATAGGGAGAAAATTGAATACGCAATAAACTTGATAAATAAGCAAAAAAGTGATGTGTTGCTTTTTACGGGGGATATGGTTAACAATATGGCAGAGGAAATGTTGCCATGGAAAGACCTTTTTTCGACCTTAACTGCAAAGGATGGCAAATTTTCAGTATTGGGGAACCATGATTACGGGGATTATGTAAGTTGGGAAACCGAAGAGGCCAAAAGCAATAATTTAAACGACCTTAAAAATTTGCAAAAGGATATGGGCTTTGATCTCTTGCTAAACGATAGTAGGTACTTGCAAAAGGGAGAGGATAGAATTGCTTTGATCGGAGTTGAAAATTGGGGCAGGGGAGGATTTAAGAAGGCGGGGGACCTTAAAAAGGCTGTTTCCAATGTTAACAAGAATGATTTTAAGATCTTAATGAGCCATGACCCATCCCATTGGGAAGATCAGGTGTTAAAAGATGATTATCATTATCACCTCACCTTAAGTGGGCATACACATGGAATGCAATTTGGGATAGAAATTCCGGGATGGATAAAATGGAGCCCAGCTAAATGGAGGTATAAATATTGGGCAGGAGTGTATGAAGAAATGGGGCAGATGATAAATGTGAACCGTGGATTTGGGTTTTTAGGCTATCCGGGGAGGGTGGGTATTTGGCCCGAAATCACTGTAATTACCTTAAAAAAGAGGTCGTTGACCTGATTTTAACTACTACCTTGTCGACAAAAATGATAGCACTAGTTGTATTTTAACATTTTTTCTTATTTTTGATTTATAACCCAATGTATAGTATATGTCTAAATTTGGTGAATTAATTGATATTAATGTTCCTGTGCTATTGGATTTTTACGCAGAGTGGAACGAACAGTCAACAGCCATGCACCCTGTACTACGGGATGTTGCCGCTGCCTTGGGCGATAAGGGCAAGGTTATTAAGATTGATGTGGATAAGAATAAAGAGCTTTCCCAGGCATTGCGGGTGAAGGGCCTTCCTACCTTAATGATATACAAGAAAGGTGAAATGGTTTGGAGGCAAAGCGGGGAGCAGGATGCCAATACCCTTATTGGGATACTTAATGAGTACATATAACTAGTTAAAATTATAAAAAAAACCGAGACTCAAGTCTCGGTTTTTTTGTGTCTTTTTGTTTATTCTGGAAGTGCTATACTATCCAGTTGTTCTTCCGGTATAGCATCTATAGCGGATGAATCCATTAGATCGGGATCCGAAGTTGGAGCTTGTATGCCCTCCATTGGGTCGTTGCGATAAAAGCGTTCAAACTTATCTATGTATTCGTTGAAGATAAGGGTTTCCTTTTCTGCAGTTTCCTGGTCCTGGTTGGTAATTAAAATGTCAATATTTCTACTGTAGGCCTCCAGGTCTGGAATAATTTCGTCCAAGAACATTCGCTGTTCTTCAAAGGGTAAATTGGCGTAATAATCCAATCGTTCCTGATAAATGTTTTTCAATTTTTGAAATAGATCCCTGGCTTTTTGGGTTTCCCCTACTTTAAAGTATCCATCTATAAAAGGTTCTACAAAGGCGTAATACCCAAAATATTCAACAGGCATGTTTTCCATAGCGATATTGATAACGTCTTTCGCCTTTTCAATCTTGTTTTCGTTTATCAAAGTTTCGGTAAGCCGCGCTAAGTTGCCTCTAAAGGAAAGTGCCTGTGTTCGGGTTTGGGGGTCGTGATATATATCCGAGCTTCCTGCATTGCCCCAATCCCATTTTTTTACAATGTCGTACATAAGATCGGCATCTATTCTGCCCATCTCATAAGAGCTTCTATTGGTTGTTTTAATAGGCACCAGTTTGTAGACCAGGCCATCCAATTGAAGATAGTCTTTCATCCAAATGTATTCCGCGGCATCAAAACTTCCCCCGGAAAAATATATGGGGCGTTTCCAGTCATTGTTGGCAATGATGTCCAGCATCAGGATTCGGTTTTTGGGCAGGGCACTCCTTGGTAGGTCTATATCAATATAATCCACTATTAGTGCCGAATCTTTTTCTTTGACCAAACCACTCTCCAGAACATTTTTCTTGTTTACCGGAACCCTAATTTTATTTGTCGGATAGTAAACGACATCCAAATTGCTTTCGGAATACTGACTCAGATCTGCACCTTTCTTCTGTAAAATACTTCTAAATTTGGTTTGTTCCTTATCACTGCCTACCCAGTTCATAAAGTCTTTTATGTCCCATCTGCTCTCGGTAAGTTCATTAAAGTATATGGCATCCCTAGATCCCCATTTGTATTCGTTGTGGGTAAGCTGGGACGGAATTGGGTCGCTTTCGTAGGCCTTCTTTTTCATTTGGTCTATATACCAATCCGTAGCAAAAAGACTGGTGTTTACCACCCGAACGTCCGTTCTGTAACCTTCAATCTCTTGTGCGTACCACAGGGGGAAAGTGTCGTTGTCCCCAATGGTAAACAAAATGGCACCCGAGTCTTCCTTGGTCGATTCCAGATAGGCCTTTGCGGTAGATTTAGCGGTAAACCTATTGGATCTGTCGTGGTCGTCCCAGTTTTGAAATGCCATAACACCGGGTACTGCCAAAAGGCAGAGAATGGTTATTCCTGGAGCCAATATTTTGGGACTCAATAGCTTTTGGAATTCATCAAAAAGCCCATAAACGCCCAGCCCGATCCAGAGGGCAAAAACATAAAAGGAACCCACTAGGGAATAATCCCGTTCCCTAGGCTGAAAAATGGCCGGATTGGTGTAGAATTGGATGGCAATACCCGTAAACATAAAGAATACGAACAAAGCCCAAAATTGTTTGGGGTTTCTGCTTATTTGAAAGATTAGGCCAATTATACCTAGTAGTAACGGAAGGAAGAAATAGGTGTTCCTGCCTTTGTTGTTCTTTATATCGCTAGGAAGATTCTCCTGACTGCCCAACCTGGCACTGTCAACAAAGTTGATGCCGCTTAGCCAATTTCCGTGGTTGTCATATCTGCCTTGAATGTCATCCTGCTTACCAACAAAATTCCACATAAAATAACGCCAGTACATATAGCCAAATTGAAATTGGAACATGTATTTTATATTTTGCATTACTGTTGGGGGCTGCACATCAATATACTCGCTAAACTCCCTGAGGAATCTCATATATTGGGAAGTGTCTATTTCTCCTTTGGCGTAACCGTCCTTAAATTGGTTAACGGCTTCCCTTAGTTCGTTGTTTCCGAGATAATCAGATTTTATCCTAAAGGTCAGCGGATCAAAATACTTCATATAATTCTCGGCATTTTGTTCGCTCCACATCCGTGGCAAGAGTCCTACATGATCTGGGTTTGGTCCTTGTAAAGCATCCTTATAGTTGTTTACTATAATATATTTTCCGGCCTTTAGGTCTTTTTCGTATTTGGGCTTCTCGTCCTTTTCATCACCTGCAGGGGCAAAAGTATCCGAGTAATAGGCGCCATATACTGGGCTGTCCACTCCAGGGTATTGTTCACGGTTGTAATAGGCCAACAAAGATCTGGCGTCCGAAGGATCGTTTTCGTTGATCACCACATCGGCATTTGCCCTTATGGGAAGCATTAGCCAAGAAGAGAATCCCAAAAATAAAAACATTAGACAGAGAACAATGGTGTTTGCTACGGTATAGTTGTTATTGCGGGTGTAGCGTAAAGCCCAATAAAAAACACCTACAAAAATGAGCCCCATGATAATGGTTCCCGAGTTAAATGGTAGGCCAATGGTATTGATGAAAAACACCTCGCTCCAACCAAAAACCTTTAGCACATAGGTCAATGAAAATTTATAGACCAGCATCAATATGGCAACCACAATAATATTGGCCAAAAGGAAATTCTTAACGGTAGTGGTTTTATAGGTTTTAAAATAGTACAATAAACCTATTGTGGGTATTGCCAGGAAACCCATAAATTGAATTCCAAAGGTAAGTCCGACCACAAAAGAAATAAGGATTATCCATTTATTGCCTCGTGGATTCTCCAGATCATCCACCCATTTCAATCCTAGCCAGAGTAGAAGGGACATAATTAAACTGGCCATTGCATAAACTTCGGTCTCCGTTGCGTTGAACCAAAAACTATCTGAAAAGGTAAAGGCCAGGGAGCCTACGATGCCACTTCCTAAAATGGCCAAAGCTTTGCTATTGGTTATGACTTCCTCCTTGGAAATAAGTTTTCTTGTGAGGTTCGTAATGGTCCAAAACATAAAGAGGATAGTGAAGGCACTGGAAACCCCGGAAACGAGGTTTACCATCTTTGCAACCTGGGTAGGTTCTAAGGCGAACATGGCCATAAATGCACCTATCATTTGTAGCAAAGGCGCTCCCGGTGGATGTCCTACCTGTAGTTTGGCAGCTGTTGAGATATATTCACCGGCATCCCAAAAACTGCTGGTAGGTTCAACGGTTATTCCGTAGGTAATAAGGGCTATAAAAAAAACAAACCATCCTGTGATGGTATCCCATTTTTTGAAATTTTTTGAAAACATGCGGTTTGTCGTTTGTCCGAAGGGCGAATTTACTAATTTAAAAATATAATGGGATATATATTTCATAAACCTTTAACATGATATATGGATCAAGGCGACTTCATTAAGCGGGCCAATGTGGGCAATACCAAGGGGTATTGCTTTAGGGCATGTAATTAATGTTGTTGCCGCAACCCTTACGGTGCTGGTTGTGGCAGAATATTTTTCTATTTTTTTGGAATATGACTCAAAAATATTTGTGCATATAAAACTTTGTTTTAAATTTGCACGCTCAAACGAGGTAGTGGCCTATGGTGTAATTGGTAACACAGCTGGTTTTGGTCCAGTCGTTCTAGGTTCGAGTCCTAGTAGGCCAACTTAAAGTTTAGAAGTAAAATCCCAATGCAAACGTATTGGGATTTTTATTTTAGACGAAAATATGCGATTACCGTAAGTCAATTTTTGATGGGTATCATAAATTGTCTTTTAGATAATAAATAACTAAGATTATTGTAGAATCTAAAAATTATGTATATTTGCGGTGCTGAAAGAATATAAAGTATTCATGAGGGGACATTTTGTCCCCTCTTTTATTACTATACTTTAATTAAACGGCACGGTAAGAAAACAGCTTTACGTTATATTCTGAAGCAGGTCGATTTCAGATTTAAGAGCATATGTTTAATAAAACCGAAGTATATGTTGAAGGATAAAGTTACTGCACTTTTAGAGGAAGCGTTAAAGGAGAATCAATCACTTTTTTTATTGGATTTTTCAATATCCGCAGATAATAAAATAAAGATAACCTTGGACGGTGACCAGGGTGTTACCTTGCAGGATTGCATGAATGTAAGTAGGGCCATAGAACACAATTTGGACCGGGAGGAAGAGGATTTTTCCTTGGAAGTGGCTTCTGCGGGAGCAGCTTCTCCAATTAAGTTGCCTAGGCAGTACACAAAAAATATTGGTAGAAAACTTGAAGTAAAGACCCAGGATAGGGAATTTGAAGGCAAGTTGACAGAAGCATCAGGGGATAGTATTACCCTGGAGTGGAAAGATAGGGAACCCAAACCCATAGGAAAAGGGAAAATCACGGTTCAGAAAAAGCAGCAAATTGCAATTTCTGATATTAAGGAAGCTAAAGTTGTATTAAAATTTTAATTGTAGTTCAAAAATGGAAAATATTGCGCTAATCGAATCTTTTTCGGAATTTAAAGATGATAAATTCATAGATAGGGTAACGCTAATGGCGATTTTGGAGGATGTTTTTAGGAATGCGTTAAAGAAGAAGTTTGGTTCCGATGACAATTTCGATATCATTATAAACCCGGACAAAGGGGATTTGGAGATTTGGAGAAACAGGGTTGTTGTTGAAGACGGGGAAGTTGAAGATCCGAACGAAGAAATATCGCTTTCTGCGGCCAGAAAAATAGAACCGGATTTTGAGGTGGGTGAGGATGTGTCCGAAGAGGTGAAATTGATAGATCTTGGAAGAAGAGCAATTTTGGCCTTAAGACAAAATCTTATTTCTAAGATCCACGAGCACGATAATACCACCATCTACAAGCAATTTAAGGATCTTGAAGGTGAGATTTATACAGCGGAGGTACATCATATAAGACACAAGGCCATAATTCTTTTGGATGATGAGGGGAATGAGATTATTTTACCAAAGGATAAGCAGATTCCTTCAGATTTCTTTAGGAAGGGAGATAATGTACGTGGAATAATAGAGAGCGTGGAGCTTAAGGGCAATAAGCCTACCATAATTATGAGCAGAAGCTCTCCCTTGTTTTTGGAGCAATTGTTCTTCCAGGAAATTCCCGAAGTTTTTGATGGTTTGATAACCATTAAGAAGGCGGTTAGAATTCCAGGGGAAAAGGCCAAGGTGGCAGTAGACTCCTATGATGACCGTATAGATCCGGTAGGTGCCTGTGTGGGAATGAAAGGATCCAGGATCCATGGAATTGTCCGTGAATTGGGCAATGAAAATATAGACGTAATAAACTGGACCAGTAATCCACAGTTATTGGTTACTAGGGCTTTGAGTCCTGCCAGGGTCTCTTCTGTAAAATTGAACGATGAAAAAATGACCGCTCAGGTGTATCTTAGGCCAGAGGAAGTTTCCAAGGCTATTGGTAGGGGAGGTCATAATATTCGATTGGCAGGGCAATTAACTGGTTATGAAATTGATGTGTTCCGTGAAGGTGTGGAAGAAGATGTTGAGCTTACCGAGTTCTCCGATGAAATAGAAGCATGGATCATTGAGGAATTTAAGAAAATAGGTATGGATACCGCCAGAAGCGTTTTGGAACAAGATGTGGATGATTTGGTTAAAAGAACCGATTTGGAAGAGGAAACAATTTTGGAAGTTGTGCGAATTCTTAAGGAAGAATTAGAAGATTAAACTATATATTAGCAGTAAATTACAAGAATAGGAATTTTTTTTTATGGCGGATAATGCAACGATAAGGCTTAATAAAGTCCTAAGAGAACTTAATATTTCATTGGACCGTGCGGTAGACTATCTCGGGTCCAAAGGGCACGATATAGATGCACGGCCTACCACTAAAATATCCAATGAGGTGTATCAAGTTCTATTGGATGAGTTCCAAACGGACATGAGCAAGAAAGTTGCGTCCAAAGAGGTGGGTGAGGAAAAGAGGAAGGAAAAGGAAGCTATACGATTACAACTGGAGCAAGAGCAGGAAGAGAAAAAGCTTGCTAGGGAGAAGAGGGCCGAGAAAGATAATGTTATCATGGGTCGAGTGGAACTTGCCGGTCCAAAAACTGTCGGGAAGATAGATTTGGATGCTGGCAAAAAACCAGCTCCTGCCGAACCGGTTAAATCGGAAGAGGTAGTTCCTGAAAAAGCTCCTGAAAAAGCTCCCCAAAAAGTAGAAGAAAAGACTCCTGAAATAGTAGCCAAGGAAGAGTCCAAAGTAGAAGTTCCAGAGAAAGTGGAAGTTCCTGAGGATAAGAAGGAAGAAGTGGCTCCAAAACCGGAAGCGGTTAAACCTGAAGAGGTTAAAGAGGAAAAGGCAGTGAAGGAAGAGAAGAAGGCCGAGGCTCCTTCTGAGCAGGATGCGTCTGGTGAAAATGAGGTCATTGCTACCAAATATCAGAAGCTAAGTGGGCCAAAAATTATGGGGGACAAAATAGACCTCACAAAATTTGAAAAGCCCAAAAAGAAAAAAGAAGCACCAAAGGCCGGTGATACTTCCGATAGGAAAAAAAGAAGGAAGCGTATAGTTTCCAAACCTGGTACGGACTCTACGAGCAGGCCGCCAGCGGCAAAAGGAAGGGGTCCTGTTGTAAGACGGGCTCCCGGTCAGCGTTTTGTATCCAATGCCAAGGTAGAGCCTACCGAGGAAGATGTACAAAAACAGGTAAGGGAAACCTTGGAGAAACTTCAAGGGAAATCCAAAAAAGGAAAAGGTGCCAAGTATAGACGGGACAAGCGGGATCAGCACCGTCAACAGACTGAAAAGGACCTGGAGCAACAGGAACTGGAAAGTAAAATATTAAAGGTTACGGAATTCGTTACCGCCAGTGAGGTGGCTACAATGATGGATGTGCCCACTACTAAGATTATATCTGCTTGTATGTCCCTTGGAATCATGGTAACCATGAACCAGCGACTGGATGCGGAGACTTTGTCCATTGTTGCCGATGAATTTGGTTACGAGGTTGAGTTTGTAACCGCCGACTTGGAAGAAAGTATCGTTGAGGACGAGGATTCTCCGGAAGATTTGGAACCAAGAGCGCCAATTGTTACGGTAATGGGGCATGTGGATCACGGTAAAACTTCTTTGTTGGATTACATAAGAAAGGAAAATGTTATTGCCGGGGAGAGCGGAGGAATTACCCAGCACATTGGTGCTTACGGGGTAACCTTGGAAAATGGTCAAATGATATCATTTTTGGATACTCCTGGTCACGAGGCGTTTACGGCAATGCGTGCCCGTGGAGCCCAAGTTACGGATATAGCGATTATTGTGGTTGCGGCAGATGATGATATTATGCCACAGACCAAGGAAGCCATAAGCCATGCGCAAGCGGCAGGAGTTCCCATAATTTTTGCGATCAACAAAATAGATAAGCCTACGGCCAATCCTGAAAAGATTAAGGATGGTCTGGCGCAAATGAACCTATTGGTGGAAGATTGGGGAGGAAAAATTCAGTCCCACGATATTTCGGCCAAAACCGGGCTTGGGGTTAAGGAATTGTTGGAAAAAGTGCTTTTGGAAGCGGAACTTCTGGAGCTGAAGGCCAATCCCAACAAGTTGGCTTCGGGTACAGTGGTGGAAGCCTTTTTGGATAAGGGAAGAGGATATGTATCAACAATTCTTGTACAGGCAGGTACTTTGAAAATAGGTGATTACGTCTTGGCCGGAACTTGCAGTGGTAAGGTAAAGGCCATGCACGATGAACGTGGCAATAGTATAAAAGAAGTAGGGCCTTCAAGACCAATATCCATATTAGGATTGGATGGAGCCCCTCAGGCAGGGGATAAGTTTAACGTTCTGGAGGATGAACGTGAAGCTAGACAAATTGCTACCAAGAGATCCCAATTATTGCGCGAGCAATCGGTTAGGACACAAAGACATATTACTTTGGATGAGATCGGAAGACGTATTGCGTTGGGCGACTTTAAAGAATTGAACATAATCCTTAAAGGGGATGTGGATGGTTCTGTGGAGGCCTTGACGGATTCGTTCCAGAAATTGTCTACAGATGAAATACAGGTTAATATTATCCATAAAGCGGTTGGTCCAATTACGGAATCGGATGTGTTGTTGGCTTCTGCCTCGGATGCGGTTATCATTGGATTTAATGTAAGGCCAATGGGCAATGCCAGACAGGTGGCCGAAAAAGAGGAAATAGATATTAGAATGTACTCTATTATTTATGATGCCATAAATGATCTTAAGGATGCCATGGAGGGCATGTTGTCTCCTGAAATGAAAGAAGAGATTACAGGTACCGCTGAAATTCGTGAAACCTTTAAAATATCCAAAGTGGGTACCATTGCAGGTTGTATGGTGACCAGTGGTAAGATCTTCAGAAATTCAAGTATTAGATTGATCAGGGACGGTGTGGTTATCTACACTGGAGAGTTATCTTCATTGAAGAGGTTTAAGGACGATGTTAAAGAGGTATCCAAAGGTTATGATTGTGGATTGCAGGTAAAAAATTATAATGATATTCAGGAATTGGATATTGTGGAAGCATTCCAGGAAGTGGCTGTTAAGAAGAAATTGAAATAGCCGGATATTCCTTATTTAAATAGTAAACTATAAATGAAAAAACGACCTAATTGGTCGTTTTTTCTGGTTTTAAT
>TARA_R110000751_G_scaffold276573_1_pt1 | contig 10367 bp, 14 predicted proteins | sample TARA_R110000751 | Tara Oceans TARA_R110000751 (sample SAMEA4398001) | marine metagenome | biome: Polar Biome; feature: [MES] marine water layer (ENVO:01000295) within the mesopelagic zone...; material: water (ENVO:00002006), including particulate matter (ENVO:01000060) such... | reverse complement strand
GACGGGGTTTGCCTTTCGCCTTCTGGTCACGCACCCACCTCCCTATCGCGGACCATTTTTGGAATCACCAAAATCGGGTCTTTAGGAGGAGTAGGTGTACACTCCTCTCTCCTGCGTCGCTTGTCGTGTACGGTATAGACTACGCGTGCGAGTTCATTAGGCGGTCTGGTGTAGTAGATGTTGGTGTGGATTGGCTGTCAAGTAGCAATATTTGCGTAGCTTTTGGGGTGGTGGTTAGATGGTAAAATATAACGCGGTTATAACGTGGTATTTTTGTGTTTTTGGTCAGGGTTCTTTACAAAGTCTTTCTAATCTGGTTAGGGTTTCGTCAGAGGTGTTGGGATGTCTGCGAGTAAGTTTGATGCTAGGACGTGCGGCTTAATCCTCCGTAGCATTCGGTCGGGCCAGACCAAGATAGTTGCTGCTCGGACAGGGGGAGTGACGGTCTCCTGTTTAGAGAAGTGGCTGAAGGACCCTAAGAAGACTGACTTTCAGGACGGTTACTTTAAAGCAGAGGCTATGGCCGAAGAGGCTTTGGTAAATATTGTGCAGGAACATGCACAGAAGGACTGGAAGAGCGCGAAATGGCTCCTTACTCGCAGGTTCCACCACTGGAAGGAAGAATCCCATACTCGCCAGGAGATGCGTGATAGGCTCGATGAGCTTCGTATACGCAAGTCTGAGCTTGAGGTGGAGTACGCCGAGATGAAGCTGGAGGTGATGAAAAACGCCGACGGTGACTTGGATTTATTAGCAGTTCTAAATGATGCTCCTCAGTTGGAGCAGCAACAGAAACAACCTAACTAGAGGGCAACATGGCTAAGGGTGATGCGAAGACTAAAGCTGCCAAGAGGATGCTAGAGGCTGAAGAGTCTAGTCCTTCTAAGGTTAGCATGGGCCAGATGCGTGCCGCTGAGGAAGAGCAGCGCATGGGTAGGCGCGGTATGGATACAGGTAAGAAGCAAAAGAAGAAGATTCCTTCTGACCCTATTGAGCATATCCGCACTCTGTATGGCACAGGTAAACCTAATGATAAGGTTAAGAAAGCACGCAAAAGGCTTTATGATAGGTATGTTGAGCAAGGCAAGTTGGAGCCTATCACGCCTGTTTACCGTGATTCCCTTATTGGTGGAAAGAAGATATCGGAATCGCACAAGAAAAACAGGTTAGTTGGGGAGGATCATCACATCTTAGCGACGGAGCGTCTCGATAAATGGCTAGCTGAAGACATCCGTGACCGAGACGAGTACACCAAGACGGGTAAACGTAAGTATTTTAAAGATAATCAGTCTGACCCGGATTTTGGTAAGCGTCTTGATGAACGGGTAGACGAAACTCGTGCCGACCTCCAAAAGCGCCACAAAGAACAGCAGGAAGATAGGCTTAAGGGTGGAAAATACTGGCCAACAGTTAAAGCAGAGGATGACGATTACCTTGCAGAGCTTTATGAGTGGCGCAGAAAACATGGCAAGAAAGGAAAGAAGTAATGCCTAACGTAGACGGTAAGGAATACCCATACACCGAAGAGGGTATGAAGGATGCCAAGAAAGACGCTAAGTCTTCCGGTAAAACAATGAAGTACCATAACCCTGGTCCTGAAAAGGATGATGTGCGGCGTGCCGCTATGGGTATGCTTGGTCGGCTTCCTGAGATTATGGGCAAAGAAAAGATTGCCGGTATCTCTATTAGTCTGATGTTTAACCCTAAAGAACACGACAAGAAGCATAAAAAGAAAATGAAAGAGATGATGGAAGAAGAAGTCGAAGAGACGGAAGAAAAAGAGGAGTCTGAGGAGTAGGGTGCCTTACAATATCCGAAAATCTAAAGACAAAGACGGCAAGGCAATGTACTGCGCCTATAAGGTGGGCTCTGATGCTCCTAAGGCTTGCAGCAATGACAAGAAGAACATTCGCCTTTACGTCGCGTTTGCCACAAAGAAAGACAAGAAGTAGGTAGTTATGAGTGACGAGCACACGGGCGCTATAGCTGAAATGGCAGAGCTTCCAGAGCCAAAGATGATTAAGTCTAATATCTTCCCCAAAGAGGCTGTTGAAGGCGTCATGGCTGAGATGATTAGCCAGATAAAGGCGTCTATGGACGTTATCGTCTTCCATCACGAAGGTTTGAACCTGAGCAAAACGAAAAGCGCCAAGGCTACCTATCAAATAGTTGGTGAAGAGGTTCAGGCCGTTCTGGACATGCTTCGTGATTACAGCAACGCTGCGCTTACGCCTAAGCATCGCATGTGCCGGGCCATTATGCGGGAGTTTGTTGATCGCGCAGAGCGTATCCAGGTCATGGACGCAAAGGCTCCCCATAGCAAACACCTCACACAGTTTGCTCAAGAGCTAGTGGAGTTCCTAACAACGTTCCATGAAGTCCTAAAGTCAGCCTCCAAAGAAGAAAAGAGGCGTGCGTACACCATGGAATACTGTGGCTTTGTGCCCAACGCTACCGGTGGCCTTAATTAATGAAAAAGAACGACCGGCTAATAAAAGAAATTAAGAAGTGCGCTTCTGATTTCGATTATTTTTGTCGGAAGTATCTTAAAATCGTTGATAAGAACGGTCGCATGGTGGCACTTAAGCCCAACCATGCACAGCGACTTTACCTCGAAGCAGACCAGAAGAACCCCTGGGTATACGTTTTAAAGGCCAGAAAGCTAGGCATGACCACTATCATAGCCGCGTATAACTTCTGGTCAGCGCTGTTTACTAAGAACTACTCCGTTCTTGTGATGGCACACACAGACCCAGCAGCTAAGGCTATCTTCAATATATATCGCAAGTTCTACGATAACTTACCGCAATTCTTACAGTTTGATTGGGACCTGCTAAACAAACATGAGATGCGCTTTAAGCATGGCGGATACATTAACGCAGCTACCGCTGGCAGTGAAGGTGCTCGTGGGCAGACCTACCAGTCTATCCACTGCTCCGAGTTTGCCATGTACGATGACATTGAGTCGCTTATTGCAGCGGCTCTATCAACCGCAGGCAACAACGCCCGCGTTGTCCTTGAGACCACCGCAAACGGTCTAAATGATGCAGCTAAAATCTGGAATGATGAAAACGGCTTTGAAAAGCTCTTCATTAGTTGGATGGATGCAGAGGACACAAAGAAGTTCTTAAAGCCTAAGTGGCTCCCACAGCCGATTGTGGATTTAGGGGCTACTTATAAGCTATCTCAACAGCGTGTTAACTGGGCTGCTGAAACGTATGCGACTAGATGTGCAGCGAACTGGAACACGTTCATGCAGGAATACCCCCCTGAAGCACACTTAGCGTTCATCACTAGCGGTAAAAAGTTCTTCAATAGGGCATACCCCCACGTTAAAGCAGCGCCAGGGCATCGAACATACCAAGAGCCCAAGACATACAGGGCTTACGTTATGGGCGTAGATACAGCGTCAGGCTCAGAGCATGGAGATTACTCTGCTTATTGCCTGCTCGACTGCACAGACAAGAAAAAACCAGAGATTGTTTCGACGTATTACAAAAAGGTTGCACCAGCAGAGTTTGCAAACGATGTGCTTGCAGAAGCCAAGAGATACAGCGCACTGGTGTGTGTTGAGTCTAACTCGTATGGCCTAAGCGTTATCGAGTCCTTAATTGGCCAAGAGTACGTCCATATGTACCGGCGTGTTAAGTATGATACTGCTAAGAACCGGTATACGGAAAACCTCGGTTTTAACACAAATAAGTCTACTCGTGCAATCCTAATTGCAAGGATGCAGGAGTATGTAAGCCGTCAATGGCTTAATCCTATCGATGTCACTTTGCAGTCTGAGATAAATACGTTTGTGTTTAACAAGTCTGGAAAGCCAGAGGCAGAGATTGGAAGGCACGATGATATGATCATGGCGTGCGCCCTTGCGCTTATATCGATGGACCAAATCGACGCCGAGCAAGAGGTCAAAACAAAGAAGGCCCCGAACTCAGTTAAAGACATGCTTACTTTTGAAATGCAGACCGGAAGGTTATACAAACATAGTGAGCACCTATTCGAGCAGGATACAGCGCTCGATAAACCCTTGTCAGAAGCGCCTATGTCAATTAGGCCGCCACGATATTAACCCGTCCCAGGACGTTAAAGGAGTTAGCGATGAGTAAGTTCTTCGACAGCAATACAGCGGCATCGATTCAAGACCGAATATCAGGGAATGAACCAGAGCCAATGGAAGAGCATGTTGATGCAATCGAGTCTGCGCCTACAGACGTAAATAACCAGGAAGATCAAAGCGATGTAATGGAAATGGCCAATGCTGAGGAGACAGCCCCAGCAGAGGAAATGGTGCAAAATGAAGCTCCAGAGGATGACGGAAGCGTTACAGAAGGAACACATCGAGTACCTTACAACCGTTTCAAGCAGGTCATTGAAGCACGGAACCAACTACGTTCTGAGAAGGACGCACTTGCTTCGCAGATTGCAGACTTGGCAAGCCAAATGGAAAGACTTCAGGGGCAGCCACAACAGGCTGAACCAGTTGCGCAGTACCAAGAGGCAGCGCCGCAATCTGTGGAAATGCCCGACTTTCTTACTGAAGAAGAGCAAAATTACTTTAATCATCTTCAGTCACAATTCGGGAACAAGTACAGCCAGCTAGAGCAACGTGTTCAAGCCTACGAAGTGCAGTCGGCAACGCAGCAACTGGAAGTCCAGATGCAAGCAGCCGAAGAAAGATACCCAGATGTGCCCCGTCGCGCCATCTTAGAAGCTGTTGCAAATGACGGCAGTGCGTCTGTAATGGACGTTGCTGAACGTTATCAATCGTTTGTCAACCAACTGCGTGAGCAGGCTATTGCTGAATATGTGGAGCAAAATCCAGGTGTTCAGAAAAAAGCTGCCCCACGACCTGCTAAAACAGGAAGTGCGAATGTTTCTTCGACGCAAACGGATGGCAGTACACCAAAGAACCTGAAGGAAGCCAACAAGGCCCTTCATAAATTTTTACGTTCAAACAGTTTGTTCTAAACTGAAAAGAGAGAATTAAAATGGTAGCAACACTTAGTACCTTCGAAGCCATCCTCAAGGAGTTTTACCTTGGGCCGGTCATCGAAGAAATCAACAATGAAGTACATGTCATTGAAATGTTTGAGAAAGCCACTGTCGATTGGCAGGGCCGCGTAGCAATCATTCCAGTACACGTACAGCGCAACACTTCTGGCGTTGGGTTTTCTGCGGAAAATACTGCACTTCCAACCGCTGGCGCACAGGGATACTCCCGGCTGCAAGTAAACGCTAAGTTTCAGTACGGACGTTTCCAAATCACTGGTCCTGCAATTTCGGCTGCTAAGTCGGGCGGAACTGGTGCATTTATTGGATACGTCGATGCTGAGATGAAAAAGCTCGTCAACGACGTGCGTAACAGTGCAAACGGTGTTTCCGTTTTCGGTAACGAAATCCGTGGATTCCTTAACCAGCACCTTGTAGGAAAAGTAGGGGCCGGGCCAGCAGCAACCGCTGGTGCTCAAAACGTCGGCATTGCTGCCCCGTTTAACTGTGCAACAACTGCGTTTGAGTATACGGGTGACTTTTCGCCGTTCTTGTTAGCCAATGTTGCGGCTCCTGCAACATGGGTCCCAATTCGATTAATTCGAATGGATAACTTCAAAGACGTGCAGATGATTGACAACGCCGGTCCTGGTGCTGTTGCTATGACAAACCCCAACTGGTTTGTTACTGGCATTGACACTTCCCTTGGCACAATCAACGTTACGCACGGCGGAGACAAGGCATGCTATTACACGCTTGATGGAATTACAGACGGCTTTGGTATTGCTATTGCTTTGCGGTTTGCGCAGTGCAAAGACAACTCTGGTGGTGCTGCGAATATGGGTGTTGATCTTAGCGCCTCCTCGCAACTGCAAGAGCCAAGCGGTTTGTTCTCAAACATTGCATCAAACGGAACTGTAGCCCCAATCGCAGGATTGGCTACAGGTAACGCAAATCCGGAGGCGTATTGGAAACTTGTCCGAACAAGCTCTGCTCCTCCAGCGGCAGGAGAAGAGCCACAGCTTCGTGGTATGGTTCTTACGCAAACGGTGGGCGGCCTTCAGGCAAGAGGTGCTTTGACGCTCGCACGAATGCAGCAGTGCCTGGACCGTGTCCATGTTGACGGAGACGCCGTTCCTGCTGTTGCGACTGGTGTAGTAACAGAGGGAGCAGGGATTACCCCTAATGGTGGAGGGCACGATCATGATGTTATTATGATGAACCCAACCACTCGTCAGCAGTACACGTCGCTTCTCCAGGGAACGTTGTTTACCGATACGGATAAAGCCCGTGCCGGTGACGGTGGATTCCAAACGCTGTCGTACTCCGGTGTGCCTTTGAAGGTTTCCCGTGCGGTGCCTCGTGGTTGCCTCATCTTCCTCCGAAAAGACACTTGGTGTATTACGGAGCTTGAAGCAGCCGGGTTTGCCGACCTCGACGGAAACGTTCTTAGTCGGGTTGACAACGTTGACGCCTACGAAGGCTTCTACCGATGGTACTACAATGTGGTGTGCAAGCAGCCTAACTGCAACGTCATCCTTGTTGGAGTGTCACTCTAGGGTTATAAGGGAGGGGGCAACACCCCCTCCCTTCTTTAAAGGAACAAAACATGATTTCAGCACCCAACGTTCAGTGGATTACATGCGTCAATGGTGTCCTCGGTGAAAACATCGGAAGCAGCACCGCTCCTCGGTTTTTGCATTTTGCAGACAACACTGTTAGCGGAACTTCAGGCACAGTCCCTACGCTTGGAATTGCCATAGACTGTAAGCTCGTAAGGATGAGTTTGTCGTACATGGCTGCCACAGACATGATATTTGCCGACCCTGGCGCATTGACCTTTACGCTTGGTAAGCTACCGGTTGGCGCATCCGCCATTGCAGCTAACTTTCAACCCATAGTAGGCGCACCTGAAGTCATTTGGGATAACGCATTGAACAATACGCATCCAAGCACGTTTGTTGACTTGGATATCTCGCTAAAAGCACAAGAGCTTTTGTGCATGCGAAGTGTTCGAAGCGGCACAATGACGTCTGACACTAATGCAGAAGTTAGCGTATCTCTTTGGATGCGTGGAAGCACCGACCCTAACAGCCTACCTCTTCCATAATGGTTGAGGTGCTCGGCTGTATTACGTTTGTGTTGGTGGATATTTATCTTGCTCAAAAAATATCTGACCATGTGAGAGAGCGGCTTGGCGAAAAACAAAGACTGAAAGAGCAGCAGTCCTATGAGGTCCCACCGTCTTCGTGGGGCAAGGAGTTTTGAATGGTTGATATCCAACTTAACCAGCCGCTGGGAACGTCATCCTCTCCTGCATCTATGACGGTTTCACCTTCAAGGAATCCGTCCGTGACGCCACCACCAGTACAGCCCGTTGCGCCAGCGCCACCCATTAATCAGGGTCCAAGCGCCATGCAGCAGGCAGCAATGAACCAGCTTCAAGGGTCGTTCGCTAACACTGGTGGAGAAGGCGCAGGCGTTGGGGGAGCACTTGGCACTCTCATCGGCGGCATCGCTGGTCTTGCGGTTGGGCAGCCATCCCTGGGAATGTCCCTGGGCGGTGCAGCAGGTAGTGGCATTGGAACCTTAGTAGACGAGATTTAAACATGGCAAAGTTTCCAAAAAATATGCAGGGGCTTCTTCGCGAGTCCTCTAACTCCAAAATGGAGTACAAAAGAGCATGGGACCTTAGCCTGCTTTTTCTCCAGGGCAACCAGTGGTTAAGTTACGACAACACCCTGGGTCGATACGAGATGGTCCGTCCTAAAGGCGGCGGCAACAGCAGGGTTACGATTAACCTGCTTCTTAACATCTATAGAAACATTCTTAGCCGACTTACGGTTAATTATCCGTCTATGGCTGTAATGCCTGCGTCTGCGTCCACAGAGGACATTGCCAAGGCTAAGGCCACAGAGCTATTCCTTGAGTACCATTGGAACGCTGACGACATCAAGGACATGCTCTCTCGCTCATTCTCGTACCTGATATCTAGCGGGACTGTCGCAATACACACATATTTTGATCCGCAAAAGGATATGGTTACGAGTGAGCCCTATAACGCTTACGACATCTTCTTCGAGGCGGATGTCTCAAGCCCAGATGAAAGCTCGTGGATTGCACTTCGGACATTCCATACAAAAGAAGAGCTTAAAAAAGCGTACCCTGACGAGGCTGACTTTATTGAAGACGCACCCACCGCATCACAGCAAGACTCTCCTTTGGGCAGGACAAGGCCAAAGGGCCGGGTTGAGGTATACGAGGTTTACTGGAGGGATGGTCGTCATGCAATCATGACGGGCAGCAAGTATCTTTTTAAAGAAGAAGACGCTTCTGTTGATCCGTTTCCAATTCAAATTATTCGGTTTTCGGAAATCCCAACGCGAGCATGGGGCATTGGCCTTATTGAGCCCTTGGTAGACCTTCAATGGTTTTACAATAAAGCTCGTAGTCAGATTGTTCAGAACGCCGAGCTTATGGCGAACCCTAAAATCTTAATTCCAAAGACGGCAGGCGTTCCAACTAATGCGTTTACAGATCGGCCTGGGGAAAAGATATACTACAACGCAGCCGGAGGTGAGCCGCGCACGATGTCTCCAGCCCCGCTCCCAGGTTATATCCTTGACAACATCACTAGGATTCAATCCGAAATGGGTGACGTGTCCGGGTTACACTCTGTGTCGTTAGGTAAGCGAGCAGTTAATGTTAGCAGCGGTGCTGCTATTAAACAGCTTAGTGAGCGCGATTTAAGCCAGCTTCATATTACACAGACTGCCATCGAGAAGGCGGTTAGGAACATGGCTAAAACCGTCATCATACTGGCTAAAGCTCACTACTCAGAAAAGAAGATGATCCGAATGATGGACGACTTCGGTCGTGTCATCCACGAAGAGTTAAGTCGGGAAAACATCGTTGATGACCCTGAAGTGTTTTTGCAAGCAGGCTCACTCTTTAGAAAGGAAGCGCACGATCGTGACGCAAAGGTCATGGAATTGTTTAACCTCGGACTTATCGATAAAGAAACGGCCATGTACGAGCTTTCTTTCCGAACATCGAATAGTCGAGTGAGCGAGAAGGTAAGGTCTCTGGCACACGCACAACAAATACTTGATGCTGTTAAACAGGGTTACGCGGTTGAGATTTACGCAACCGACGACCTTGATTCTTTCGGTCGAGTATTTAAAGAGTTTATGCAGTCTAGCGATTATTACGCCATGCCCACAGAGCAGCAGGATTACGTCTCAGACGTATACACCTCAATCGTTTCGTTTGGTAAGGGTCAGCAGGTTTATGACTTGATGATGAAAGAGCGCCTTGTGTTTCCTAAAGAAATACAGCCGGGCTTAAACCCTCAACAGACGGCGCAACAGGCAGCGTTGCCTCAAAGCGAGATGGCGGAAGAGCAAGTCTCAGCAGAGGCGGTTTCAAATGCCGCCGACTCTTTCGGTGCGGAAGAGGCTGTGTCTAGAATTAGCCAGCGGTCAGAAGCACTCATATCTCCATTTGGAGGAAACCTATAATGATTGTCAGCCAGATAGTTGCTCTTTTTAGAGCCTACTGTGATGAGCCAGACGCAACATTCCTTACGGATGCAGACGTGACTTCATATCTTCGCGAAGGATATGACGAGTTTAGGCGTAAAGTTTCAGTGCTTGACCCATATGTGTATGCAATCGACGTGGATATTACCGTAAGCGCAGACTCATATGACCTGGCAGATGTTGCAAACCCTGTAGTTCTTTTCGGGCCAACAGCAAACCTGGCCCCTGGGCCTCCGACAGCGCCAAGGCTTATGCAGCTTGTAGGCGTGCGCGTCCAAGGCAACACTAACAATATTGGCTCTTATCAGTACAAGGGAACATCTTCGTTCAAAGGACTGATTAACAGCTACCGCACCTACCTTCTAATGGGCACCAAGTTGCTCTTCTCGGAGAATGTTGGTCAGACACTAACCCTGAGCTACATACCTGAGCAGAACATTACATGGACTGCTGCCTCTACTGACCTGCCTGACAACCTTACGCAGTTCCATGACATGATTGCGCTCTACGCTACCAAGCAATACCAAATCAGAGATGCGGCGATAAATAACCCCCTTATGATGCAGCTACAGCAAAGAGAGCGCGACTTAGAGGCTTACGTTGTTACCCGTAACATCGATGGGCCACATTATATTCAGAGGACAATCGGCAGCTACGAGGACTTTTAATGGCTATTAAAGGCGAAGAGGTTGAACTGCTCGGAAGGGGCATTGAGCAGGTAACTCCATCTAATGGAAGTTTTGCCCTCAACATGCTGTATCGCCGTGGCTCCTGGGAGGTGCGTGAAGGCTTTGGGCAGGTGTCTGAATACTGCACAACAGTTTCAATGCC
>TARA_R110000751_G_scaffold219773_3_pt1 | contig 10371 bp, 3 predicted proteins | sample TARA_R110000751 | Tara Oceans TARA_R110000751 (sample SAMEA4398001) | marine metagenome | biome: Polar Biome; feature: [MES] marine water layer (ENVO:01000295) within the mesopelagic zone...; material: water (ENVO:00002006), including particulate matter (ENVO:01000060) such as...... | reverse complement strand
ACCTTTAACTATTAATGTTTCATCAAAATCAAAAACACTAGCACCTCTTGCTGTTTTACCTCTTTTTCTTGCTTTTCTAATAGCTTCGTCAATAGTTTTTATATTCTTATCAACCTCTTCTCTTCTCATGTCCTTAGACAACATTAAACCTGTTTCTTTACCAATTTTATTTATAAGTTTCTTTCTAATTGGTTCGTGAATCTCTCTATTAGCTTTTTCCATAGCTTTAACCTCTGGCATTTCCATAAACTCCTTCATCTCTAAGGTATTACCAAAACTCGCGTTAGATTTTGCTACGGATTTTGTTATCACAGTAGGAATAGCTCTATAATTAAGTCTCTTCCAGCCATTTCTCGCTTTAGACGTAACTGTAGTTACAGCAGGTCTTACGGTTAATATAGCGTCACCTGCTAGTTCTGGAAGATTAAGTAGGTGTATATTTCTACCCATCCAATGCAATCCTTTACCTTGTATATTTATATAGAAAACAGGCATTTCTTTACTATTATATAGTTCGCCTACAGTTTTAATATCAATAGGTCTTACTATCCTTATGTCACTTAAAAAACTATTTCCAGTTTTCGTGTTAATCGCTTCTAATCCAGCATATACTTCTGGGGGTATGGCATCAGCAGATTTCTCGAAAGTCCATTCATATCCATGAATTTTAGCTAGTTTATTAGCCATTTCAGTAAAAGCTTTCCAAGCTGGCTTAGCTTCTACCATCATCTCTTCCATTATTTTATCTATATAACTATTCTTTTTAGTAAGTTCATACGCACCGGTTATAGTATTATATTTTACAGTAACACTACCATGTTGCGCGTTAGCCATTTTAATTTCAACATTAAAAGGTTGTCCGTGTAGCTCTAGATGTAAATCAGGGATAGGGCCTTCAGTAACCTTCTTAGTCAAAACTTTTAATCCAGGATATTCTTTACTAATTGATACTGCTAAATCAATATGATGTTGCTCAAGAACAGGTCCTCTTTGACCAGGAGCAACACCTTTGTTCAGTATTTTGCTTACTCCTTTACCCATTGTTTGCTTATCTAGTATAAGCCCTTTAGAGAATAATTCTTTTAGTACAAAATCTGACGTATATTTAGGTATCCCTTTATATTTTGATTCCGATAAAAGCCTTAAGGTTTTTGGATTATAAACCTTCGACACTCCATTCTCGTATATATCTACCATCAACCTAGCGGAATCTCTTACGAATTTATGGGCTAAATTATCACTTAAATGTAAACTTTTAACTACTATGTCTTTCTTTATTTCTTTTACATCAAAAGCTTCTTCCGCAATATCCATGCTTTTCATAAGATCTGACTTACCAGCTTTTAAAATCCTATCAAATTGTTCTACACTATATTCGGTTTGCATACGTTCAGAAAGACCTCCTTTCTTAATAGATTCTCTTACAACTTGGTTAGTAACCATTCTACCTGTTTCGGTCACTATGCCTTTAAATAAAGTTTCAGTAGTGTTTCTATAGTCTTTTGTACCTTTAGGGTATCTAATCTCTACAGATCCTTTACCTTTTATTAAGCCATCAAGTTCTGTAGTTTTAATTCCTAACTTTTCTAAAAATTCTTTTTTATTTAAACCTTCAATTTTCTCTTGAACTTTTAATCCAGCAGTTTTACCAGTTTCTTTAGTAGAAGCTTTAGCACCTTCTGTTACTTTTCTAGATGTAGGTTTGTAAAGTGCTTTTAATACAGCTGGGTTTATTTGAGTAGATAAACCTTCTATTTCTACCTTACCAGACTTTAACATAGCACCTTCAGGAAGTAAATCATAAATAGTTTTCCAATTTTCAGCTATATACTCAGCTTTACCTTGTGGACCTTTTCCAAACATATCTTTAGTTAATTCAGGAGTTAGATCTTTTAGCTTAGCAAAACTAATATTATTTAAATCTAAATCCTTTATTTTACTTTCGATTTGTTTTATTGTTTGAGGTTTTATTTTTAAAGCTTTAACTAACTCTACACCTTTTACAGCTTTTTCAACATTAATCTCAACAACAGCATCTTCAGTATACATAGTCTCTGCAAATTTACCTTCAAATTCTACAGAAAACTTAGCTCCTTCTGGAATAAATTTTTGAACAGATTCTGATAACCCACGTTTTTTAAGAATAGAACCTATATAACCAGATAAAGGTATCTTTTCACCTTTAGAATTCTCCATATTAGGATTATAATCTAACACCATTTGACGAACACTTCTATTGCTATCTGTTAACAAATCATTAAGTATATTACCTTTTTCATATTCAAAATTAGGTAGTTTTTCGTATTTCTTTAACTCAGTGTTTATTCTACCAGCCCCAGCAGATTGACTTTGTCTTGGATCGTATTCACTAGCAATTTTCCAAGCAACTTCATTTTTATCTCTAGTTTCTTCATAAGTTTTTTGAATATCATTTTCAAATTGAAAATCTTTTTCAGATTCTATTATTTGCTTATCTAATTCAGCTATATTATCTTTAATTTCTTTTACATCAGCTTGATATGCTTCTCGTCTTTTAATCTTTTCATTTTCACCTACCTTTTTCTGTGATTCTACAAACTTACTCGCATTGAAATTATTTTCAAGTACTTCTTGTAGTTCTATTTTTTGTTCATGTAGATCTAAAGATTTATAAGATACTTTTCCTTGTGTTCCTTGAAAACTATTAGGTTGGTCATGCGTTAAAGATTCAGCTAGTGTTTTGTAAGTTTTTATATATTTTGCACTAGTTTTTCCTTTAGTACCAGCCATCGACATTTCAGCTAAGAAATTTATAACTAATTGCTTCGTATGTTTTGGAAGAGTTTTGGCATCAAATTCTTTACCATGATGTTGTGATTGCCATTCTTTTATAGATTTTTCTAATTTTTTCCATGAATTTTCTTTACCACCTTTTGTAAATTTATGAAAATATTTATTTGTAGATAATACTTCTGAAAAATAACCTAAAATTTCTAAATTCTGTTCGTGAGTATCTTTAGTATAACGCTCGTTAACAAACTGCTCAATAGTATAATCTTTCTTTTGAGCTCTTTTATTAGCATCTAAATCTAATACCATCTCCCCATCAACCATTTTCATTTTATATTGCGAGGTAAGAGTATGTTTTCCAATAACTTCTTTAACAATTTCAACTAACCTACTAGCAGCAAGTGGATTATTTTCTAAAATAGCTTTATCTAAAAAATGTTGTATTTCATGAGGTATTTTACCTGGTGTTGCTCTAGAGACATCAAGAAAAAAATCATATTTCCTTGTGTTTTCATTTAATTCAATACCTGCCGCTGCACCTTCTAAAACCGTAGCCACCCTTCCTTTATTTTTAACTAAATCCCCAGCAGTATTAACATATATAACTTCACCGATTTCTTTACCAGTGTTTTCTTTAAAATTCTTTTTATGACCATCCATTGTTTTACGGTACTGCTTTTCTGCCCATTTTGCATCCATCCACTTGGCTGTATTACGTAAAATATCTGTTTTTGATTTAACTGCTTGTGCTAACTCTTGGTATTTGTTATATTTTTCCTCTAATTTTTCATTTTTCCATTTTCCAGTTTCTATATTAAAACCATCTCTAAAAGCTTTGTTAGTTTGTATAGATGATAATCTTTCTAATCTTTCTAAAGTTCTAACTGTTTTTAAACCAGTTCCTTTTTGACCAGCAACTCCTTTTAAACCAAGCATTGAGTATGTAAAAAAGTTTGTCAAAGCACTTTTAGCATTAATCTCAGGATACATGTCTTCTATAAAATTAAACGTTTCTGCACCATTAATATCAGCTACGAATTTTTCAAAAGTCTGAGATAATGGTACTGATATTATTCCTGCGACACCAGATCTACCTAACCCTAAACCACTATTTAGTATATTAGAATAATTTTCTAATGTTACTTCTCCTGAAAGACCTAGTCTATTTTTAACTTTTGTTCCCATTGTTGTTTTTACACGCCCACCACCTTTAGCGACTGTACCCCCAATCAAACTACTTTCACTAAACTTAAATGGAGTTTTAGTAAGTAATTTCCCAACACCATAAAAAGCAACACCACCACCCATATGATAATGTTCTCTAAAAGTTAAACCCATTTTCAACTCTTCACGAGTTGCGCGGTACATGTTATGTATTATAGTGTTTTTAGCACTTCTAGTGTGTGTAACACCTCCTCTATATTTTCCTTTTCCAACCGCTTTAATACCTCCTCGCTCTACCTTCGCTGTAAACGCAGCGGTACCTCTTTTTGCACCAGTTACTTTTTCAAGTCTTATCAATTGTTTATCAGTTAATCTCACTCCATTCGCACCTCTATAAACTTTACTTGAAGCCATGTACGCTTGATAAAAATCCCCTCTTTTTTTAGCACCAGGAAGAATTTTAGCTACACTTTGTAATGGTGTGTAAATAGTTGCCGTTGTTTTTGGCCTTGCTAATCTAGGTATAAACCTACCTTTATGACCTATATTAAGCAATTTATTTGACCATCTAGCCAAAGCACTGGCTTGAGCTGCTGCAAGAGGAACAGTACCACCTCCAACAGTTAATACTTCCGCTGCAATTATAGCCGTTTCTACAGCTGCAAATTCTATAATCAAAGGTACAAACTCTACAGTTCCTTCATAAGCAGAGTAAAAAACACCTCTTTCAAGACCTTTTTTCTGTGTATAAGTAGGTGTAATGTTAGCATCACCTAAAATTTCTTGTTCTATATCCTTCCGAGTTCTATTAGAATAATCTCCATCTTCTCCGTATCTTGAACCCTCTCCTCCCCACCAATCAGCTTTCAACTCACCGGTACGCTCATAAATATCAACAAACGCCCCTTTAATCCCCCCAATTTCTCTACTGTCTGTTAGTTTAGATGGATCTCTTCTTTCGTTTAACATTAAGTTTAAAATATTCAACTTGTGCTGTCTGTTTATAGAAACTTTTTTATTGTCATCAATATAATTAATAAAACCATCGTTTTGTCCTTTACCACCAGTTCCAGGTACATATGGAGCTATATAATCGCTAAAACTCCAATCACCGTCACTGCGCCATCCGCTTTTCTTTAATAAAGACTTCTGTGACGTCCGATAGTCGATTTTAGCAAAAAACCCATTTGGAGTACTATAAGTATTTGACTCTGCGTTCCCTTTACCTCCAGCTCTTACACCGTCTTCATCAATTATCTTGCTTTTATATTTTTCAAGAATACCCATCTGTATTTCATAAACACGTCCATCTGCGTTTTCACCCTTATCATTACTAATTAGTTCTATCTTATCTTTGTTGTTTGGATCTTTCATTAACTCATCTAAAAAATCCCAAGCAACCTGATCATTTATAATATATTTCCCTTGTTGTTGACTCGTAAATTTATCAACTTCTACATCAATCAATAGTTGTTTTTGAAGTTCGGCTATTGCTTCATAATTTGTTTCTTTACTATCTTCGTCTGTTTCAGTTTCAGTTTTATCTTTTAAACTAAGAAGATCTTTTTCAATTAATTTTTTTTGAAATTCTACTTCTTTTGGATCCATCGCAGTCCCACCGCTTGTATCAAATTCTATTTTTGTTATTGGAATACCATCTTCATTGGTATATATATAACCACTATCTCCATATAATTCTTTTTGAGTTTTTTTAAGGGTTTTATCAATCTCAACCATTTCCTTATTTAATTTCTCTCTTTCTTTGTCGCTTATATCAGGGTTTTGAGTTAGTAAAAAGCGCTTGTGATATTCAAAACTATACCCTTCGATAGTTTCTTTATTTTTTGCAGTTTTATATTGTATACTATTATCGCCGTATTTATCATGCGCTATTTTAACTTCCTCTACAGCGTCTGCGTAATTCTGACCCCAATTATCCATCACTATTTGTTCGGCATCCTTATTGTTATAATCTAAAACAGTTGATTCTATATTAGCATCCGCGCTCAGTTCATCTTTGATTTGAGCACTTGAATACGCTTGAAACGCTTTCTTTATAGCAGCTTCTACTTGTCTTTCAGAAATAGATGAATATTCACCTTTTGGTGTCCAAGAAGTAGCTCCAAATATTCCAAAATCTGTTTCATTATCCCCTCCAAACATGCCTTTTCCTTGACCTGTTTTATTTTTAAAATATTCTAAAACATCTTCCCATTGAGTGTCTGAAAAAGTATTAGACCCTTGATTTAACAATCTTTCATAATCATATCCTTTGTTAATTTGTTCCGAGAATTTTTCCATAAAAGCTGGAACACCACCTTCCCTATCTTCTTTACTAACCCCTTCAATGCTATTTATTTTTGTTAGTGATGATATCACTTTTTGATCAAGTCCCTTTAAAATACTTTTAAGCTCTGCATTACGCAGTTTCTTTTCCATTATACCATCATATGTAAGGTAATTGTTACTACTCTGCACATCTTCCTCCACAACTAGTAATTCGTTTGTTACCAAGTCGAATACCCTGCCTTCTGCAGTCTTTACTTCTGGATTATTTACACCTTGAGTTTCTATTTTTTGAATATGATCTTCGATATAGTTTTTAAATTCAATATTAGTCTCAGATGCTGATAATCCTGAATACGTTTTTCTATTAAACCATTCGTTTAAATTTATAACTAACTTAGTGTCTTTATCAACACCTCCAGTTTTATATATAGCAATTTGATCTCCACCTAATACATCCCCCCAAGTATCGGCCTCATCGTGAGCTTCCCAACCAAGCACCTTAAGTTGTTTATTTAAATTAGGAAGCATTGTTCTTTCCTTTCCAGGTAAATACCACTCAGAATCATCATCGTCTAGAAACAAGTTTTTTGAACTAATACCTGAAGAAGTAGTACTAGTTTTAGGGGTTTCGTCAACCTTAGTGTCACCAGCTACAGCCATGCTTAAATCCTGAGTGTTTGATAACGCTATTTCACTTTGCATATTACTCAAATCAGTTTGAAATCGCTGCCCCGGCACTGTACCTGTTTTCACAGCGCGAGGAAATTCTAACTTAAATTTTTCTAATTTCTCAGGAGCAACATGGTATACTTGCCCTTCAAACTCGTAAATTTCATCCATATATCTATTAGTATTTTATTGGTGCTCCTGTCCCGTATATACCAAATAATTTCGGGAAAGTTTTTCTAAAACTTACAGCTTCTTTATCAGGAAAAACTAAACTCATCATTTTTTCTCCACTAATCTCTTGTTGGGTTATTTTTTGGGTTCCTTCTAAATTAGGATTTCCCGCGGCATCTGCTTCTTCTTTAGTGTACTGAGCCTCAATAAATGATGTGTAATATATTTTTTTGTTTTTTGTATCGAATTTAATATTACCACCTCCTTTTATACCGAGATACATTGACATTTCTGGACTAGCACCTTTTGTGTTTATTTCACTTATTTTATTATTTAGTTGTTGTTTGTATTGTGTGTTGTTGCTATTAGCGTTAGCAGTTGCTTTATTTTCATCAAATTTACTTCTAAATTTAGCGTATTCTTCTCTTGCTTGCAAGTCCGCATATTCTTTAAATGCTTTTGGTCCTTTTCCACTACCACCACCATAATCATTTATAAGTGCATCTATCACTTTCTTACCATTCTCCCCGGCTAATTCATCAATTATCCCATCTTTATTTATATCGTTATATTCTTTTGGATATAATTCCATTAGTTTTTCATGAAGATCTTTGTTGTCAGCCATAGCGTTAATAAAAGAAGATTCAAAACCTTGCAACTTCCTAGTTGCAGCATCAAAATATTTAGCTTTTGTATTAATAATATTATTTGTAAAATCAGTTTCCACCCCCGATGGATCATAATCTATTCCTTGACCACCTAAAGCTTGCGAATCTCCAATAATTTTCGCATAATTGTTATCAATCTTTAAATCTCTTCTATAGCTTTTTACTTCTGAAATTTCAACAGCACTCATTTTAGTAGCTAAATCTTTTTCTTTTTTTATATTTTCCTGGTAAAGCCTATTTGCTGTTTTTGGATCCCATCGGTTTGCTGTATCTTGGTCTAAATATTCTTGATAAGTATCGTGACCAGACCGAGTAATACTAACGTCATCATACCCATACTTCCACTCTTCCTCTGTTAAAACTCGTTTAGATGGATCTTGAGAGTAAGCATATAAAACCCCATTTTCCATTCCATATGTAGCTGTTTTATTTGCAATAGCTTTTAAAACATCTGACGAACCAGGCATAGCGCGTTCTAAAGCTAAAAAATTTATCGGGTTTTCAGAATTACCAGCTAATGTTGTTTGAGCGTCAATAGAAGCTTCTAAAAAATTATCTACTCCTGCAAAATAATTATTAGCTTCCCCTATAATTCTTCTTTCTTCTCTTGATCCTTCTTCTGTACCTTCTAATCTTTTTCCAAGATCTTCAAGAAATGCTTCATTTGAAGATGTAAAACTTTCATCGTAATCACCAGCATCTACCATTGCCATTCTTTGCTCAGCTATTTTTGCTAGCATATCACCTTTTCTATTTATTTCTTGCTCATCTTCTTGTTGAATTCTTTTTATATTACTAGATACTATAGCACTGGTGTTAGCTTTTGTTTTGTATACACCACTAAGATCTGCTGGTTGAAAAGATTTTCCAAGATTATCAAAAGCACTTAGAAGGCCTGAATCTGCCTGGGGCGTCATGTTTACTATATTACTTGCCATATTTATTTATTTATTTATTTATTTCTTAACCAGTGTAGTATGATTTCCAAGGAGTGCTTATTGTATTTTCTGGTGCATCTTTATTATTCCCTATAAGACCTTTCCAATCCATATCCGAAAGAGCTGACATTGTAGATTGCTGCGAGTAAGCGTTTGACTGCATTTGATTAGCGTAAGCACTCTGAAGAGCGTTATTCGCACCAGCTGTCTGCCCAGCCTGCATACCAAGTAAAGTCGCTTGTCTAGACATTTCAGCTTGTTGTAAAGCTGCCACACCACCTCTTTCAGCCATATCAATCGCAGAAGCACCTTGAGCAGTTTGTTGTTGTATATTTGATTCTTGTTGCCCTATTATAGCACCTATTTTAGAAGATTCTAATTGACCTTGATTAGCCATAGATTGTGCTAAAGCAGCAATACCAGACCCTCCAGCTGCTTGTCTTAAACCACCTAGTATATCAGCTCTTTGTTGAGTACCTTGCTCTGACATAAACTCAGCTTGTTGTTGATTCACAGTCATATCTTCAAAAGGGTTTTGTATATTTGTATAAGGATTTTTAAATTCCATACCTCTATATGCTTCTTTTTGTTCTTCTAAAAGAGCTTGCTGTTCTTTTTTAAATTCTAAAGCGTTAGCGCTAGATTTTTTAGCTGCTCGACGAGATCTACTAGCCGAGTATAAACTTACTCCCGCTGATATTATTGCTCCCCAAGGTGTTCCTGACATAATCTGTATGTTTTAGTTGTTAATATTTTCATATTTATTTTTTTATATTTTATTTTCCTTTTGTAATTATATAGTTACACTTTTTGCATGTTATTTACTACTTAAAGATACTTCAGAACTAACAGCAAACAATTCAGATTCTGTTAGAGATGTGTTTTTCATTTTAACCTCTGCATAATAACCAGTTAAACCAGATGAATTAACAGCATTGTCTTTAGAAAATAACATAAATTTGTTAACAAGATCACGACTATCAGTTATAGGTGTTGTTGCTGTTGCGGTGTCGATAGTTATAACGCTAGTAGTTGTATTTATTGCTGTTATATCTCCAATTTCTGTAACAGCGCCTAATTTATCAAAACCATTAGCGTTTGTTATTGTAGCGTAATAAGCCACATCTCCAATACTTAAAGAATCGTTTAAAGTTTGCCCGCTTAATGTAAAAGTTTTATTTGCCATGTTATGATACTGTTAATGAATTATCTAAAAATAGTGTTAAAGTATGGTCTTTTGTTCCAAAATCTGTTATTGTTAAATCAAAAGTTATATTAGCATTTCTACTACTACCCGTGAATGTTAAAGGCGTATTATCGTCTAATTTATTAGTATCTGAAAGCTCTACAGATGTAGTGTTTGGAACGGATATAACTGTCGGTGTTGCTACTGCAGAGTTAACACCTCTACCTTTAATAGTGGCACCAGCTTTAATACCAGCTGAACTATCAATATTTATAGTTTGATTTGCGCTACCAGGTGTTGCTCCGCTATAATCACCGTTTACAAGAGTTTCAACTGGGCTTAAGGTCGTTGAGTTGTAAGTGTAGTTTGTTGTAGATAAAACATTTTCTAAAGTAAATTCTAAACCGCTAATAGCAAAACTAGTACCACTACTGCCATAAGTAAAAGTTATACTAGCATCGTCAGCCATACCCCCATCTCCTTGAGCGTCTTGAGATACGCTCACAACAACAGAGTT
>TARA_R110000751_G_scaffold66561_1_pt1 | contig 10384 bp, 2 predicted proteins | sample TARA_R110000751 | Tara Oceans TARA_R110000751 (sample SAMEA4398001) | marine metagenome | biome: Polar Biome; feature: [MES] marine water layer (ENVO:01000295) within the mesopelagic zone...; material: water (ENVO:00002006), including particulate matter (ENVO:01000060) such as...... | reverse complement strand
GATTTAGAAAAAATTAATAATATTATTAAAGGTTCAAATGATGAACTAGTTAATAATAGAACTCCAGAAATTCCTCTTGTAGAAAACTTTACATTTTCACCTAATATGGATGGAACTATAAATGTAATAGGAGAAGAAACTAACGAAAATAGAGGTACATTTAATAATATAGAAGAAGCTTCACAAGCAGCTTTAGATTTTACTAAACAAGATAGAAGTAAAGCTATAGTAAATACATCATTAGAAGTTGCAGATGTAAATGGTTTATTAGGAAATGGAACAGCAGAAAGAATTGGTCATTTTTTATATGATCCATTATTTAATGAAATTGATGCTAAAGCAATTGCAAATTTTGATTCAACAATTAGTGAAAAAAGAAATGAACAAATTGATTTAAAAGATGACATTGTTGCTAAATCAATACTAGAAAATTCTGAAAATTCTAGATTAGCAGAACAAATGATGCAAAACATGAACACTAAAGATTTAACTCCTGTTGTACTTGCAGAAGTTAAACAAAAATTAATAGAAAGATTAGAAAGAACTAATGTATATCCATTAAACACAACTAAAGTTGATCATAAAAGTCAATTAGGTATTTTGTGGAAAAATGCAAAAGCAAAAAAATTAAAACAAAAAAGTTATTACACAATAGAAGAAACACAAAGACTTTTAAATAAATCAGACTTTAATGATTTAATGACAGAACTTGCAAGAGTTAGATTTAAATTAAATCGTAGAACTGGTGAAAGAGTTCCAGTAAAAAGAGTTAAAAATCAAATAGATGCATCACCTAGAATTATAAGAGAAGCTTTTGAATCAAAAAATATTAAAGTAAATAAAAATAATTTTACTGATACAATGTTTCCTGATTCTAATTTTGGCTTTTTTGCAAAAGCTCTTACAGGAGCTACATCTATAAAACAAATGTCTGATGGTCAAAGACAAATATTTCTAGCAAAAATAAAATCATTACCTAGATTTAATACATTAACTGAACTTCCTAATTACAAACCAAGAGAATTTTATACTAATCAAGATTTAAATTTATTTTTACAGATAAATGCTGGCAAAAATATTACTCAAAAAAATATAAAAGATTTTTTAGTAAAACAACAAATGAAAAGATTTATGTCTGATAAACCTTTAGTTGGTGATATTAGAATTGAAAAAGATGGATCACGTTTTAAAGCAGTATTAAAAAATACTGTAATCAATGAATTTAAACAAGATTTAATTAATAGTGGTCGTGCTAAAAAAGAAAAAGGTAAATTTAAATTAGTTGATAATTATAAATCTATTAGAGATGCAAAAGCACAAAGTTATATTAATGAGACTCCTCTTGAATTTAAACAAAGATTAAAAAATACAACATCATTCAATGATGTAGATATAGAAAGAATTGCAAATAATGATACAGTTTCTAGAGAAAGAATTTTAGGAGTAGAGTCTAATAATTCAAAAGATATATTATTGCTACCATCACCAGATTTAAATAAAAAATATGATTTTTTCTTAAAAACATTAAAAGATAGATTAAAAACTTATGGTTTAAATGATGTTGGAGTAAAATTAGATAATGCTTTAAAAGCATCTTTAAATATTAGAAAAAAAGGTGGGAAAGTATTTTATAAACCTGTAGTTGATGAAGATAAAACTAAGCCAACTAAAGGAGTATATGACAGTCCATTAGAAGCAATTGTTTTAGCCACACAAAGAATTGATCCTAATGATCAAATGAGTCAAGCTGAATTTGAAGCAGCACTTACTGGCACAATGGATCACGAAGTAATTCATGCTTTAGTACAAATGGGTTTATTAAAAGAAAGTGAATTTCGTATTTTACTTAATGAAGCTAAAAAGAAATTACCAGCATCTAAAATAGAAAACATGAAAAAAGTTTATGCTGATGAAACTTCAGCAAGATTAAATGAAGAATTTGTTGCAGAATATTTTAGTCTTTATAGAAGTAATCCAGAAATATTTAGCCCTAAAGCTAAAAATATAGTACAAAAAATTATTAATATTTTAAGATCACTGGGTCAATCTATTTATGATAGTGCTTTTGATAGTCCAAGAACTGTTCTCAATGACATTATCGAAGGAAAAATAGGAAGCAGAGATAGAGGAAAAGTAAGGAATTTACAAAATTACAAAGATAGTCTTGAAAAAAAATATGGTGCGCCTTATGAAGATTTTATTGGTTTAGGAATAAAACCACCTAGTGCAGTTTTAAGTGATACAGATAAAGATGGAAATGCACTTAGTTCAATATCAACTTTACCAGAAGATAAACCAAGTTTTTCTCATGATTATGAATTTGATACTATTAAAGAAGATGCAATAAAAGCTGCTAGAAAAGCTATAGATTCTAATGAAGCAATTCAAATAGGAAAAAATATTTATAGTATTGATAATTACTATCCTAAAACATTACCAGAAGTAAAAAATGTTGTAGAAAGATTAGTTCCTAAAAATACAAATACTAATTTTTATAATGTTATGTTACCAGTTTCATATGATACTGGTCTACCAGTAACACCTGAAAAAGACCTCAAACGTGCTGCTTCTGATTTTGCTTACGATTCACGAAGTGAAGATAATTTTATAACAGAAATTGTTGAAACATTTGCTAGAGAAAATAGATTAGAAATTCTTGAAAATATTACAAATAAAAATATAAATGAAGTTATCGATTATGTTATTTCTGATTCTCCATTACCTATACATAAAAAATATGCAGAGATAGCTAAAAAATCATTAAAACCTTTACAGAAAATGGGTAAAGTCATAACAGTTAATTCTATTCCAGTAGATATATCTAAAGGTGAATTTCTTGAAATGAAAGCAAGTGGTCGTTTTGGTAATGATACATCATTGTCTCAGGAAAAATTAATGAACCAATTTAATAGAGGAGCTGGTGCTTTTTATACATCGAAATATGATCAAAGATATGCAGATCAAGAAGATAGACCAATCATTTATTTTTACAATAGAATTCAAACACCAAAAGATATATTTTCTCAATCTATGAATGTTTTAAAAAAAGTAGTAAAAGATATAGAAACTATTTTAGAGCTTCCTAATGCTGGCATGAATACTATTAAGATGAATTTATTAAAAGTAAGTGAAGATTTAAATAAATTAACAAATGAAATGGCTCAATCACTTTCATTTATTGGTTTAGATAAATTTTTAAAAAATGCAACTATTTTAGAAAATGCTATAAATCAACATTTGTCTTTAATCTCACCGCCAAATACATTTAACAATGAAAGAGGAGAAGAGATTACGATTAAGTCTTTCCAACCAACTTCTATTTTGGAAGATAAACGAACAAACAATGTTACACCTAACATAAGATATTCTTCAGGTTTTAAATCTTATGGAAAACCAGATTCTTTAAATTTTACTACTATAATTCATGAAATTTTTCATTCTTTAAGTGCTGAAACTCTACAATTTCAAGAAGGCGCAAAAAAAGAATTGCGCGCATTAAAAAAAGAATCAAAATTAATTCAATCTGAAGAAGGTCGTCGTTATGATAAAGATGATGTATTACTTGCTCCATTTGATAAAGGTGTAGCAAAAGTTGATTCAATTTTTAAAGCTATGAAATCAAATAATTCTTATATTGAATTAGAAAAATTAAGAAAAAGAATTCAACGAGTAATAAAAGAAGATATTATTGCAAAAGAAAAAAATCTTCCAAACCAAATAGTTCATTATGAATATTCAGATAATGCTGCTGTTGTTAGCAAAGGTAAATTAAAATTTTATCCACTTTCAAATGTACACGAATTTTTAGTTTATTCTTTTTCAGATGAAAAGTTTGCAAGATATTTAGACACAGTGCCATATTCTCCAAATGGTAAAAAAAGTTTATGGGATAAAACAGTTGAAAACGTAAGAAAAACATTAAAATTAAAACCTAATCAAGACAGTGCATTATCTTTTATAATGTCAAAAGGAAATCAATTATTAAATATAAATAAAAAAGAATTAGATTATGTTTTAACAAGTTTTAACAAAAAAGCTGCTTTAAATAAATACACAGATGGAATGGAAATAGTAAGTATTCCAGAAGATATGTATCAAAGATTTGAAAACCAAGAAATTTCAGAAGATGATCCAGAAGGTGAATTTGTATTAACAAATAAAAACCCACGAACAATTGCACGGACTGGTGATCTTAGAAAAAATCAAAGAAAGTTAGTAGAAAGGTATTATAGAGAAGATGGAGAATTACCAAAAATTATAGATAAGCCTTCTTTTTCTAGAGGATCAGGACCAACAAATTCTACAAACAAAAATAGAGATAGAATTTATGCATTAACACAAGTGCTTAATGGAAAAAAAGGACAACTTAGAGAAAGAGGAATATCTGCTCGTACTAGAAATAGATTAGATAATGAAATTTATGATTTACAACAAGAAATAGAACAGTTAGAAAATTTAGATGCACCTTCATACAATAAAGCGGGATTGACTGCTAAACAACTTTTATATGCTGGAGATATAGAAGATGCAGTATATGAATTATGGTCTAGAAAAAATGGCAATCCTCTTGCAGAAGATTTTAAAAAATTATTTAAAGAAATAGCACCAAATTCTACTAAAAATCATACATGGAAAGATTATAGACAATTAAGAAAACAAGTTAGAGATGCTTACGAAAAAGGTTATAACGATAGATGGTATGAAGATTGGGGTATAAATGTTCCTAATTTAGTAGGCAATGCAAATCTTTTAGAATTTTCAGCAGTCTTTGGAATTACTTCAGCACAAGCTACACCTGAACAAAATCTTAAAGATACATTACAAACTATGATAATTGCTCGTAAAATTGATCCAGATAAAGAACCTAAAAAGTTTGTTAAAGCTTTAGAAAAAGCAAACGTAGGAAAATCTGCACCAGCAAGGTTAAATTCTATATTAAGATTTTATGAATTAGGTGTATTTGAAAGATCAAAATCATCAGGGCAAAAAACAACTACTTATGGTTTAGAAACTCTTATGGCTATGCAAGGAAAATTTACACCATTTATGGTTGTAGATAGGCATATGATAAAACAATATGGAATGGATGGGCTTTCAACTAAAGGTAATCCAAGTACAACTGCTACTGAAAATGAATATAGATTTATGCAAGCTATTAATTCTATATTAGCTGGAGCAGAAAATTATGAAATTGATGGATTAACTTATAATTTTACTCCTTCTCAAGTACAAGCATTACTTTGGGCTGATCAAAGATTTGAAGGTGAAACTGCTTCTAAAATATCTAATGAAGGTAGTTACGAGTCTGCTGAAATTAATTCTAAAAAACAAATTGAAGAATTAAAACAAATGCAGAACAAAGGTACTTTTGATAAAAATAATAGTTTTTCTGGTAAATTTATATCTCCACCTAGATATTATAGTGGTAAAAAAAGCGGTAGCATTTTTGATACAAATACACATGAAAATTTTTATAAAGCTGCTCTCGAAACAGCACCACAAATTGTACTTAATTTTAATACAGGAATTAATAGAGGATATTTACCTAACAAATTAAATGCTCCTATTACTTTTAATGCATGGGAAAAATACCATGAAAAATTAATTCAATCAATTTCATCTAATGGAAAAATAAAATTTTTAAGTGATCTTGGTATTCCTCATGAAATTACAGGCACATTAGGTTCTTGGAAAAATGGTAATCCTATTCCTAGCATTACTATACAATTGCCCGGAAGTGATCAACAAATTCAAAAAGCATTAACTGCTATATTTACAGATGCTTTTATGCAAGATTCTGCTATTTTAAAAAGACCAACTAGTCAAGGGGTAGCAAAATCAGCATTATTAATTACAAAACCAGATGGAAATAGATTTACTGTTAAAGAATTAACCAGTCTTACAAATGAACTATCAAAAATTAACAAAGATGGAACTCCATTAGACTTTAATTTATCACCTACAAAAAGAACTGGCATTATAATATCTGATCCAAGAATTAATAATGATAATTACACAACAGAAAATGCAAAAGATTTTATAAATTTAATAAATCCTATTATACAATCAACAGGAATGAGGTTAGAAAAATATGGAGAAGAATCAGAACTCTATGAATACGGAAAAAACACAGATAACTCAACAGGAACTAGAGGAGCTATACAGCAACTTGGGGATAGAATCGGTTTCAAGCAATCATCCGATTTACAGAGAACCGCCCTCCGTGACTTTTATATCCCAGCCTACGAAACCTATAAACAATTCGCAAAAGAATTAGGATTAGAACCAAATAATACTCCTCCATATCAACAAGAAAATTCTGCTTTTGGTGGTGTTATTGATATTAATATGGAAGAACTAGCACAAGCAGATCAAAGAAGAATAAAACATATAAAAGAAACACATAAAGGAATGATTCCTAAATGGGGTAAAGATGCAAGTCCACAAGCTTTAAGAACGGCTTATCGTGCAGAGAAAGGTATATTTCCTAAATTACCACCAGATGCACCTTCTTACTCTCGTTCTGAATCAAAAGTACCAGATAAGTATAAAGACCTTGTAGATAGTATTGGTAAACCAATTGTTCCAAACAAAAGTGCTGGAGAAACTTTATTAGATATAACAGATTTTATGCCTGATATAGATACTTGGTTTAATAAAGCTCTTTTTCATGCTGTTAATGATTTACAACTTATAAATAAAGGTTTAGATTTAGCAGGAAAATTATCACCAGAAGCTAAAGAATTAGAGATGAGAGCAAAAACAAGTGCTATGTTTGCTTTTTTACAAGCTAAACAAGCACAATCATTTTTTTCTCAAACATTACAAAGAGGAATACCTGTACTTGTTGGTCCAGATGGAAAACCAGTACCAAAAGATAGTAAATTATTTGGAGGAACAAAAGTATTAGATTTTAAACATGGTGGTTTAGCTAAAATATTAATGCCATTATTTGAAAATCCACAAATAGATTTAGAATCATTATTTAAAACATATTCTATTGGGTTAAAAAGTTATCGTTTAAATGAAGAAGGAAAAGAAGTAAATATAACTCCTGAAGAAATACAACAAGCTATAAATATAGGAAGTGATTATCCTGTAGTTAAACAAGTATATGAACAATATCAAGAATTTAATAGCGCATTAATTGATTATGCTGTTCAAATGGGAATCTTATCTGATGTAATTACAGAAAAACAACTTAAAGAAAATATTCTTGCAGAAACTGAAATTGAAGAATCTCAAATAAAAAATTATACATATGATCAATTATTAAATGTTGCTAATAAATTAAATGTAGATACCAGAGGTACAGCACAAATTTGGAAAGAAAATGCAGATTATTATCCATTTTATAGAAAAATGATTAATGATCAATTAGGAGGTCCATCTGTTGCAAGCGGTATAATGGGAGGAAACCCTTTACAAATAAAATTAGGTGGAAGCAAAAAAGCAATAGAACCTGCACCATTAGAAGTAATAACTAGAAATGTATTATCTATAATGACTGCCGCAATGAAAAATCAAGGACTTTTACGATTAGTTAATCATCTTGAGAAAGCTGGACTAGCACAAAAAATACTAAAAAAAGATGCTAAAGGTTTAGATATTGTTAGTCTTTTTGATCAAGGAGACCAAGTTTACTACAAAGTATCAGACCCAATACTAATACAAGGATTGCAAAGTATAGGTATATATAACCCTAATGGATTGATGAGATTTCTTGGCGCACCAGCATCATTTTTAAGAGAAATGATTACTCGTAGTCCAGTTTTTATGGGTAGAAATATGTTTAGAGATTCAATTTCTGCATACGCTACCTCTGGTTCTGATATGACACCATTCTTGGACACAATGAAAGGTTTTGTAAGCGATCTATCAGAGTTAGAAAGGTTCGGAATAATAGGCGGTTATGATGCTGCTAATGACAGAAAAGATGTACTCAAACTAATAGATCGGGAATTAAAAGCCAAAGGTATGGGTGACGATGGAAACCTTGATCCTATAAAAGCCGTAAAATATATATGGAATACTTTAGGCGAATGGACTACAGCGTCAGATGGAGCTACAAGAAAAGCAGTTTATGATGATGTTTTAAACGATACAGGCGATCAATTAGATGCGGCTTGGCAAGCAATGGAGATTATTAATTTTAATAGAAGAGGTGCTTCGCCTCTTGTAAAAGTAATTACTACAGGGATTCCATTTTTAAATGCAAGATTTCAAGGTTTAGATGTTTTCAGAAGAGCAGTGACTGGTGAATATTCTTCTAAATTGCCAACAATGACCAACTTACAAAAAAATGAAATACAAAACAAAATTAGATTGAAGTTTGCGAAGCGCGCTCTCTTTATGTCTATGATGACTGGCATATATTATATGCTTATGCATGACACAGAAGAATATAAAGAAGAAAGACAACAAGTTAGAGATGATAATTATTTGATCCCTACACCAGATGGTTTTCCAACTGCTAAACTTCCAATACCATTTGAATATGGAATATTGTTTAAAGTAATTCCTGAGAGAGCTTTAGATTTAGCTTTCGGTGATACTGACACTCGTGATATTGAAAGAACAGCATTTAGATCATTAGTTCAGACATTCAAGGTTGATCCATTGGGATTCCAAGTAACTAAACCATTGATAGAGGTCATAAATAATAAAAGTACCTTTACTGGCAATGCAATTGTTCCTTCATGGATGGAAACAGGTCTTGAAACACAATTACAAGTTTTACCTCAAACAACTGAGCTTGCGAGAGGCATAGGCATGGCAATAAATGTCTCACCAATAAAAATAGATTATCTCTTGAAAGGGTATGGAGGCACTATAGGAACATATATATTTACAATCACGGATTCTGCGGTAAGACAAGTAACTGACAGAGAATATATATCTCCAAGAATAGATCAAATGCCACTCTTAGGTGATATCTTTACAGGTGAGGTTGGCGGTGGACTTCAAGAACAATTCTATCAACTGAAAGAAGCCAGTGATAGATTTACAGCTTCAGTTAATAGGCTAGAAAAAGATGGGAAACAAAAAGAATTACAAGCATATTTAGCAAACAACTCAGGTTTAGATATAACTAGAAAAGATATTCTTAAACTTGGTCGTTATATGAAAAAATATAGAGAAGAAAAACAAGAAATTATACAAGCTGATTTTTTAGACTCACAACAAAAAAAGAAAATGTTATTAGAATTAGACAGAGATAGAAATATTAGACTTGCTTATGTTCCAGAATTAAAAGAAATGGCAGACGTTAAAGGGTATATAGGAAATTTACTTAGAAATTAAATCTAGGCTCTCCGTAAATACCATCTTCTTTCAACTGGTTAATAATCTTTTCTTCCTTTAAGGGCTTCAGTCTAAAGAAGTCATTGTAGTCAGGATGTTTCGCGTGGAACAATCTGGCATAAAATCCAATGTAGTCATTGCTGATTTTAAACTCCCCACCCTTAGTCTCAATCTCTTCATTCCATCTTATGCGATTGATGATCGCCCAATGTGAATAATGCCTCCTACCCGAAGCGATAGCTTGCAAAGTATACTCTTCAAACTTCTTCCAAATCTGTGGATTATTTTTATGCCACTCCCACCAAGCAAGTTTTCGTTGATTGAGTTCTAATTCTAATACTCTTACTTCGTTCATCTACATCCCCCTAAAAACAATAGACCAGTAAATATTTCTTTTGCAGCCCTGCTCGCTGCGATTTTTATACTTATGATGCGCTTGGCGAAGCTTAGATTTTTATGTAATAAGCGAAACTTACAAGAAAGAAAATAAACATACAGCCAGAAGCTAATAAGATATTTTTTATTTTTTGTCTCTCTTCCTGTTGTTGCTGTTCTAATTGCTGTTGCTGTTGCCAAGCATGATCAGCATCCTGTTCTTCCCACCATTCATTTAACCATTCACTCATCTTGAGTTCTCTCTGTAAAAGTCATATTGTATTTTGTACACATATGCTCTAGAGCAAAGTAGGTTTTGTTGTCTATGTTTTCTATATAGACGCATAAAAATCGAGTATCTTCGTAATAATCGACAAGAGTATTATCTTTGTTTGATATTGAAATCCATCCATTTCCACTGCCAGAGATACGACAATTTTCCAAGCATTCAAATAAGTCTGAGATGAACCAAACATCTATCTTTTTTTTATCAAGTAACATCAGGAAACCTTTCCTTATTCTGCTTCTCTTTTTCCTTGCGTTCAGCGTGTTGAGCCTTCACCCAAGCGTCACTTCTTTCTTGCCAGTCCTTATCATTCATTAGTTATGTCCTTTTAATTTTTCTAAAACTTCTGTTAATAAATCTTGTTCAAGTCCATACGCTTCTACAAATCTGGCTTTATATGGGTGTCTACTAATTGGTTCT
>TARA_R110000751_G_scaffold59335_3_pt1 | contig 10390 bp, 9 predicted proteins | sample TARA_R110000751 | Tara Oceans TARA_R110000751 (sample SAMEA4398001) | marine metagenome | biome: Polar Biome; feature: [MES] marine water layer (ENVO:01000295) within the mesopelagic zone...; material: water (ENVO:00002006), including particulate matter (ENVO:01000060) such as...... | reverse complement strand
TGCTTCAAGTTCATGTATAAAATCGTAAGAATCAAAATCGCCCCTGATTGTAGCATTCATATCTCTGTTGTTTAGAAACGGATAGTCATGCTGCTGATAAACTGCCCACCACCTTTGTTTGTAAGAATAGATAGCGCAGATGGTGCATAGTCATACGCTACATCCTCTACTGCATCTAAATCACGGTTGTCTAATACCGTGTCAAAAGCGATGTCGTAAGTTCCTGGAGCAACTTGTACTCCATATCCTTTTGGTACGCTAATGAACAATTCGCGTTCAATAGCATCTACCACATCCTGTACTTGATTGTCTTCATTCATATCTCTGTTGTTTAGTATTGAGGGGCTGCTTGTAAAACTCCTGCGTTGTACCACTCTAAAATGTAACCGTAGTCTTCAGCCATTTCCTCTATCGCTTCTGCGATATAGGGATAACCTCCTCGGAACTCTCCGTAGTAGTCTATGTATTTATACGCTTCGCCATCTTCCGCGCTAATGTCAAAACCGCCTTCAGCGTAAAAATCTGAACTACCCCAAGAAAAATCACCAACCTTCAGCCCCATTCTTTCTAAATCACGCATAAAACCTTTTTTATCACTTCTCATAGTATATTTGTTTTTCTCTAATATACGACTTAATTCCACTTTTCCTAACTTCTTGGCGTATTTATTTCTCATAAGGTGAGTGTAATACTTAACCCTCATTCCGCTTAAATCCACTTCAACGGGTGTTTCACCTGCTTCCGCTTCTTTCTCTTCCACCGCTTCGACCTCTCCGTCGTACTCAATAAGTACATTATTGAAGACCTCAAACTTTACACCTCCAGAGGTTTCGTATTGACCGTTATCAATTTCAACGGGTAATCCCTCTACGCCAATTTTATAAACTTCCACGCCTGCCGCAAACTCATCCGACTCCGATGCAATCACAGAACCGTCATTGAGTTTTGCTTCAACGTAGAAATTACGTTTCACAAGTTTATTGTACAGTTTACGCACCATGCTCTCAAGACTAAGTTTTGGTTCTGCTTTCATTTTTTGAATTGAATCTGCGAAAAATCCTTCTATACTGAAGCCGCGATACTCGCCTGACTTCACGCTTTCCCATACCTCGTCCGAGTCAATCCTAGCGCGAATCATCCATGTCCCAATGGGAACGTCTAAACCAAACACACGGGATTTATCATTGTCTGGGTCACTTACAATCCATGACTCAACAACTGATACCCCCTCAATATTTTCTTCGTGTTCCAGCGTTGCGCTTTTTGCGTAATTGTTTTCTAGAAACAACTCGCTTGCGCGAAGGACCGTCTCAGCAGAAAAGTAAACATCGTACTCTTCGTCGCTCGATTCATCGTAACGCGGTATATGCTTGTCTGGAATTAAAGCCGCACCAATAATGGTTCGCTTTTCTTCGTCAATCATAGCCAGAGAAATGAATTGTTTTCTATCGTCTTTCGACATATAAATCCAATTGCTCTCAATGGCGGGATGCTTAACCAAACTCACGGCATCAACGCCATAATTTCCGTCCTCCAGAATTAAAAGTTCTACGAGTTTACGTTCCATATTTATAGATATAAAGGTGTACCATTTTTTATTTAACCTCCTAAACTGGCTCGTGAATCTACAAGCGTTGCGTTGCTAATTGCTCCTTGAATGTCCGACTCAACAACATAAGCCCTAAACGAACGCTCCCCCTGACCAGTAAATTCGTTGAGCATAAAGTCATCGCTAACGTTAGGGACTACGGGTTGCGGTATAGAAACGTCATCTCCCCCACCTGCTCCTACGCTATTCATAATGCTACTAATTGATTTTTGAGCATTCATAATTGTAGCGAACATTGAGACTATATAACCGCCTAGAACAAATGGCGCACCCGCAGTAGTCGAAGCCGCTGCTTTTGCTGCTCCTGCAATTGCATTAGCCAAAGCGACTGCGGTATTTAAAGCAATTTCTGTAACTGCGTACTGCTTCTTTTTCTCTTCGTCCTCCTCTTGCATATCAGACAACGTGCCGTACATATCCGCAACTCCTAGCGTAAAGTCTAACGCAGCGTTAAACAAATCTTCGTTCTCTTCCTTCTTTGTCTGTACCCTTTCGGCTGAGTATTTCGCCGTAATTCGAGCCAGTTCACGCTCTCTCGCGTCAATCACCTCGTAGTATTCTTCTGAAAACAACTTCTCTAAATCTATCTGTTTGTTGTATTTATCGATTGTCGCCTGAATTTCCGTCTCTTCATTGGTCATGCCATCCTTACCCTCGCCACTCAATAGTTTTGCTCGGCTGTCTTCAATGGCTTGGTTGCTTCTGTTTACCTCTTCCTCAAGTGCCGTTGCGTATGCTTCGTAGTCCTTTAACTCACCTGCTAACCAGTCGTCATACAACTTTTTCATCGCAACTACGTGCAACTTTCTTTGTATCTCTAATTGCTCGTCTGTCGCCCCTTGCAACGTCATTGCAGTCAATTGGTCTTCTTGTTGATACAAAAGCATTTGTTCTGCTACTTGTAAATCGATAGCCGCACCATCAGACTTTTCTATGTTTAGGATTTCTAACGCGCGTGTCTGTTCTTGAGTAATTTTTAAACGTGCGGTTTGAATCCTTAAATCTTCTCTCGCTTTTTCGTCAGCCTCTCGTTGTATTCTGGCTGTGTCGGCTCTCTTACCTTCAATTTCTGCGCTGTCACCAATGAGTTCAAGATACTCCTCCATCAGAAGGTTGTATTCTTCCTGACCCTCGGTTCTGTTTTTTTGTCTCTGTGCCTCTAAATTTGCTCCCCTTTTACCGAATAGCGTTTGGTCTGCTAATGTAATCTTGAGGTTTTCCCAAAAAGTTAATTCTCCATCCCTTGCTTTTGATGCTGCTTCTTCAAGTTTTCCCTCTAATTGCCTTTTTGCAATTCGGATGTCGATTAAGCGTTCATTTTCTTTTAAAGCAATGTTAATCCTTTCCATCCCTTCCGCGCTGTCTAACTCGTAGCCGTTTAGCTCTGGCATTAACTTGACTAACTCATCAGTCGCTGTGACCCTTTGGTTTAAAGATGAGTTCGTGTCTTTTAGGATTGCAACATAAGGACGCGTAGTTGTATTAAAGGAATCAATTTCTGTGTTGATTTCTGATTGAAGCCTAGCGGTTTGTTCTAGTTCAGCATTTGTAAACCCTACCGCTTCAGCAATGGAATCCCAGTTTGCTATAATTTCTCCTAGCACTACGACTAAAGCACCAAAGCCCGTAGCAATCCACGCCTTGGAAAATAACTTTACGCTCTTTGACGCTCTGTCTATACTGCGTTTAGTCTGTTTAAAGTTTCTAATTAAGCCTTGCATAGAGCGCGGCAAAAGCCTACTAAAAACATCGCCTAGTTCCTGATAACCCTTCGTGGATTTTTTCGCTGCCCTTGTAACCTTTTTTTCCGTCTTGTTTAACTCCTCAGCAAATTTCTCAAGTTGAGCCACCGCGTCCTCAGTTTGAACAATTAGCGTTACTTCAATTTCTTGTGCCATTCTTGATAATCATTTTAATTCGAGCCAAAACACCAACGTTTAAATCATACCAACCGTTCCATAAATAGGCATCCGAGTTTCCTTCAATCGGGTTGTCGTTGGTCAATTGCAAAGTGCTAATTAACATCCGTCCCGAAGCGTTGATAAAGTTTTTCATGAGTTCCATTCTAAAGCGTTTCCGTCTTGGAAACCGATGAAGTTGTAATCTTGATACTGAGCGTTTGCAATCGTTGGAGCAGGCAATGACGTTCTTGCTTGCGTTGGTGAGATTGTAGCCTCTACCCTAAGAGTCCAAGACTTTTCACCGGTAACGGTAAACGCGTCTGTGCATCTAATTTGAAATTTAGGCTGACCGTCTAGCCCTGTACCCGCTACAACCGATACCGTAAGCCCAGAGTTGTTGTCATCTTTAAATACATCGCTTCCCGTTGTAGAACTTTGAGTAGCCATGCCCGTTGTAAAAATAGACTGAACGTATTTAACGTTGTCCAATAACGGGATAGACGTACCGTTAGTCCTTGCGCTTCTAGCAGTTACGAAAACCTCTAAATTGTATTGCGCGTCTGGAAGCAAGCGAAGTTCTGTAACCCCCCCTAATGATTTAGCGTTGACCGTTTGCGCTGCATTCGTAATGGCGTTCATTTCAAATGACTGAGTTTCAACGGGTAGCTCTGTCTGGTATTGCCTTTGAATAAGGCGGTGCGCATCTCCCGTCAATAACGGTTGAAGCCAAGCGTTTTGAGCGACCGCATTTACATCATGGTCTTTTGGTTCACCGTGGTCACCTACCCCTCCGTCATTTCCTCCGTTCCAATTCCACCAACAAGTCTGATTTGTATTGTCCCAGTAATAGTCGTTCTCTAAACAGCAGGTAGAATTTCCTGCGGATGTAGTTGCTCCATCAGTAAAGTACACCTGACCTCCTCTATCAATGATGGGGGTTAAATCGCAATTCCTTGTGACGTTACCAAAGGATGAGGGGTCGCCTAAAAACTTACGTAGCGTAACCCTACATGGGTTATTTGAACCGACTCTGTAATTTGATATACGTTCTACATACCAATAAGTGCCTTGCACAAACACGCGTTTGTTATACTGGATTTCTCGAACGTCATCAGGAGTTAGGTACATGGTACATTCAGCAACCTTAGCGTCTATATGGTAACGCTCTACCATCATGCCTTGGTAGAATTGCTCGTAAAGACCTTTCGTTTTGCCTTGCTTGTCGTCGTGAACTATTCGCCCTTTCCACGTTAGCATATAGCCAAGATTCTCGTCGTTCGATGTGTTCGACAATACGTCCGTACTCGGATGTCTATTTGTTGAGGTCACGTTTATGTACCACGATACATTGCGTAAGTAATACGAAATTGAATTGCCCGCATAATCTAGCGTTGGCTGTGTTCCATGAAAAAAGAAAAGTGATGCTGTGTTTTTACTGTCTCTTACCCCGCTACTCGTGTACTCATTCCACATACGCATAACGCGGATGTTTGACCATCCCGATGAATCAACTGGTATGTAACTACCGTTAAATGCAGTTGGTATATACGAGTTTCTAAAAGGAATAAAATAATCTCCTATTGTTTTTTCTTCTCTTAAAAACGCGCTTGTCGAAGCGTCGTAGTAAAATTGACCAATGACTTTATTGATGTTTAACTCCCACCAATTATTACCTATGTCTTTACCTTGCTTGTCTTTGAACATAACCTGACGGGTTAAATAATCCGTCATTGGCTTTACGTTAAACCCTTTGCTTATATCGAGTTTCTGTGTCCAGTCCACCGGGTCGCCCCCTGCGTCCATATAGTCGTCATACGTTAAGATGGTCAGTTCTTTACGCAAGGGGTCACTAGTCATAATTAGGTTGAACTGCTCAAAAACAGAAGCTATCCAATCGCTAACGGTCCCGTTGTCAAACATAGCAATCGTATTAATTGCTTGCGGGTAATTCGTGTCGTCATACTGAAGGATTATATAAGTCCCAGAATTGACAATGCTTAACGGGTACGCTGAAGTGTTATAACCTACAAGTCGCCAAGAAACTACGTCCCCGAAATTTACCTGCATCGAGTTTGAGAGGTAATTCTGTTCTCCAAACGTCTGCACCCCACCCCCTACAATGTAGGTCAATGGTATCGTGTTATATAATTCCCCGTTTAAATACCATTCAAATAAAAGCGTTGTCTCAATAGACGTAGCTGTTCCTCCTGCGTTGATTTCAATTCCGTAACCAAAATTGTAGTAACCTGATTCCGTAGGTGCAAATTGCCCCGCGCTCATCCAGTCAGCGGGGTCATAACAATTAACGCAACCTTGGTCACTAAACAGTAAATCCGCAAACCATGCACCCGAAATATCTGGTCCTGAAAGGTTAGTATATGTCCCTTCTAAAGAAACATAAAAGCCCGCTACGACTGACCCCTGCAATTCTTTATCTGTACCCAAAGTCATGTACAACTTATCCGCGCTGTACCCATCTAGAAAACCCCCAGACGTAATGTTGTATCCTGCGTAATTGGCTAATTGATTAAAGAGGTATTTTAATTGAATAGCAGGACGTAAAGTCTGCACCATTAAAAAACCGTCTAGTTGTTCAGGACTGCTTTGTTGAGCGTGACTATTAAATATACCCGTGTTGTATTGACCGCCTGCTCCGTAAAAGCCAGAGAACTGCTCGTAGTCCGTGTTTGTTAAACCTCTATCTAACAGCGGATAAATGATAACACCGCTTCCAATTTGCCCTAATGTAATATCCCCCGTCCAACTGAGAAGAACATTTTGCGCGCTTAATATGTGGTTTAAGTCTGTGGTTATGACATCGTTAGTATCTGTAAATACATCTCTCCAAGTCCTGCCTTGCCACCTTAAATAAACGTCTGCGTTCTCTCCGTAGAACATACATTGATACACCCGAAGGTTTAAGTCAAACGAAACGACTTGAAGCGTTCCCGTTAAAATCGGTACACCTGCGTCTAGTATTTCACCAGACGTTTCTTTCGTCCAATCAAATAGAGTCATGGACGCATCTATGTCGGCATCTAATCCAAAAAACTTGTTGTTGATTGGAGACATAGGAAGGTCAAACGATAAGCTATGTGGGCTTGTACGTTTTGTAAAGTCAGCCACTTCACCAATCGCAAAGACCAGTTCCATGTTGATTCCCAAAGTGTCGAGCATAGACCACGACTCGGACGTTTGATTACGAACGGCTAATTCAAGCATTAGTAGGTTGTTCTTTGAGCGTTCGCGTACTTAAATTCGATGTCATAAGAAAACAGTTTGTTCGGGTATGTCTTCTTGTATTGAACCGATGATGTAGTAATCACAACGGGATAATATAACTGCGTCCCTGAATATGGGGTAGCCTCTGTTTCAAACCAAAAGGCTTCTACGTTTTTAGAGCGAAGCATAGAGCGCAACATATCAGACTGGTTATCCGAAAGCCAACCCGATGTCATTTTAAACTTGTCTTCTATCCTCTCGACCATAGACACCGAACCGCGTTCTGCTGCGAGCATATCAAAATTCGTACCGTCAGAATCAAACCAATTACCCCTGATTGTCTGATAGTTGCTCCGAACGATAGATTGTGACTCGCTGACTTGACCGTCAAAAAAGAAGTAGTCCCAAGTTCCGAATTGGTTTAACCATCGGACATACATACCTCTTTGACAATTGGTGTTTTGTTTAATATCAAACCAATAACTGCGCGAAACGAATTGTGTGTTTACACCTACGCTGAATCTTACCTCGTACCGTGTCGCGTTAGGGTAACTACTGGGGTTTAAAGCCGTATTACCTGAACTCTCTAAAGCGGAAGGATAAAGAAACAACTGATAAACTGGAGAGCCTACATCACTAAACGTGTTTACAGCAGTTGAGACACCTATGTCCGAAAGCAAGATTGACACCTCTGTATCTAAAGTGCTGTCGTTATAAAAACCTACATTGATGTAAAGTGCGTCTCTCGTTAAATCCGTTGACGTGAAGTTGACGTTGAATAAACCCACCGAACCGCCTTGAGCCACTCGAACGGGTAACCTACTTTCTAGGGCTTTGTCTTCTCTCATCCCAATTGCAGAAGGAATCCAATTTGAAGTCCTATCTACGTTTGACGCTAGACACATTTTACTCAGCAAATAATTGCTAGAAAGGTCTTTGTTCTGAGCGAAGAACGTTCCGTTTATGCAAAGGCATTCAAACGCTGTGCCTTGAAAGTATTCGGTAACCTCTCCAAATTCCGTTGTCGCATACTCATATCCAGCATATAATTTCACCCATGCGTATGTGTCTACCGGTGAAGCAATTTCCGAACTTGTGTACGTGGGGTCTGTTGGGCTTTCTCCTTTTACATAAGGCTGAACCGTTCTGGATATATCGACAATTCCAACCCCTTGGTTGTTTGGAAATTTACGGATTGTCGTGATGTCGTTAAAGGTAAGACCTGCTCCAGAGTACACCGAGACTTTGTATATATACCGAAACTTAAACCCTATGGTAGCGTAAGTCGTCTCGTAATTTGAGAAGATAATTGGGTCAAACGCTCCCGCCATTTCTGGCAATTCCTTTTTTATAGAGTAACTCATGTTCGCTTAATAAATCGTCCTTTTGAATCTCTTGGTTGTGCGGTCTTTGTTTGTGGAGTCGGTATGCTCAGGACATATTCCATTTTGTGCGAAGGTAATTGGGAGGTGAAAAACCTTTCAAGGTCATCCTCAAGTGCTACTTCCACTCTTTTTTTAAATGCAATCCAACTGTCTTCAATTGCGGGTTCTATAAAAGGAAATGGACTAATTCCTTTATTGTAGACCGACCTTGAAATAGCAAAAGTCATCTGGTCATAAGACATGAATTGACCGTTCTTATTCTTCCACTTTGTATTACGGATGGGTTTGTCATTAATCCATTTACGAATCCCCTTACGTAAACCTCCTTTTGCCCCTGACTTGCTGCCAAATCGAAATGGGGAGTTTGGTGCTTTATCTGAACTTGTAGCACCTTTAACACCTTCCTCTACATAAACCCCGTACGGGACCATTGGGAAAGTCATGACAATGTTTTGGTCTTTGTCTTGACCTACCTCGTAGGTAAGGCTTTCAGAAAGCGTACCCGTTGAGTTTTTACTACCATGTTCTGGTGTTCCGCGCTCTAGATTTTGTCTTGCTTTTACAACAATCCAATCTCCCCAGTCGTCCATCTCGTCCTCAACATCTTTTAATTTGATGCGGTCGTCTCCATTAAATCCTTTGACAACAATTTTTAATCCCATTAGAATAAAGCTACGCAAAGGTTTAACGGATTCGGAACCCGAATAGAGAACTCACAACTCCACCCCGTTAGAAGGTTGTCGTATTGAGATGTGAATGGAGTACAACGAATAGGTACGTCGATACCCCATGATTGATTACCAACGTTTGGAAAAGCATTACTCTGGTCCAATCGGAACAAAGCAATTATGTCCTGCATAATTAGAAATGTGTTTTGATATACATCAATGATTGTGTCTGTCTGTTCCTCAATCAAAAGGTCTGCTACGTTTACCTCGTATGTGTATGTCGTAAATCCGTCATTCACTTCTGCTCCCGTTACCTGAGCATAGAGCAAGGGAAAAAGATTGACTGTAATTTTATTGATGTCCAGTTCCTTCTCTGTATTTGTGTAGAAGGATTTTAGTTGCAAATGGTTGGTAGCGATACCTTGGAAAACCTCGTTTATATCCTTTACGGTGTACATCATATCTTCATTGCTTTGCTAAGGTTTACGTCCGTCTCATAAGAGAGAAACGTGAATGCTTCATTTATAGATATAAGTTCTACCGCACCCATTTTCGTTACATCCCCCATAGCTAATGCGTACATTACTCTGTACCATCCCCATTTGGAAGCTATGGTTTGATTCTTCTTTAACTCCTGCTTTCCCTCTTCCGTCACGTCTTCTCGTTCGGGCGGGTCGTCGAAGAGGATTCCAAATCTTTCGATAGTTTCGTTCCGATATTGTAAAAAAAAACCATCGCCTTCAAAGCAACATCCATTGGCATATCGAGCATGACCTCTTTTTTTGCTTCGGTTTGATTGTAGCTTTCGATAGTGTACCACCCTTTACCCTCGTCGATAATCGGTCTGTATATCACAGACATAACTTCATGAAGGCATTCAAAAAACCCCTTCGACGCGTAATGCTCTAAGTCGGCAAACTCCCCAAGTGATAGTTTGTTCCAGTTAGGGATGAGTCCGTAACGAACCCCGTGTAAATCAACTCTAGGAGTTGGAGAGGATTTAGTGTTAGGTGTACCCATGAATTTAACCAACGCTTTTGACACCTCGTTGTAACTCTCAACGGTCATCCTATCTAAATCGGACACGCTCATTTTACAGAGGATGCTAACCGCTGCTTTTACTTTGTCCTTTGCGTCGTCATGAGAGTCCCACGCTTTTATCATTTCGACGTAAGTGCCAATCGTAATGTCAGCAAATGATTCTGGGATTGTAATCTTAACTTTCATGCGACGAAATATTGCCCTGAATTTGGGCGTAGTTTATTAAGGCAAACATAGCGAACAGCGTCTATACTGTGGTCGTTCATACCTACGGGTTTTGGAAGCATCCTTCCGTCTTTATCCGTTGACCATTTATAGTTCCTAAACTCCTTGATGACATCTGCCGACGACTCATGAATTTTTAAAGTGTACCTCTTCATGATGTCAATGCCTGCACGTACGCTATCTGGTCCTTTTTTAGCCCCTTTGACGTTATGCCCTAGCCGGTGTAAAGTCTCTATTGATTTGGGTTCTGCTGAGTCAGCAACTATTTCTGTGTGTCGTTCTAGCCCTTGCTCTTTTAAAAACCTTGCAATATCGTCGTTGGTGTAACCTCCAGAGTAC
>TARA_R110000751_G_scaffold46217_1_pt1 | contig 10396 bp, 9 predicted proteins | sample TARA_R110000751 | Tara Oceans TARA_R110000751 (sample SAMEA4398001) | marine metagenome | biome: Polar Biome; feature: [MES] marine water layer (ENVO:01000295) within the mesopelagic zone...; material: water (ENVO:00002006), including particulate matter (ENVO:01000060) such as...... | reverse complement strand
TGCTGGTCTTAAAGAAGCAGAGGCTTATGCTGCTGAGACTGGTGAGAAAGTAGAGAACATGCAGCGTTATCAGGTGGGTGGGCTTGTTAATAAGTCTGGTGGCCGACCGCAGCGAACGAAGACTCGTGGCAACGGAGCAGCCACTCGTGGACTGGATCATTACACCGTGCCAGGAAGTGACGTTGACTGATGTCTCTAAAGACGTATGCCGAGATGACTACAGCTATACAAGCCTACACTCAGAATAGTGAGTCTAGCTTTGTAGCTAACATACCCAACTTCATCATTGCTACCGAAGACAAGATCTTTGGCGCTATCGATATGCCCTCCAAGTGGAAGGGGCAAGCATCGGAGATGACAGTTGTTGGTGGGTCTGAGTATGAGCTAGCCCCTGGAGTGATTGACATTCTGTCTGTTCGCATTACAGAGAATGTTGTCACCGCTCAAGTGGAACCGGGTGTTGAATTTGGGCCTGTTAGGTATCTGCTCCAGAAGGACTATGACTTCCTTTTGGAAGCATACCCTGGCACTAGCACAGCTAAGACTCTCGGTGTTCCGAAGTACTATGCCATCTCGGATGCAAAGATCGCTACTGGATCTTCTCCGGTAGAGCCCACTTTGGATATCCGATTAGGCCCTATCCCTGCTCTGGCAAATCATCAGATGACTATTACCTACTACGGTAAGACATCGGCTGACTCGTTAGTCACTAGCACTGGTGGCACTTGGCTTAGCTCTACATTCCCTGACATACTTCTTTACGGATCACTTGTTCAGGCTTACACATATATGAAGGGTTCTCCTGACATTCTTCAAATTTATGACAAGCAGTTCATGGAAGGTCTATCTCTTCTCAGTAACATCACTCAGAACAGACTAAACCAAGACGACTACCGACCGGGGCGGATAACTCCACCTCCGTCTCCTCAAGGATAATAAATGCCTTTTTCAAGCAATTATCAGATTAAACTAATTGGCACTGGGCTGGAGGCAGGTACTTGGGGTACATCGACTAACAACAACTTAGAGAGGATTGAACAGTCTCTAGGTCAGTCAGTTGCTATCAATGTCGAGTCTCCGCCCGGAACGTCAACAGGAGCGAGTGTTGGCAATTCATGGGTTATGGAGTGGATCACTTCTGACACTGCCAACGTAGGTGTCGCGGGTTCTGAAGGCAGGGCAAGGTATGTTGAATTCATATCAGATGGAGCTGTCACGAATGAGGTAACTGTGCAGGTTAGAGGCAGTACTTCAGGAATTTTGCCTAACAGAATTTACTTCGTACGGAATAGCATCAACACTGGTAGCACCACAGCGAAGCTTACTTTGAACGCAGGTTCTGGTGCAACCTACACAGTTGAATCCGGCGCTTGTGCATTAGTAGTTATAAACGGTACGTCTATTGTTGGAGGTCTGACTTCAGGGACTGCGCTTAATGCTATCTCTAACTTGCAGATTGATAACCTTCAATTCTCAGCGGCAGCGGCAGACATTAAACTTCCCAACAATGTGGCTGCTGCATTAGAGATTAAATCCACTAGCGTCAACTCTGAGTTCCTGCGCTTCGACACTGCCAATAATCATCTAGAGATCGCTCCCGGCTCTGCCGTTAACAATATTGAATTGCTTGCAACGGATATCGTCACTAGCACACAACCTACTGCTGTAACTATTGATCCCGCTGATACCAATGCTTTGTTGGTGAAGACTGCAAGCAAGAGCCTTGTTAATCTGAACACTTCTACAGATGCGCTAACTCTTTCGAGTGGAACTGTATTTCTAGATAACGCTACAGGGGTAGATATTTCTGTTCCAGACAATGTGGTTGATGCTCTCGACGTTTTCACGGGAGGGGTTAATTTCATTAGGCTGGACACAGTAAACGGATCTAACACCGGTACACTAGAACTCCTTCCAAGCAAATGCGATATGACAGTAGGAACCGGGAATACCCTGCAAATGAGTGCAGGATCTACACTTGATGTAGATGGCACTGCGACGTTTGTATCTGCGACACTTACAACTGCGGATATCAACGGTGGCACTATTGATGGTGCGGACATCAACGGTGGCACTATCGACAGCACGTCTATTGGTTCAGGCGTGGTCTCCACAGTACGAGGCAGTAGCTATTCCGTCCCTCAAGCTAACTACAACGTCACCAATGGAGGGTTTGTATTTGAGGATGGATTCGGAAGAGCTGGCTTTACTAAGGAAACCCTTGCGACACCGGTAAAGCTTAGGCAAACGGGTTCTGGGCAGAGAGGGTTCATCACTTCATCAGAGATGGTCTCGGCTACTCCTACTAATAACACTGGCTACTTCAGGGGTGAGCATGTTTTCTTAACTGATGTTCAATCGGTGTCAGTCGTTCTTACTCACAACTTGTCGAGTACTCCTAGCAGGGTTGAGTGGAGCTTAGTTGCGAATGCAGTTAGTGGGACCGAAAACTATGACGTGGGAGACATGGTCTCCTTGACTAGTTCATGGAACACTGATGATGCCAATGGTGCAATGGTTACAACATGGAAAAACGCCACTGAAATTGGTTTTAACTCCAATAGGTATGGAGCAAGGGGAATTGTTGTGGTGGACAAAACTAATCCATCAGCCGGAGGCACGAATCCGAGTCGAGTTATTCTTAGTAATTGGAAACTTGTAGTGGAGGCATGGGAATAAGATGGCTCTCCGTAAGATTCAGATACCTCCCGGTATCAACAGAGAGTCAACGGAATATGCCGCTGGTAACGCTTGGTATGACTGCGACAACATTCGGTTCAGAGGAGGAGTGGCCGAGTCCATAAGCGGCTGGACAAGAGATAGTATGTACCTGCTGAATGGAATAGGCAGGGCTTGCTTTAGCTCTCGTGATTACTCCGGTAATAACTATCAGTTTGTAGGAACTAACTGGAAGTTCTATGTGATCGTTGGCACTGAAGCATACGACATCACTGGTCTTGGCCCTGAAGTTACGAGGACTAATATCCTTAGTACAGTATCAGGAACTCCATTTATAAAAGTTACGCTACCAAGTCATGGGGTTAGGGTTAACGACTGGATTAACTTCGTCTCTGTTGCTACCGATCCTTTGGCTGGTTTTACGGCAGCGTTGCTAACCCAAGTAAGCGGATTTCAAGTAACTGAAGTCGATGGCCTGGATAACTTCTACATATACATTGAAGATGAGACGACGGGACTGCCTGTTAATGCAACTTCTACTGTCAACTTAGCTGGTGGGGCTACTGTATACCGGCTGAGGACAGTCGCCGGAACTAACGCTGTGGTCAGAGGGTCCGGGTTCGGTGCTGGTCCATGGGGCGGCTTGGATCCGCTGCGAGGATGGGGTGACCCTGCAGGCTCTGCTAACGCAGTCCTCACTGATAATGTTAGGCGTGTTTACATAGATAACTATGGCGAGGATATTATGTTCGCCAACTCTGGTGGACCTATATTTTATTGGGATACTAGCTCCAACACTACTGATGGCGTACCCGGTACTTCAGGCGTGTTCGGATTAAACAACGCTGCAGTAGCTCTGAACTCAGCAGAGTTTACGGGAAACCAAGACCCGCCTTCCATAGTAGATAGTTTCTTGGTGAGCAAGAGAGACGGAAGTTGCGTTGCCTTTGGCTGTAATGACATAGGCTTCACTGATCAGAACTCTCTACTTGTTAGATGGTCTGACCAGAACAATCCATTCGATTGGAAACCCACGCCCACCAACACTGCGGGTGGTCAAGTTCTCAGAGTGGGTAGTACGATTGTCGGTGGTGTTTCGACTAAGGATGAGGTCGTTGTCTTTACTGATGCCGCTGTTTATTCAATGCGGTTTATCGGTCCACCTAACATATTTTCGTTCTCTTTGATTTCTCAGAACGTAGAAATCTTGGCCCACAAGACTGCTGCTGAAGCAGCTAGTTCTGTTTTCTTCATGGGCAACGATGGGTTCTATGTATATACGGGTGGAGGCGTTCGTAATCTTGAGTGCCCTGTCGCTAAGTATATCTACGATGACATAAACTTTTCCCAGGCTCAGAAAGCTTTCTCCGCAGTTGACGCGAAGTTCTCTGAGATTATGTGGTTCTACTCATCTCTGTCTGGTCAAGAGAACGGATCGTTCGAGCCAGACAAGTTTGTTTGCTTTAACTATGAAAACCTGACTTGGACGTTAGGCACATTGGACATGTCCTCAATCCAGTTTGATGGGGGTATGCAGTCTTCTACCTATAATCGCACAGCGTGGAGAGACGCCACTAACACTGATAACCCGATGGCTTCCTACCTGTACTCGTTTGACCAATCTCCTGGGCTAACTGGAGACAGGGCAAATCCAGTGATTGAGAAGAGCGGAGTCATGATTCATAACTCCGGTACATCTGCTCAGGGTAGTCCTATTAGTTCATTCGTTTCGAGCGGTGATGTGGAGATTTCCGATGGCAATGAGTTGTCGTTTTATAGTCAGATAATTCCTGATCTCATGATGTTCAATGCGTCGGGCGAAAGCTCTGTGACGCTTTCCTTGCAGGGTAAGTACTACCCAGGGGATCCAAATCCTACTCAGGAGGGGTCAGTTTTGGCTAACTTTTCCGCTCCTGCGGCTATGGACCCTGCTGTTGTCTCTTCTTACACAGTAGGCTCAGGTACAGGTAGTGACGCTTATGTGCGTGCAATGCATATTCGGGGCAGAGCGAGAGCTGCCTCCCTTAAGATATCTGCTTCCAATACGTCTGCTCAATGGAGACTTGGCGATGTGCGAATAGATGTACGACCTGATGGTAGTCGCTGATGGGTATTCAATATAGACCTGTCGGCTTACCGGGGCCTGAGTATTCACCGGAAGAGGAGTCTCAGTTCCGCAGGGGACTGGAGAGCTACCTTCTTGATATCTCATCGGCAGTTAATGATTCCGAGAGTGCCACTAACGGATTAGCTTCTTCGGCTTCCAAGAGAGAATCGCTGATACCCGTTCCCTCTTCTTTTAGATACCCGTTCACTCCATCGGCGTCGAGTGAATCACCGGTAGCGTTGATCTCTGCAAACTCTATCCACTACACGGGTAATCCCGTACTCATGATCCCAGATACGACGGCTACCTTGGCTTATATCTACGGTGGTTTTGAAGGATTGAATCTAACTTTGGTAAAAGTTGGATCTGCTAACTCTATTAATGTGAGCAACCTAGGCTCAGGTACGGGTAGCATAACGATATCCGGGGCAGCAGTGAGTTTGAATCAGCTTGGTGATGCGGTGACTTTACTTTCTGTTGGCGGTGAATGGATCAGGTTTAACAATGTCTGATAGATACAAGATACTGTCTCAGTTGAACATAACAGGTCTTGCTGAGGTGCCGATTTACACGGTGCCCACAATTTCAGACAAGAGCCAACAGCTTGACCCGGAAGGATCTGCTCCGGTTGTCACTGTGAATGTCTCCCCTGCTGCTGTTTCTATTAATACGCAGACTTTGCTTACTTCCTTGGTCTTCTCGTTTAATGGAACGGGGGCTTCTATATCAGGTGACATCAAGCTTAATGATGGCGCAGAAGGTAGTACTGCGTTGTACGTTATGCGTAACCTAGTCTTCTATGATAAGAGCAACTCGATTCTAGACATAAAGATGCCATTACCTCCGGGCGCGATTCTTTCATTCGACCCTACTGCATACACTAGTGGTAGTTTGTACATAACAGCTTTCGGCATTGAACTTGAAACAGGTTACGGACCTTCTTGAGGATCTATCATGAATAAGAAATATCAGAAGATGGCATCAGACCTAGCGAAGGCTGGTCGTTATGGTGATGACCAGCTTGTCCATGTGAGTAAGTCTGAGCTTGCAGGGTTAGGTTCATTGCTCCCTTCAGGGAAGCTGCCTATCAATCCTGAGACAGGTCAACCTGAAGCATTTATATTCACTCTCCCCGCTCTACTCATCTCCATGGCAATCGGCGCAGGGACAGGAGCTATTTCAGGAGGTGTCACTGCTAAGGAAAAGGGTATCCCGTTGTGGGAAGGTATCCTGACTGGCGCAGGCACTGGCGCTGCTACAGGGATGGTGACAGCGGGCATCGGTGGAGCGTTAGCGCCTGCTGGTACTGCTGCGGTAGATGCAGGCACCAAGGCAGCTACAGAGGGTATCGCCCAAGGCATCGCTGAGGGGGCAGGCCAAGCGAGTTTAGATGCGGCTGTAGACACGAGCGTAGATGCGAGTTTAGATGCGGCTTTAGATGCAACATTGCAAGAAACCGCTGGTAACCTCACAACAGACCTTGTTGCTGACACTGTTAATACGAATGCATTTGATGCGTTAGCGCAGGGTGTCGAGGTCTTGGATCCTGTTATTGGTGAGGTGGCTACTGGTGGGCTAGGAGAAGCATTGCCGGAGGTGGCTCAAATTGGTGCTGATGCTTCCGGGGGTGTCCTACCCTCTTCGTCAGTCACTGTAGACGTTCCAGTCACTGCAGCCACTCCAACTACTCCAACCACTCCAACCACTCCAGACCCTGGTGCTACACCGGTTGATCCCGTTGTGCAGAATGCGCCTGATACCGCTGTCGAAACTTTGGCTAGTGAAACTGCAGAAGATATCGGTACAGAGGTATTGGTGGATAGCGCTGAAGAAGGATTCTTTGATGGTCTGAAGGAGTCTGCCCTTGGCCTTAAGGAACAAGCAATAGAGAAGCTTGGCCCGAATAACGTGGAGTTCCTAGACTGGTACACTGATAGCGCGCTAGCAATGACAGCTCCTGCTGCCATCGTTCAGGCTACTCAGAGATCAGAATGGGACGCCGATGATGAGCATGGCTATTACAATGGGCCATACGATAAGTCATGGGAGTCTGGCCCTGGAGTTAGCTGGGCAGCTAAGGATGGTGGTGAAGTTAAGAGACGTAGTATGAAGTCTTCTAACGACGCTGAATCTTTGAGCAGAATTAAATCACTCATCAACATGCTACAAAAAACTATGAACCCCACCATCCCAGGTAAGTACAACCCGTTGAGTGACGAAGATATCAGAATGAAGATAAGGCCTAACATGCCGGGAGGTATGCAGAGAGTTGGTGTTACACTACCATTCAGGCAGGGCGGCCTAGCCTCTAGAAATTCAAGATCAGGGGGCTTGGGCTCTCTCAGGAGACCGTAATGGGTAAGAGCGCAGCAAGGGCTCATTCGTTTGGTATGTCTAACGGCGGCTTCGGCGGTGGAGGCGACAGTAGGGGGAACCCTGACCAGTGGGCAATTAACGCATACGCTGATCAAAACGACGGTGACAATGCAGTTATCCCTAGTCAATACAGACGTATGGGGATGACCGCAGCGGATTTTCAATCCGAGATCCAACGTATTGGTGAAGCGGCCAGTGCGAGAAACACTAGACGCTATGACGGGTACGGAAATAGAGTTACAGGCGCACCGACAGATCCGAGTGCAGCAGGAGTGCAAGATATGGGTGGTCAGCAAGGTTCGAGCCAGGGTGGTGGATACAATCAAATGGCTCAGGGCAATCCATACGGTGGTCAACAACTTCCTCAAGGCTATGGCGGACAGATGGGCTACGGCGGTGGTTACCGTGGTGGTTATGGCGGTGGTTTTCGAGGACAGCAGCAGGGCTACGGCGGTGGTTACGGCCAGCAGCAGCAGCGTGGCATGGGCTTCAATGGCTTCAATAACTACATGCAACAGTACAACGCCCCCCAGTATCAGCCTATGGCACAACAATTAGGGACAAATTCCTCTGTGCCTAACACGGGCAACTCTTTCGTGCAGGGTTCGTTGAACTCTAAGAAAGGTGATTCTAATTACGATGCCTTCTCCGATTTCAATAATGATGGGATGGTCACGACTTTAGATTTCTCAGAGTACAACAAGGCTAACCCTGCAGGCAGCATGGTGGAAAGTCAGACGAGCAGAGACGGCAAGATGGGTCAGATGAGATCCATGCAAGAAGCAATGGGCAAGCTGCAATCATCTATGGGTGGCTACAACCAAGGCATGGGAGGCTACAACCAAGGCATCGGTGGATACGGCGGGTACGGTGGTCAGCAAGGATACGGCGGATACGGTGGTGGTTACGGTGGTGGTTACGGTGGGTACTACAAGGATGGTGGACTGATCCGTGGCTACCAAGATGGTGGGGCCATGGGTGGGGCCATGGGTGGAGAGATGATGGATGGAGCCATGATGGGTGGGGCCATGATGGGTGGAGCCATGGATGAAGCCATGGGTGGAGGAATCATGGATGAGGCGGCATCGATGATGTCCGATCCGATGTCCTCCATGCCGCCAGAGGCAGTGCAAGGCAATGAAATGTTGACGATAGTGATGGAGGCTAAGGCTGCTCTGGAGGGCAATCACCCTGATCCTCAAGCAGCACTGCAAGCATTTGTGGAAGCCTTCGGAGAAGAAGAGCTTATGAGTTTGAAGGACTATGTTGTTCAAACTATACAGACTGGTGAAGATCGTTTTGCGGATAGCCCGATGGGCGACATGATGAGTGATGGCATGAGCGATTCTATCCCTGGAAATATTGACGGCATGGAACAAGTCGCTCTGTCAGAAGGTGAGTATGTAGTGCCTGCCGATGTGGTCTCCGGCATGGGTAACGGTGACACGAATTCGGGCGCTCAACGGATGCGAGAGATGGTAGAGATGGTTAGATCTGCTAGGACCGGTATGCCTGAGCAGCCTCCGGCTATTGATCCTTCAATGTATTCTCCCATGTAGGAGTTAGTTTGTTCTCCAAAGTGTTTCCTCATGAACTTGATGAAAAAGGTCTTGACCTATTCTATGAAGCGGTAAAGACGGATGACCATGCAGGACCAATAGACCGTGTTGTTAGTGACATATACGATAATCTACTAGAGATTTTCTTATGGAAGAACGGCGACAATAGTTTCTTGCTAGTCACTGAAGTTGTTGAATCAAGAGATGGATTCAGGGAACTAATCCTAGTCATGTGTTCTGGTTATGGGATGTTCAAGGAACAATCTAAGATAGATGCTCTAAAAGTTTATGCGAGGGAACGTAACTGTTCTCTGATTACTGGTTATGTGAAGACAGATATTGCTTCTGGAAATTTCAATCTGATGGGTAGAGTGAAAACCAAAAAAGAACGGGAAGATGACGGGTTAGGGTTGAACGTGTTCGACATAACTTATGTTGTTGTTTCCACGAGGGTTTAGATATGGGCGGCAAGCCTGCAAAGGGTTCGGTAAGTACATCTTCTCCTTATGCTCCTTGGCTGAAAGGCCACCTCATGGAGCTAGTCGAAGAGGGTGCCAAGTATGCTTACGGTGGTCGCGGTGGTGAGCCGTTTGGTTTTAGCAATTTCAATGACGAGACCGGGCGCTATGTATCAGACGAGTTCATGCAGAAGGTGGACCCTCGTTTTGCAGAGTTCGATCCTTACCAGCGAGAGGCACAAGTAGCCACCTCTCGGATGTACGATCAGGGAGACCAGTACGCCGGTCAAAGCCTTGGTGCTGCGAACTCAGCGATGGGTGGCCTTGCTAACATGCAAGCTGTTAGCTCAGGTTACAGACCCAACACCTTTGATGGTGGTGAGTTCAATCAAGCAGCCGCCGATAAGTACATGAACCCATACATGCAAAGCGTCGTGGACAGCCAGAGCAGAGCTGCCCGTGATGAGTACGAGATGCAAGAGAATGCGTCTGATGCGGAGAGGATCGCTTCTGGAGCTAGAGGTGGTTATAGAGAAGCTGTTGATCAAGCTGTGGGCAGGGCTCAGCAGGGCCAAGTGATGGCAGACATACAGGGCAGAGGGTCTGAAGCAGCTTATCGGGATGCTCAGTCGATGTTTGATCGAGATAGATCAGCTCGCTTGGAAGCTGCGGGTATGTCTGATGAGTCTATGTACAGGTCTTCTGAACAACAGATGCAAGCTGACTTTGAGAACCAATCCAATAGGCTTAGGCAAGCTCAAGCACGTTCAGAGATGAGCAAGCTTTACTCAGACTTGGACCAGCAACAACAGGCAAGATCCTACAACCGGATAAACCAGCTTTCTTCTGCCGGTAATGAACGGTATCAGGTTGATCAAGCGAGACGCGATCTTGCATTCGATGAGTACATGAGAGAGTTCAACTATCCCAAGGAATCGATGCAGTGGATGAGTGGGATTCTGTCCGGTGTACCTACCCAAGCTAACGCTTATGTACGCACTCCCGGTCCTAACCTTCTTCAGTCAGGGATTGGCGCTGCCACTGCGCTAGGTGGTGCAGCGATTGCAGCAGGGGGCAAGTAATGAGCATCGTTCAGCAAGAAGATGAGCTTAAGGGTGTGCCTGATGATCGTCTCGCTTCAGAGATGCAGAATCCTTCAGGCATGTTCCCGGCATACCTAGTCTTCACTGAGATTAATCGAAGAGAAGAATTGCGTA
>TARA_R110000751_G_scaffold283742_2_pt1 | contig 10398 bp, 10 predicted proteins | sample TARA_R110000751 | Tara Oceans TARA_R110000751 (sample SAMEA4398001) | marine metagenome | biome: Polar Biome; feature: [MES] marine water layer (ENVO:01000295) within the mesopelagic zone...; material: water (ENVO:00002006), including particulate matter (ENVO:01000060) such... | reverse complement strand
TGGCGGATCGACTCACTGGATCACGAACAGAGTGGTTCAATGAAAGCCAGCCATGCTCTGGAACAGGTCCCCTCCAGCATCTGTCCACAGACGCGGTAACCATAAAACGATCTTTATCGGTTTGCTGATTGACTCCGACCCCCTCACCGATCTTAACTGTTTGTTAAGGATAACAAAGGGTATACGGGGACCGATCGTCTATGAGGGGCGTTTTCATCAAAGCCGCGCTGGCCGCATGCGTCATTGGCGCATCGCCGACGCCGATTGTCATGGCTGCCCAGCAAGCCGGATCGTCAATGCATCTGGGTGGAATCACATCGCAGCCCATCGGCCATTACGAATTCTGCAAGAAAAACCGCAGCGAATGCCGCGGCAGCGGCAAACAGACAACGGCGCCACGGGTGACGGAATTCGGCTGGACAGTGGTCCAGGAGATCAATGAATCGGTGAATTATTCCGTGCTGCCGATGACGGATTACGAGATTCACGGTCGCGAGGAAGTCTGGTCATACCCCGATGTCGTGGGCGACTGTGAAGATTATGTTCTTTTGAAACGGGCGATGCTGATGGAACAGGGTTTTTCCAGTTCCGATCTGCTGATAACCGTCGTGCGCAAACCCAATGGCGAAGGCCATGCGGTTTTGACATTGCGCACTGCCGATGGTGATTTTGTCCTCGATAATCTGGAAGACAAGGTCAAGCTTTGGACCACCACACCCTATACGTTCTTGAAACGACAGGCTTCTTTCCACGCCGGTCGTTGGGTGGATATCGAATATGCCGATGATCTGATGGTCGGCTCCATTCCAGATTAAGATGTTCAGGACGTTCCGATAATCAGCCCGGCGGTGAAGACCAGGGCGCCACCCAGAACCACCTGAAAAATGGCCTTTGACCAGGGCGTTTCCATATATTTGTGCTGGATCCAGCTGATCACCCAGAGTTCCACGAAGACCAGCGCAATGGCGATTGTCGTGGCGGTGATGAAATCCGGAATGAGATAGGGCAAGGCATGGCCCAGACCGCCCAGCGTTGTCATGATGCCGGTGGCAAAACCGCGCTTGATCGGTGCGCCGCGCCCTGAAATCACGCCATCATCAGAGGCAACCTCGGTAAAGCCCATGGATATGCCGGCGCCGATCGATGCGGCCAGGCCGACCAGAAAGGTCTGCCAGGTGTCCCCGGTGGCAAAGGCGGCCGCGAAAATCGGCGCGAGGGTGGAGACGGAGCCATCCATCAGGCCGGCAAGACCGGGCTGGATATAGGTCAGGATCATCTGTCGCCGCTCGACATGGGCTTCGGTTTCGCGCACCGATTTGGGGGCGTGATCCTCGGCAAGGCGATGGGCCATGGATCCATGGTGGCGCTCTTCCTCGGCAAGATCGCCCAGCAATTTGCGGGTCGTGGCATCCTCGGCCCGTTTGGCGGCCTCCAGATAGAAGCGCCAGGCCTGACGCTCCATGCGCTCGGCTTCATCACGGATGGTATCGATCGACTTGGTTTTTGTCAGCCAGAGCGGACGGCGCTCCATATACCCACTGACATGTTCGCGCCTGATCAGAATGATGCGCTCGCCAAAGCGTTTTCGATAGAGCTCGATCAGCCTGCGGCGATGCTCGTTTTCCTCCTTCGCCATTTCCTCGAATATTTCGGCGGTTGCCGGATAGGATTCCTGCAGGGCATCGGCATAGGCGAGATAAATCCGGCCATCATCTTCCTCTGATGAAATGGCAAGGGCGAGTATTTCCTGTTCGTTGAGCGATGAAAACGAACGGCGGCCAACACCGGCAAGGCGACGCAGCATGATCAATATCCTAATTTAGAATAATTCTAAAATAGGTGTTTCCAGCCGACGGTCAAGACACTGATGCTCATAGACGGCGGCACCATTCAACAATTGTTGTGCTACAGAGCGTTGAACGGGCTTGATCTTGCCGACGTCCTCAAAAATAGTGGCTGCATGGAAAAAAATAGCAAAAGACCTGTCATGGTGGACAATTGGCTCGACCATTTCGGGCGCTGGATTGCCGGTCGGCTGGTCAGCGAAACATCCGGCTATCAGCCCTATACGCCGTCGGACCCGCAAACCCTGGAGCGCACCTTGCGGGCCGGAGACATTCTGCTGATTGAAGGCAACCAGAAAGTCTCCTCGGCGATCAAATATCTGACCCAGTCCACCTGGTCCCATGCGGCGCTTTATGTCGGCGATGCCTGCGGCGAACCGAAAGAGGGAGAAGAGCGGGCGCAATTGATCGAGGTCGTTCTGGGCGAGGGATGCATTGCCTCGCCCTTGAGCAAATATGCCACCTATAATACGCGCATCTGCCGCCCGGTCGGCCTGACCGGCGACGACCGGCGCACCGTGGTTGATTTCATGCTTTCAAATCTGGGCGTGCGCTATGACCTGAAAAACATTTTCGACATGCTGCGCTATTTCCTGCCGACACCACCGGTGCCGGTGCGCTGGCGACGCCGCATGCTGTCCTTTGGCTCGGGAGATCCCACAAGGGCGATCTGTTCATCACTGATTGCCCAGGCCTATCAATCCGTGCGTTATCCGATTTTGCCGGAATTTGACAAATCGCCGGGCCAGATGACGGCGCAATCGACCTATTCCCGGCGCGAAATTCGGCATATCCGCCATCACTCGCTGTTCACGCCGCGCGATTTCGACCTGTCTCCCTTTTTCATGATCGTCAAGCCGACACTCGAATACGGCTTTGACTACAAGCAGATCCACTGGCATCCGGATGTCCTGGCAGACGCAACAGCAGCAGACGCAACAGCAGCAGGCGCGGCGCCCGAAGACGCTTCACAATCAGGCTGAAGGCATGAGCCCGGCCGCACGGGCAGCAGGGACGGATGACCGGCTGATCGGCAGGACGGTTCCGTCCTTCATTTCGACGAAAAGCCGATCGCCATCACGTCGGGTTCTGGCCACGGCTGCCAGCGCCACCCAATGGGATCGATGGATGCGGATACCGGGCACGGTCGCCACTTCCGAAATCGCATCGGCCAGACGCATCAGGACAAGCTTGCTGCCCCGGTCGGTGACCACCTCGACATAGTGATCCTGCATCGACAGATGCGAAAGCTGTCCGCGCAATTCAATCGGCAGGCGTTTCATCAGCGCAGGCGCAGCCGCCTTTGCCCCCGCCCCCGAATGGGTCCCTGCATCGGCCTCCTTTGCATCGGCTGAATGGAACCAGGCAAGCAGCACGCAGATGCATAGGTTGATTGCCGTGCAATAGGCAAAGATCTCGAGCGCCACGGACCAATTGTCCGGCAAACCACGGCCGGCCGCCAGATTGACCAGTTCGACCATCAGATAGACCGGCAATCCGCCGATGATTCCGGCGACCCCATAGGCGGGAAGCACCCCCCATTTTCTCAGGGGTGCGAATTCGCCGATCAGACGCGCATTGAGCAATCCGATACTGAAGCTGCCAAATGCAATGGCCAGCCAATAGATCAGACGCGGGCCGGGCTGCATGGAACCATAGGTGCCGAAGGGGCCGGACAGCCCGAGGATCAGGCCAGCGCCGATCATCCCGACTATGGCTTTGGGCGCGGAAATCTGCCGCCACCATTCGCGAAGCGTGAATTGCAGGGTCCTGTCAGTCACGTATGTCGAGGCCTTTTTGCGAAACAGTGATTCCGGCGCGGAGTCTAACCGGGCAAGCAGCAATGGCAACTGCAAACAACATTTGGAACATCGGCCAAAACATTGACCAAAACATCCGGCCATCTGCAACCAATCAATCGGTACGGGACATCATGACCTTACAACCCCTCCTTCAGGCTTCCTTCTTCATTCAAATTCATGTCCTTGCGGCAATCCTTGCTGCCCTGCTGGGCGCCGTCGTGCTTTTTCGTCGCAAGGGAACGCCTGCCCATCGGTTATCGGGTTGTATCTGGGTCTTGTTGATGGTGATCACCGCCCTGTCGTCTTTTGCCATCCACACGATCAGAAGCTGGGGCCCATGGAGTTTCATTCATCTGATTTCCATCGGCACACTCATTGCCCTGGTGGCCGGCATTGCGCTGGCGCGCAAGCATCAGATCAGAGCGCACAGGTCCACCATGCGGTCAACCTATGCCGGCGCCCTGATCATCGCCGGCACCTTGAGCTTCATGCCTGGCCGGATCATGCATGCGGTGCTGTTTGGCGCGGATGTCATGAAACCGTCTGCCCCCGTCGAAATCCCGCCGGCGCCCGGCGCAACAAACGCCGTTGCGGCCATCATGGAAAACACCCCGCTGTGGGTATGGCCCTTGTTCGCCGCTCTGTTGCTGCTTGGCTGGTTGCGCAGCCGTGACCGTATCATCCGGCCCTGGCAGCTTTTTGCTGCGCCAGCGGTCGTGGCGGCCCTGTCCCTCTACAATCTGGTGTCCGCCGGATTGTTCCTCAGCGCCTTTGCCGGCTTTGCACTGGGCGTCATCCCCGGCGCTTATTTCGGCGATGCCGTCGGCAAGCGGGACAAGGTGACCTTGCGTCAGGGCGGCAGGATTGCCGTGCCGGGCGAATGGCTCTCCATGGCTGTGCTGCTGGGCGTCTTTGTCCTGCGCTATGCCAATGGCTTTGTCACCGCCATGATGCCGCACATGCGGTATGATCCGGTCTGGCTGGCGTCCAGCGGTCTGCTCTCGGGGTTGCTGGCGGCACTGGTCGTTGCCCGTTGCCGGGCGCAATGGCGGCAATTGTCACCCGAAGCGTCCCTCAGCCGCGCCTGACGGCCTTTGCGGGCTGGGTTTTCCATCCAATTGCACGCAAAAATAGCCCTGCGTACGAATTGGCTTTTCACCCGACCATGAAATGCATTATAGGGCGTGCCATGACAGAGACATCCGGCACACCGCTTTCCCATATCCGCAATTTTTCGATTGTCGCCCATATCGATCACGGCAAGTCGACTCTCGCCGACCGGCTGATTCAGCTGACCGGCGGGCTGACGACGCGTGAAATGTCCGAACAGCTGCTCGACAGCATGGATATCGAGCGCGAACGCGGCATCACCATCAAGGCACAGACCGTGCGGCTGAACTACACAGCCAAAAACGGCGAGGCCTATATACTCAATCTGATCGATACGCCCGGTCATGTGGACTTTGCCTATGAAGTCTCGCGCAGCCTGTCGGCCTGCGAGGGCTCGCTGCTGGTGGTCGACGCCAGCCAGGGCGTTGAAGCGCAGACGCTGGCCAATGTCTATCAGGCCATCGACAACAACCACGAGATCGTCACGGTCCTCAACAAGATCGACCTGCCGGCCGCCGAGCCCGAACGGGTGAAGGAGCAGATCGAGGATGTCATCGGCATTGACGCCTCGGATGCGGTTGAAATCTCGGCCAAGACGGGCCTTGGCATTCCCGATGTGCTGGAAGCCATCGTTCACCGTCTGCCTGCGCCGTTGCACGGCGATGCATCCGCGCCGCTGAAAGCCCTGCTGGTCGACAGTTGGTATGATTCCTATCTGGGCGTCATCGTGCTGGTGCGCATCATCGACGGCGTTCTGAAAAAGGGCCAGACCATCCGCATGATGGGCACCAATGCCAAATATCCGGTGGACCGGGTGGGCGTGATCACACCCAAGATGGTGACGGTCAATGCGCTCGGACCGGGGGAAATCGGCTTCATCACGGCCTCCATCAAGGAAGTCGCCGATACCCGCGTCGGCGATACGATCACCGAGGACAAGCGCCCGACGGCTCAAATGCTGCCCGGTTTCAAACCCGCCCAACCGGTGGTCTTCTGCGGCCTGTTCCCCGTCGATGCGGATGAATTCGAGGATCTGCGCGCCGCCATGGGCCGGCTGCGCCTCAACGACGCGAGTTTTTCCTTCGAAATGGAATCGTCTGCGGCGCTTGGCTTCGGTTTTCGCTGCGGCTTTCTGGGGCTTTTGCACCTGGAAATCATTCAGGAACGGCTGGAGCGCGAATTCAATCTGGACCTGATCGCCACGGCGCCCTCCGTTGTCTATGATCTGGTGATGAATGACGGCACGCGGCGGCAATTGCACAATCCCGCCGACATGCCCGATGTCGTCAAGATCGCCGAAATCCACGAGCCATGGATCCGCGCCACCATCATGACGCCGGACGATTATCTCGGCTCGATTCTCAAATTGTGCCAGGACCGTCGCGGCGTTCAGGTGGAACTGACCTATGTGGGCAGCCGCGCCATGCTGACCTACGATCTGCCGCTCAACGAGGTGGTTTTCGACTTCTATGACCGGCTGAAGAGCATCTCCAAGGGCTATGCCTCCTTCGACTACCAGATTTCCGACATGCGGGTGGGCAATCTGGTGAAGATGCAGGTGCTGGTCAACGGCGAGCCGGTGGATGCGCTGTCGATGATGGTGCACCGGGCAGCGGCGGAAAAACGCGGCCGCGACATGTGCGAGAAGCTCAAGGAGCTGATTCCGCGCCACATGTTCAAGATCCCCATCCAGGCGGCCATCGGCGGCAATGTGGTGGCCCGTGAAACCATTTCCGCCATGCGCAAGGATGTGACGGCCAAATGTTATGGCGGCGACGCCTCGCGAAAGCGCAAGCTGCTGGACAAGCAGAAGGCCGGCAAGAAGCGCATGCGCCAGTTCGGCAAGGTCGACATTCCCCAGGAGGCCTTTATCGCCGCCCTGAAAATGAAGGACGACTGAGGCGACTTTCAAAAGCGCCAATTCACAAAAACCCCTGTCATGGCCAACATGACAGGGGTCTTCTCTGGCATCGGGCCGAATTGCCGGTCGTCAGCTGTTCCTGGTCATATCCGGATCCCCGGAGGATGCACAGGACCGTTGTGGGACGGCTTACTGGCTGACCAGCGCGTCGTATTCCTCCTGAGAGAGAACGCCGTCTTCGTCCGTGTCTGCCTCTGCAGCCGCATCAGCGGAAACATCCGGCAATGCCTCCATCAGTTCTTCCATGGTCACTTCACCATTTCCGTCGGCATCAGCGACGGAAAAATCGACTGCCTGGGCATAAGCAGCCATTGGGGCAGCTATTGAGAAAGCTGAAATTCCCAGCGCCAAAAGAAGCTTTTTCATTCGTACTCTCCATAGGTTTCAAAAATGCGGACTGATGCCTGATAGGTCCATGAGCCGTTCCGGCGCAGTGCCGGACAAAGCGGAGATTGCTCCTCCATTGTGGTGCGATCGGGGAGGAATCATGGCGGATTGACGGTCCTTTCAGGTCAAATTCATGGATGTGCACATTTTCCATAACACCTTGAAATAATGGCGTTACTGACGGTCCGAAAGCAAAGCATAGTCGGCTCATGACAACATGCATCATCAGGGCGGCAATTGACAGGCCATCGCCCTGCAGGCACCCTTTGACCATGAGCGATTTTTCCGAGTCTCCTGCCCCTGCTCCGCCGCCCCAAAAGGGCGATGGGTCCTGCGCGGCACAGGTGGAAACACCCATTGGCCGCCTGACGGTGACCGAGCAGGCTGGCGCCATCACCAGCCTGCTGTGGAACCGCGATGGCAATGCCGGCGCTTTGCTGCAGGAAACCCCGCTTCTGCGCGAGGCTCTGGATCAACTCAGCGCCTATTTCGACCGCAGATTGACACGTTTCGACCTGCCCTTGAAATTGTCATCCAGCCCCTTCGAGCGCCAGGTCCAGCAGGCGATGATCGCCATTCCCCACGGCCAGACACGCACCTATGGGGACATTGCCCGGGAACTTGGCTCCTATGGCCAGCCGGTGGGCCAGGCCTGCGGCAAAAATGCCATCCCCATCATCGTGCCCTGCCACCGGGTGCTGTCAGCCCAGGGCCTCGGCGGCTTTTCCGGCGAAGGCGGCGTGGAAATGAAAATCCACCTGCTCAAACATGAAGGCGGCTATCCGTTCCTCGTTTGAACGCCAAATTTCCAGCCATCGGCCACCAGGAAACAACGATTACACCTTTGCGGGTGCAATTGACCAAATAAGTCATTGACATAGGCCCATGGCAGTCTTACATCACGCCGACGCATTGATTGCCCAGATGGCGGAATTGGTAGACGCGCCAGCTTCAGGTGCTGGTGGCCGCAAGGTCGTGGAGGTTCGAGTCCTCTTCTGGGCACCAAATGTTTGTTCCGGATAGTCCGAGAACATCCAAGAAACCCCGCGAAAGCGGGTTTTTTTATGGATTTTTGAGAATTTGCGTCCTTTACCGTCCAGCGACATGTGATGGCATCCAGAGAAATTGATGGCATTCTGCTCCCATGCCATCACACTCGCGAGTTGCGAATTGGCCAATCCACGGACACCCGTTGGGTTCGGTTCAGCCGTTACTAGAGTGGTATATCTTCCAGACAATTCAGGAGATGCAGGAATATGCAACGATGTCGCTATCGATATACAACAACGAACGACCCAACATGGCCATTCGCGGCATCACGCCGGCCATGAAACTCAAACGGGCTGCATGAAGGCCATTTATTAATCCCTTGAAAAATGGGAGTATTGCCGGATGATTACCATAGACTAATTTTGGTCCTATGCGTACTTCACATCTTTATAAGGCAGGGAAAAATGGTATTCCGTGAACACAAAATATTGCTTTTAATGGCTTTGTGCTTATCTTTCGCAGGCATTGGACAGGCAGCATCAGCAACGTTGCTGAAAGACGGTCAGATGGTCTATCTCAATTTTACAGCCGGTGCGGCGAGCAGCATGCAGGGCAGTCGGGGCACAGGCAAGTTCCGGCAAGGTTTCGATGCAGCGGCAGGTACTTTTGGACCAGCTAAGGTCCTCAAGCACACCGCGACAGAACTGCGCTTCAAGGGCAGAATCGATGACTGCACGTTGAAAGCGGATCGAACGGTGACCTGCAAATCAGGGTCTCTTGGCACTTGGCGATAAGGGCCGAATTTTAAGGCCCATTTTTCAGATTATTGCCGGGCTCTTTGCATGCCAATCATAACAGACCGCGGCGTTTCCATCATTTGAAACCCGCAGTGCAGGCACTGCGTTGTATTTGAAAGCGTCTCGCCAACACGCAGTGCAATCCTTCTGCGCATCACTGTGAAAGTTCGCGGGTCATGAAACCCCGTTTTGGCGAAAGTCGGTTAAAAATGCTTGATCTAGCCTGAGAGGTCAACGATTTGGTTGCTCGCGCTGTCGATCCGCATTTCAAGGGAACCGCTTCCTGATAGGATGTAGGATAGTGAACTCCCTAACCTGAAAGGATAGATCAACGGATGCGCGTCGAGATTGGCAATGGTCAAAGAGCGCGCCGCATGCCTCAGGCAGGCTTCGACGAGCCAAGGGACAACGGCTGACCCTTGAATATCCATCGGCGATTTTCGAACGATCTGCTTTCCCCTGTTTGGTCTTTCGATGGCACCCCAACTCGCTTGAGACTGGAGAACCATATTGGTCATACGGCGCGTGCCCTCACGTTCTCCGTAGATTTCTGCCATGCGCCTGTGGACTTCTGCCGAGGTGCAATCACCCTGAAGACTGGTCAACCGGCCAACGATCTCCGCAACGCGACCGAAGAATGGATAGGTGGCGATCGCCATGCCCCAAGTGAGAGCCGCAACTGATGTACCCGGCGCATTGCGGTAAATCTGAACACCGCGATCCGAGAATTCGACGAGATCCGGTAGGGGGTCCAGCCAAAGACGATTGAGCACCGTGCGGGTCTTCTTCCTGGCCGCTGGGCCGGAATGCGACGCGTCGAGGAGCTCAGAGAGATCCTCGAGAGCTGCGGCCCCCGATCTTATGCGCAGGGCGGTTGCCGCCCATTCAAATTGGATGAAGCGGTCAAAGCCGATTTGAGGGGAAGCCGAGTTCATGACGTCGTTTTCTTTATGGTTATTCTTGTGAATGGAACGATCAGCTCTTCCACAGAAGCCCCGCCGTGCGCAACGATTTGATTTCCTTCTGTGACAAACGCACCCCGGGTGTCGGCGTATACCGGTAAATAGTCGGGCGGTAGTCCAGGGCTATAGAACCGAAATGCATTGATTTCGGGTGGAACCGAACCTGCCAGGGATTCACTGCGATAGGTGCGAACTCTTTCGCCCCGCAGTTCGGACACGACTCCCTGGTTGAGGCGACCGATACCTTCCGCATCGACGTTTCCGTGATCAGCCGTGAGGTAAATATTATATCCATACTTGGTGAGCAGCAGGACCAGCTTCTCAATGAAGCCAGTTTCGCACCACGCGCTGACTTGCCCGGCAATGCCTCGCTTACCCAGCATCGCCCCGTGGACGATCTCATCGATCATGTCTACGACGATTCCCGCAACCTTCGTCGATGGTCTGGAAATGGCTTCCTCCAACTCAGACAGCTGTTCCGTCCGCTTCAGGCCCTTCTGGTAGACGATCTCCGGCGTGCGAAGGCCGTTGTCCTGCCAGAAGCGCGACCACAAGGCGGGCTCCCGAGATGTTGTCTCGATTGAG
>TARA_R110000751_G_scaffold220593_1_pt1 | contig 10398 bp, 6 predicted proteins | sample TARA_R110000751 | Tara Oceans TARA_R110000751 (sample SAMEA4398001) | marine metagenome | biome: Polar Biome; feature: [MES] marine water layer (ENVO:01000295) within the mesopelagic zone...; material: water (ENVO:00002006), including particulate matter (ENVO:01000060) such as...... | reverse complement strand
GGTGAACACGGGTTCATTAGCCGTCGCCCTCGCCAGTTTCAACATCGGCGTCGAGTTGGCTCAGCTAGCCATTGTTGTAGTGTTTGTACCGCTGATTTTTTTGCTGAGACACCAGTGGATTTACCAACGGGTAATACTGCCCGTCGGTATTACCCTTATCGCGTGCACCGGCATGTATTGGGTGTGGGAGCGCATACCGCTGGCCTGATTAGCTGCCAAAAGCACGATGGTGCCCGGTAACAATGATGCAGCAAAAACATCGTTACCGGGCCTTACCAAACTACCCTCCCTCGCCTTACTCCTCAGAACGCCCTGCACTATCCCGGTCATGCTCGTAACGCTTTGACAAAGGCAGCAAAGGCAACCATCCCTCACGCCGAACTGTCCAGCTCTCATAAGTAGGCATCAATTGATCAGGCGCATCTAGAGCTCCCAAATGCACCTCTATTTCGTCTACACTGCGAGCAAAAACCGACGAACCACAACGAGGACAGAAAAACCGTCCCGCGTAATCGTGCGTCTCACCCTCAATGCTCACCGCTTCCTCAGGGAATACCGTCGCTGCATAGAACAATGCTCCATGATGCTTGCGGCAATCGAGGCAATGACAAACGCCAACCCGGGACGGCAAGCCCAACGCAGTGATGCGTACCTTGCCGCAAAGGCAGCCGCCAGTGAACTTATCCATACCACGCCTCAAATAATCCGAGGGTTCGTCGTGTCGAAAGCGAGCATCAGCTAGGCGTTTCCATCAGGAGCACCTATAACAAGCTATTCGAGACTAACGGCAAGATCAGAATGGATGATATGCCACTACACTTGGTTGTATGCTGCTCTAGAGTCTAGGACAGACAAAAAGGATGATAGACATGCGGTTAACGACTGATGATACGCCGCCAGTGGTACTGATCGTGGACGATCAGCCGAGCAACATTCGCGTGCTGAGAGAAGCCGTGAAAGACCTTGGAAGCATCCACTTCGCGACATCTGGGCCTGCTGCAATCCGTCTGGCTAAAGAAATATTGCCAGACCTTATTCTACTGGACATTGAAATGCCCGGTATGGACGGCTACGCCGTTTGCAGCGAAATCAAAAGCCTGCCCGCTCTAGCGGAATCAGCCATCATCTTCGTTACAGCACATGAACGAGCGGAGCATGAACTCCAAGCTCTCTCCTTTGGGGGGGTCGACTTCGTTCAGAAGCCACTGAACGTTCCCGTCGTACGAGCGCGAGTAAAAACTCATCTAGCGTTGCGATATGAGGCGAAACAACGTGCGCTAGCACACCGCGATCTAGAAGATGTAATCCATAATCTTCCCGCCTTCATAGCCTATTGGGATAAGAATTGGCGAAACCAGCTCTGCAATGACAGAGTCGGAGCATGGTTCGGTATCACCGCTGACGCCGCGGTCGGCATGTCCCTCGAAGAGCTAATGGGGCAAGCCTGTTACGCAAGCGTCGAGCCATATATGAAGGCTGCAGAGAAAACCGGCATGGCACAGTCATTGGACCTTGAGGTAAATACCGGTCGTCCAACCCGCCGTTATAGTCAGGTATCTCTTGTGCCGCGTTTTGAAGCGGGTGATTACATCGGCTGCCTGATGCTGCTAGCGGACGTGACTGAACGTAGAACCGCTGAAAAACAGCTTTTCGCGGAAAAAGAACGCATTCGCGTTACCTTGAACTCTATTGGCGACGCGGTTATTGCCACCGATGATCAGGGCGTTATCACCTTTATGAACCCAATTGCAGAAACGCTAACCGAGTGGCGCGCGGAGAATGCATTAGGTAAACCTATTGAAGAGGTAATGCCACTCCAAGATGGTGGCGACGGTAGAGAGCTGCGAAACCCGATATATCTCGCGCTTGAGCAAAAACGCGTGGTGGGCATGGCTCTCAACTGCAAGTTAATCCAGTATGGCGGGCATGCACTGGAAGTTGAAGATTCCGCCGCGCCAATCCGTGATGAAAGCGGCAACATAACCGGCGCGATAGTAGTGTTCCATGATGTAAGTGAAGCCCGAGCCATGGCGATAAAAATGACGCACCTGGCCAACCACGATGCCTTAACCAATCTACCAAACCGGATGCTGCTCCAGGACAGGTCAGAGCAAGCTCTGCAGCAAGCGAAGCGGCAAGACCTACGGGTTGCTATGCTGCTGTTTGATATCGATAACTTCAAAATGATTAATGACACCCTGGGCCATAGAGTCGGCGATGAGTTGCTCGTTCAGGCAGCTCAGCGACTTCGAGACTCTTGCAGCTCGGTCGATACAGTTAGCCGCCAGGGTGGCGACGAGTTCATCATATTGCTTCCTGAAGTAAATAACGTGGAGTACGTAGTTGATACCGCGGAAAGACTCCGAGGCTTGCTCGCCGCGGAGTTTCAAATAGCAGGAGAGTCATACTCCCTCACTACCAGTGTCGGCATCAGCCTGTACCCCGATGACAGTAAGGATATTGAAGATCTATATCGCCACGCAGACTCCGCGATGTATCAAGCCAAACAAGAAGGAAAGAACCGCTATCGTTTTTTTTCACGTGACGTAGAAGAAAGCGCGCGCAGCCGGCATGAGCTGGAACAGAGCATGCGCCAAGCAATAAACGATGGCGCCTTTGAGGTCCATTATCAGGCGAAGGTCGATGCTGAGGCTGGCCTTATATACGGCGCTGAGGCTTTAGTACGGTGGATCAGGTCGGACGGCATACGAATGTCGCCAGCCGAATTTATTCCATTAGCAGAAGAATTAGGACTGATCATCCCGCTAGGGCGTTTCGTATTGCAAACCGCCTGCAAGGACGCTCAGAAATGGAGGGATCGCGGCCATAATTTATGCGTGAGTGTGAATATATCGACTATCCAGTTTCAGGAGCCGGACTTTTTTGAAATGGTACTGTCGAGCTTGGCTGAGGCAAATTTGCCAAATAACTTACTCGAACTAGAAATAACCGAAGGCGTGTTAGCCCGTGATATCACATCCTCGGTCGAGCTTCTGGAAAAGCTCAGAAAAGCAGGCATTCGAGTTGCAATCGACGACTTCGGGACAGGTTATTCCAGCCTGTCTTACCTGAAAAGATTCCCGATTGACGTGCTGAAGATAGATCAAAGCTTTGTGAATGATATGCTCCAGGACGATAGCGATATCGCAATCATCAACGCCATCATCACGCTTGGGCGAACGTTGGGAATGGAACTGATTGCTGAAGGGGTAGAGCAGCAGGAGCAAGTAGATTATTTACTCAGCAAAGGCTGCAACTTGATTCAAGGCTATATATATAGCCGCCCGGCCAATTTTGATACGTTCTGCGAACTACTGGAGAACGGTTTGGACTAGTATAAAACCGTGAGAATGTAGTACAGCCATTCAGGTTTATAATTTTTAGGTCTGCAGCCCTTTATGCACAAGCATCGGAAGAAATTTATCACGTTAACGCGAACACAGCAGTTTTTAGCCGGCGCCATAGTGTTCGTGTTAATTTCCGCCGCACTCGTTGCATACATTAGCGGGCTGATGGCTCAAGAGCGCACCACCAATGCCATTTACCTGCAAATCGAAAATACCTCCAAAGCCAGAGCCGAGTCGCTATCTAACCTGACAGCTCAGCTCGCACTTGACGTCAGGTTCCTGGCTAAAACACCCCCCATTGCAGGAATAGCCAGGGCCACCAAAAACGATGGCTATGACCCTCAGGAAGAAAGCTCTATCCATGTTTGGCAGAGCAGACTGGAAACCATCTTCAAGGCATATACCGAATCCCGAGAGGACATAGCGCAGGTAAGACTGATAGGCACAGCCAACGAAGGAACAGAGTTGGTTCGTGTTGAGCGCAAAGCGGACGAGGCTTCAGCTGTCCCGCGAAGCCTTCTCCAAAGCAAAAGCAGCGAACTCTACTTCTCGGAAGGTATACAGACACCTTACGACCACGTTTACTTCTCAGATATAACCCTCAATCGTGAACTGGGCATTATCCAGAACCCGCATGTCCCCATGTTGCGGGCCCTAACCCCGGTATTTGGCGACAACAACGAACGCTTTGGAATGGTGGTCATCAATCAGGATGTGTCGGCCGCTTTAGAACATTTAACGATTGACGATGACCCTGATCTAAAAATCTATGCGACAGGCCCTGATGGGGGCTACCTGATCAACCCAAACAAAGAGCTTGAATTTGGCGCTGAGCTAGGAAACCCGCGAGCTTGGCAGCAGGATTTTATCGCCAGTGAGAATGACAAAAACCCCGACCATTTTATAACCGCAAATGGACAAAGTTTACTGGCCGCTCGTTCCGAGGTCTTGATAGACGGGGTATCCAGAAATATTTACATATGGACCGCTTTACCCTACAGCCATGTTACGAACGCTGTACTAGTTGCGCGCTGGGAGGCCTTTGGTGCTACAACCCTGGTGGGGTTTTTGGGCGCACTATTAGCGTTTATTTTCTTTCGCCAAAAAATGGCCCTTGAGCAGCAGCAGCGTAGGTTAGCCGCTATCGTTGAGGGTGCTCAGGATGCCATCGTTGGCCAAGACCTCAATGGCTGCATAACCAGTTGGAACCCTGGCGCTGAATCTCTTTTCGGTTACCCGCAAAACGAGGTAACCGGCAAAGACATAATAAGCCTTGCCTTCCCTGACCGGTATAAAGAGAGTGAAGCGGCGATACTATCCAGCGTAAAAGTCGACAAAAATTACCCGCATTACGAAACCGTAATAAAAAACCGCTCAGGTGACGAAGTTCATGTCTCTGTCGCAGTATCCGTTATCTTGTCGGACGAAGGTGATATAGCAGGTTTATCACGTAGCTTTCGTAATATCTCGCTGCAAGTGGAAGCACAGCAAAAAATATATCAGCTCAATAGCAGCCTTGAAGATAAAGTCACGAAAAGAACTGCGGAGCTTAAAAGAAGCTCGCAGATGACACTGGCAATTTTGCAAGTGGCCCCTACCCCCGTTATCACATTCGATGCCAAGGGGAAGGTGAAAACCTGCAACTCCGCTTTTGAATCGATCTGGAGGTATTCACATACCCCTGACAGCCTACTATTGATAAGCGACATTATAAGCGAAGACGATATAGGCTCAGTTGCAGACATCATGCAACGACTGAGGGCGTTGTCAGAACACGAAGAGAAGCGCGAAGGTGTCGAGTTAAACATCGTGACGCCAGCAGGAGCCTATTTAAATTTTTATTTAAGTTTGGGCTTATCCATCATCGAAGAGCAAGAGTTCTGGGTAGGCATACTCACTGACCTCAGTGAGTTGAACAAACAAAAGGCCGAATTGAAAGAAGCCATGGATAATTTCTCCATGGCCGCAGACGTCGCAGAGCTTGGGATTTGGGTTTGGAACCTGGCTGATCACTCCCTCTTTTGGGATGCAAAAATGTATAGCATATACGCAGTAGAAGACCCCTCTATTGCGATGGACTTCCAGACCTGGAAAAACACAGTACATCCCGAAGACCGACAAGCGACTGTCGAGCTAATGAGCAGCATAGCCAAGCAGCCGACCGCAATAAATTATGAGTTCAGAATAAAAACCGGCTCAGACGAGACAAGGCATATTCAATCCGCTGCCTATGTACAGCGCGATAGCCGTGGCCATGCCAATAAGATTGTTGGTGTTAACCGAGACGTCACTGCTCAACGTTTATTGCAGATTGAGCTAAAGAACTCAAAGGAAGTAGCTCAACAGGCAAACATAGCCAAGTCTGCCTTCCTGGCTAACATGAGCCATGAGATCAGAACCCCCATGAACGCCGTCATTGGGATGCTACAGCTGGTCGATCATAACCAGGTTCAGGAAAGTCAAAGCCAATATATCCTCAATGCAATGAGCGCAGCGAAGTCATTATTGTGGCTGCTGAACGACATACTCGATTACTCGAAAATTGAATCCGGAAAAATGGATCTCGATCCGCACTTTTTCGAACTTGACCAGCTGATGCAAGAGCTCGCTGTGGTCATGTCAGGGATAATTATAGATAAGAGCCTTGAGATCCTCTTCGATATTGATCCGCGCGTCCCCATGTGCCTGAGTGGTGATGGCATGCGCTTAAAGCAGGTGCTCATCAATCTGGCATCCAACGCAGTCAAGTTTACTGCCGAAGGCCAAGTCGTGGTTGCTGTAGAGCTGGCGACTAAAAACGCTGGCAAAGCCAATATTCTGTTTTCCGTAGCCGATAGTGGAATCGGTATCAGCAAAGAACAGATGGCGCGCATTTTCGATGGCTTTTCTCAGGCGGAGACGTCCACTACGCGCAAGTACGGCGGTACCGGACTTGGCCTGGTCATCAGTTCAAAATTGGTAACCCTGATGGGAGGCTCGCTCCAGGCTGAAAGCGAGCTGGGTAAAGGCAGTAAATTTCATTTTTCCTTAGAGCTGGATTATGACCCGAGCGCCTCAGACCTGTTTTTGGAACGGCTACAGATAGAGCAGCCGCTTAAGATATTGGTCGTTGATGACAATGCTGCTTCCGTTTCTATTCACACCCGCATGCTCGAATCACTGGGCTGGCTAGTTGATTACGCCTACTCCGGAGAAGAGGCTATTACCAAGGCCGTGCAAGCTGCCGAGCTAAACCAAGCGTTTGAAGTGATACTGATGGACTGGAAAATGCCCGGACTTGATGGCATCGCCACGGTCGAGCAACTATCTCAGATTTTTCCGGGTGAGGAGTTACCGGCCATAATAATGATGACGGCCTACGGTAAAGAAAATATTCTGCAGAAAACTGAACCCACTTTTCAACTCGTTTCACTCGCGCTATCCAAGCCGGCGACCATAGCTCAGCTGCATAATGCGGTGATGTATGCGCTTGGCAGAGAGCAAAAGCCAACGCCTTCGATACAGTTTTCCTTTAAAGAGAAAGCGTTATCGTTCATCAATGTGCTGGTGGTTGAAGACAACATCCTGAATCAGCAGGTAGTTAGCACTATGCTGGAAAACTCCGGCGCTACAGTCGTAGTCGTATCCGGAGGCGTGGCCGCCATAGAGTATTTGACTGGGGCAAACGCCAAGCGTCCGGATATTGTGCTTATGGATGTCCAGATGCCGGATATTGACGGCCTGGAAGCGACCAGAAGAATAAGACGTAGCTCACCGTTCAAGGATCTTCCGATTTTGGCCATGACCGCGAATGTATCTGCGGAGGACCGCAAGGACTGTATTGCGGCAGGCATGAATAGTCATATTGGCAAGCCCTTCGACTTCGAGGAGCTAACACAGACCATATTGCACTGGACCGGAACGCCTGACGATTCAGCGGATGGGGAAGCCAACTCAGCAAACAAATCGGCTGAGCCCCTTGTGGAATCTACTTCGGTTATCAGGGATAGATTTGGCGGAGACGTGTCACCCTTCATCTCGACCTTCACCCGTTTTCAGTCTGAGGCAGAGGACTTTCTTGCACAGTACGACGCGATCGCGATAGGTAAAGATTTCACTGAAGTCTCGACGCTCTTCCATACCCTCAAAGGGATGTCCGGCACCCTGGGCCTACCCGTACTTTCCGAGTTCTGTAGCGAATATGAACTCATCGCCAATAACCCTGAAGAGAACACCCGTCGGGAGTATATATTCTCCAATGCGTTCCGCTCTGAGCTGGCACAACTTATTGCCAATGCGTGTCGCGTCGTAGACACACTTATTGCCGAGGAGGCCGGGCACGCAGGCTCCCAGGAAGGCCCACCAACCGAAACAGCGACAAACCTGCATGATTTTATCATGCCGTTGCTTCCGCTACTGGACGCTGGAAACCTGGAAGTGTTAGACAGCCTACCCAGCCTTGCCCGCTATGCGGAGCAGCAAGAGACAAGGAATTTCAAAGTCGAAGCTTTAGCCTTACACATTGAAAAACTGGAGTTTGAAGCCGCGTACAAAGTCGCTGAGGACATCCTTAAAACACAGGTTTAAAAGTCATCGAGCTTACTCGTAGGTATTCCATTAATAACCTACTTCTTGTGAGCGGCTAATAACAAAGTCGCTCTCAATTCAAAATCAAAACTACCGCGCAATTCGTCTTTACGCTTAGAAAGAAGATACCCGAATGGGCGCGGCTGGGCGTTCTTGGCTTACTTGCTTAATGTCGGCCGGCCTAATATCAATATAGTCCGGCCCTTGCAGCGTTTGTGCTTCAGCAAATGATGAGAGAAATACCGGCTAGTGATCCCATTGTTGCTTAGAGTGACTCGGCAATAGGTCGATCCTGTAACAGCCCACTAGTAGCTACCGCCTCTATCTTCTCGCTTGAAAACCAGCCTATCAAGCGGCACCACGCTAGCGGGTTGGTGCTGCATTCGCCTTCGGCCATCGCACTCTTGACTGCTTCAACATCCACCCGATTCATATACCCCACCGCGTCGTCCATACGCTCGGCCACACCAAAACCACCTTCGAGCATTTCTGCCATGGCCTCTTCGCGAGTCCAGTCATCGTAGACGATGCGGTACATCGCGGTTATCAGCCCGGTACGATTCTGGCCATGCTTGCAGTGCACCAGCACGCCACCATGCCGCTCACCCTCACGAATAGCACGCAATACCGCAATGACATCAGTATCCGTCACGCGGTCAGCCCGAAGGGGAATATGGATGCGGTGCATCGTACTACCCGCCAACCAAGCCTCATCACTCTCCTGGTAGAAGTTGATTACGGTATTGATACCGCGCTCTTTTAGTTCGGCAACATCACTCGCCTGCGGCAGTGCGCTGCGATACAGCGTCGAGCTGAGCGCGTAGAAACGAAAGTCCTCGTCCACAGGAGTAGCCCATATAGCCGGACGCTCTTCCTGCGCGCCTAAACTGGGTGACGGAACATCAACATAATCACTGCGCAGTACATCGGGTCGCCATAAGGCGACTATCGCCAAAATCCCCAGCGGCAGTGCAAGCCAAGCCACGCAGCGCTGGAGGCGCTTATATCGATTCACTGTGATTTCTCCCTATTTTCTTATTGGATGAGGAGCGCTCACCAACTGCCGATACAACACCAGACGATAACAGATCAGACTGATGCACCAGTCGAATAACAACGTCCACAGATTGTGCGACATAAAATGCGCACCCTGCATGGTGCGTCCGAGGGAGAACACTGCCCCCAAGGCTAGCGCGCCGATCAATGCAGCACGGGCCGCACGCGGACGGCGATCACGCAGCATGAAAAACAGCGCCAGCAGTGAGAAACCAGCAGAGGCATGCCCACCTGGCCAGCAGCGCCCGGGCTTATCAGTGGCCGGCCGCTTGCTGAGCAATGGGGTGTGGACCTGATCGCCACCATACTGTTCCAAACTCCAAGGACATTGCACGTTGGTCAGCGCTTTTAAGGGCGTCACCAGGCTGGTGCAGAGCGCCAGTGCCAGCACCAGATAACCCAAGGAGCGCCGATACTGGCGTAGCCGGGTCGGCAGCAGGCTGATCACAAAACCAACAATCGCTAGCACTCCGATCACGATCACCGCCTGCTTGGCGCGATCATGCAAGATGTCTTCGAGAAAGAAGCTATGGCGCCCAACAAAGCCGATTCCCGGCTCATAGAACAGATTGGAAATGGCCATATCCACCGGACCAGGATCAATCAATAGCAACAACGCCATCAGGCTCAGCGGCAACGCAAACCAGAGTCGAAAATTAAAAGGCCTGGAGGGCGGACTAAGCGCCTTCATCGCTCACTCACCCGTACCTGGGACGCTGTATCAGCATGCCAGCCCAGCAACTCGTGGCCAAAGTCGTAACTCGCGCCTTCGTAATAGGCGATGCTGCGCGCAACCAGCGGATCATCTTTTTGCGCACGTGTTTCCACGCTTTGCCCCAACGCATCATCGTGACGGCGCATCAGTTGGCGAGGGCTCAGAATCGCCAGATTCTCACCATCAAACAGCCCAAGGTGCTGATAATTGCCGATCAGCGCACGCCCGGGCGCTGTATCGTCACGTAGCACGTTGCGACCAAAAAAGGTTGAGGTGTAATCCATATTCAACAAACCAAGCAGCGTTGGCGCCAGATCAATCTGGCTGGTCAAGGTACTCACCTCGGCCGGCCCGACCAACGCAGGCGCATAAATGAACAGCGGGATGTGATAATTGCTGACTGGCAGATCCTCTTTGCCGGCACTGCCTGCGGTGTGATCGGCAATAAATACAAACACTGTGTTATCGAACCATGGCTTCTGCCGCGCCGCACGCAGAAACTCGCCAATCGCGTAATCGGTGTACTTCACCGCGCCTTCGCGGCCACTGCCAGAGGCAATATCAATGCGTCCTTCGGGATAGCTGTAGGGGCGATGATTGGAGGTAGTCATCAACTGCAAGAAAAACGGACTGCCCTTGGCAAAATCGGCATCGGCGACTTTCAAAGTTTGCTGATAAAGGTCTTCATCACTCATGCCCCAGGCGTTAGTGAAG
>TARA_R110000751_G_scaffold4098_12_pt1 | contig 10409 bp, 9 predicted proteins | sample TARA_R110000751 | Tara Oceans TARA_R110000751 (sample SAMEA4398001) | marine metagenome | biome: Polar Biome; feature: [MES] marine water layer (ENVO:01000295) within the mesopelagic zone...; material: water (ENVO:00002006), including particulate matter (ENVO:01000060) such as...... | reverse complement strand
CACATAGGCATTATCGGGCGCTATGGATGAAAACAAAATGCGATAAACCATGGGGGCAAAAATACCGTCGATTAAAAAGTCGGTCGCGGGAACGGCTTCACCGCGTGCGGCTGCCCGTCCAGCCAGCTCCCCAAGGCGTGTTGTAAGCATATCGACACAGCGCAAGGTCGAACTGTTATCATCTGACGCAATCATATTGCGCAACATCGACCGCCCCAGATCCGAGTTCATCTCGTCAAAATACTGTTCCGCATAGTCCAGAACATCACAGCGAAAATCACCGGTATCGGGCAATGTATCGTCAAGATCAAACCGTTCCAGGGCAACATCGGCCAGCAAGGTCGAAATATCGCCCCAGCGCCGATAAATGGTCGAGGGGGTAACACCTGCTTGCTGGGCGATCATTGGCACGGTCACATCCGCCCGATCATAGGTATCGAGCAGGCTTTTTACCGCCGCATGAATCGATTGTTGCACCCGGGCGCTACGACCGCCGGTGCGTATGCCTTTGTTAATCGCCATGAAACACCTTAACACAAATTATTTGCGTTAAGCGAGGTTTTACATCACACTGCACTTAACGCAAATAATTCGCCTTTATGGAGATGCTGATGAGTTCCCCATCTCATATCACTGTTCCCGATGCGCCCCACCCGGCTGTGCGCTGGTTTCTGTCACTGGTTTTAATGACCTTTCTTGCGGCCTCGGCTGCACCAACACCGATGTATCACCTCTATCAGCAGGCCTGGCATTTTTCGGCACCAATGCTGACCCTGATTTTTGCGGTTTATCCGTTCACACTTTTAGTCTCCCTGTTAATTCTGGGGTCACTTTCCGACCATATTGGCCGCAAACCGGTTATTTTTGCAGCCCTGATACTGGAAATATTATCGATGGCCCTGTTTATCAATGCCGATGGCATTGCCGGGCTTCTTTTTGCCCGTGTCCTACAGGGGCTTGCCACAGGTATCGCCACCAGTGTCCTTGCCGCTGCCCTGTTTGACAGCGACCATGAAAAAGGGCCACTTTTTAACAGTATCTCCCCCCTCATAGGCCTTGCTGCCGGGGGACTTATTGCCAGCATTCTGGTTGAATATGCCCCAATGCCCCTGCATCTGACCTATTGGGGCATGGCGGGATTAATGGTGGTGCAGGCATTGATGGTTTTTGGCCTGCCCGAAACGGCAAAACGTCGGCCGGGGGCCTTAAAATCATTATATCCGCGTATTTCTGTGCCTGTTGCGGCGCGCCAGGCCATGCTTGAAATTGCCCCGGTCAATATTGCCACATGGGCCCTGGGCGGGTTTACCCTGTCGCTCGCACCCTCCCTTATTACAGCGGCAACCGGGTCAACATCTTCGCTCAATGGCGGAATTGTGGTGGCGATTCTGGCACTTTCCGGCACGATTTCAGTGCTAACATTGCGCACGAAAGACCCGGCCCGGGTGCTGCTTTTGGGCACCACAATCCAGGCCAGCGGTATTACCGTCATTTTGACTGCCGTCAATAGCGGTCAATTGTGGTTGTTTTTTCTGGGATATCTTGTTGCCGGTGCCGGATTTGGCGGCAGTTTTCTAGGGTCTGTCCGCACATTGATGCCCCTGGCAGAACCCCATCAGCGTGCCGGTCTTATGTCGGCATTTTACGTAATGTCCTATCTGGCGTTCAGTGTCCCGGCCCTTGTGGCAGGTACAATGGTGCACGAGGTTGGGTTGATCACAACCGCAAATGGCTATGGCATGGTCCTGATTGCACTGGCTGCCCTTTCATTAAGCGGGCAAATTCGCCGCCGCAATGCCATCTGCCCGGCCAAATAAGACCTGTTTTCAAGCCCCTGTTGTCCCACATTCGCCAAAATAGCCTATCGAACATCGGGTTCAGATGCTGCCTCGGCGACCTGTTTTTAAACCGCCAAAAGCCAATGGCGGGCGCGCTTGATGCCTGTGGAAAACTTTGTGGGCGGAATGTGCAAAACCGCAGGAAAACGGCATTTTTTCTGTGGAAGAAACCCGGGACAGTTTGTGAATATTGTTTTTAAAACCAAGTATTCCTAATGGTTTGGAAGGCCGTTTTCACGTCGCGTCTTACGGATGTCATCGGCCTGGCTGATCACCATACGGCGTAAATCATCCAGCCCGGCGCGTTGCAGTTTAACAGCGTCCACACATTGGGGTTTCGGGGTGAAACCATTAGGTGTTTCCCGATCCCAGTCCAGCACCCGGTCAAGTGTTGCACTCAGGGCATCAACATTACCAAACGCATACACATTAAGCGGCCGTCCGATCTGTTCGCTCAGTGATCCAAACAGGGCCGGGTCACCATCGGCGGGCAAATCGGGGTGGCAGGTCAGATAAACGCGATAGCGCAACTGACCGGCATAAAACCAGAAAACCGCTTCCTGGCGCTGTGCCGCGTTAAACAGCTTTTGCGCCAGAATATAATAGGCCGCCGGATGTTTGTTTTCGATATGGTCGCGAATTTCGCCCGCCGTCATATCGTTAAAGGTCGGTTCGGTTTTGCCATAGGCCTGCACAGGCATTGCCCCCAAACCTGCGATCACGGGCAATATCCTCAAAAATTTGCGAAGCTGCACTTTAACAGGCACTCCTTTGTTTGCGGTGTCGATCAACCATTTCTGCAATACCAGGTGCCTTGCCGGTATCGTTTTAAGGCCACCTTTGGTGGTCCTGATTTTCGTGGGATATTTATTCCCTATCGACGATAGTAACCGTCGAACGGGGCGAAATATTGACAGATTTTACAAAAATGCGCCGCCCGACACCGTAATCCCGGTTTTTAATTGCGCAGCGTTATGTCAATAATATCAAAAGTAAAACCCTTCAAAACGAAGAAAACGGAACCGGTTGTGCTGCCCGATTGTATTGCCCAAAACCAAAAATATTCGGCCCGGCATCTGACCAATATGCGTCAGGCGCTGGCTGCGCATTTACACGGCAGTGCCTTTTGCGTGGTTGTGACCGGGTCGTTTGGCCGCCACGAGGCATCGGACCAATCGGATCTGGACTATTTTCTGATTGGCCGCGAAGCCGACCGCAATTTGGCCCCCTATCGCGATGTTGGCGATATTTTAGGGGCCATGGTGGCCAAAAAGCCAGCCGTTGGCGGGCCGTTTTCGGCCTATGTCCCGGCCGAGGAACTGGTCAACCGCATTGGTCTGGATGGCGATACAAATTCCATTACCACACGTCGGTTGCTGTTTTTGCTGGAATGCGAATGGCTGTATAACGAACCGGCCAAACGCGCCTTTTTTGACGAATTGATTGCCAATTACGTCACCGAAAATGTCACGCGCGACTCAATTGCGCGGTTTCTGGTCAATGACGTGATCCGCTATTACCGCACCATCAGCGTGGATTTTGAGATCAAAACCCGTGAAGGTCGGGCCAAAGCATGGGCACCACGCCGCCTGAAACTGGTTTTTTCGCGCAAGATGCTGTATTTCGGCGGCATTATCGCTGCGGCTGAAACCGCCGGGTTTGACTATGTTGGCAAACGGGCCAAATTGTCCGAATTGTTGCAATTACCGCCGATCACGCGCCTGCAAACGGTGTTTGGCGACAAAAGCCTGGCGGCCCTGGAACTGTACGATCATTTTCTATCGCGCTTGAATGACCCGGAAATTCGCCAACGGCTGGAAAAAATCGACCAGAACGACCGCAACCACCCGGAATTACGCAAACTGTTTGATGACGGCAAACAGTTTTCGCGAGAATTAATCGGCCTGCTCAACCACCGTTACAGCCCAGACCACCCCATCCACGAAGCCCTGTTAATGTAACAACAGCTATTAAAGTATCCGTCTTGATCAAGCGGATCGAACATAAGGTTTCCCGCCAGCTCGGCAAGCCAGGCCAAGGCAGGTCAAGTGCGAGGTGACGCCGGGCATTTTCAATGGGCAAATGGACAGAATATTCAAAAACCGGCCCGCACATCAATGCGGGCCGGTTGCTTGTTGTGCCGGAAAAGGTGCGGCAATTAATAGCGGTAATGATCCGGCTTGAACGGACCAGCCTGCGGAACGGCAATGTATTCGGCCTGTTCGGCAGACAGTTTGGTCAGCTTGACGCCAAGACGTTCGAGGTGCAGGGCAGCAACCTTTTCGTCAAGGTGTTTGGGCAGAACATAAACCTGGTTTTCGTAATTGGCGTGGTTGGTCCACAATTCGATCTGGGCCAGCACCTGGTTGGTGAAGGATGCCGACATCACAAAGCTGGGGTGACCGGTTGCGCAACCCAGATTGACCAGACGGCCTTCGGCCAGAACGATCAGGCGTTTGCCATCGGGGAATTCAACTTCGTCGACCTGCGGTTTGACGTTGTCCCATTTGTAATTGCGCAGCGAATTGATCTGAATTTCGGAATCAAAATGGCCGATATTGCAAACAATTGCCCGGTCTTTCATCGCCCGCATATGGTCCAGCGTGATGATATCGATGTTACCGGTGGTGGTGACGAAAATATCGCCAACCGGTGCGGCATCTTCCATCGTGGTGACTTCATAACCTTCCATTGCGGCCTGAAGCGCGCAGATCGGGTCAATTTCGGTGACCAGAACGCGGGCACCCTGGCTGCGCAAGGATGCAGAAGAGCCTTTGCCCACGTCGCCATAACCGGCAACAACAGCAACCTTGCCCGCAACCATGACGTCGGTGGCGCGTTTGATGCCATCAACCAGGCTTTCGCGACAGCCATAAAGGTTATCGAATTTCGATTTGGTGACCGAATCATTCACATTGATGGCCGGAACCTTCAGGGTGCCTTTTTTTGCCATTTCATAAAGACGATGCACACCCGTGGTGGTTTCTTCGGACAGGCCTTTAATGTCGGCCAGCAGTTCCGGGTATTTTTCGTGGATCAACTGGGTCAAATCACCGCCATCATCCAGGATGAGGTTCGGTTTCCAGCCATCCGGCCCTTCGATGGTCTGCTCGATGCACCACCAGAATTCTTCCTCGGTTTCACCTTTCCAGGCGAAAGTCGGGATTTCAGCCGCAGCCATCGCCGCCGCAGCCTGATCCTGGGTCGAGAAAATGTTGCAAGACGACCAGCGAACGGTGGCGCCCAAGGCAATCAGGGTTTCCATCAGAACGGCGGTCTGAATGGTCATATGCAGGCAACCGGCAATGCGGGCACCCTTCAGCGGCTTGGTGGTGCCAAATTCTTCGCGCAGCGCCATCAGGCCCGGCATTTCAGTTTCGGCAATCGCAATTTCCTTGCGACCCCAGCCGGCCAGCGAAAGGTCTGCGACCTTGCAATCGGTAAAATTAGACATGTCGTCTCCATCAATCAGATATGGCGCTTTCATATCCTTTGCCGATTTTCACCGAAAAAGGAAATGAAACCGCCGTTAAATTACGTGCATCTGGCCAGCAATGCCAACCTTGCCTGACGCATATATAAAGATATGTTTATATCGGCATCAAGTGTTTTCTTATTCCCGTGGCAAACGCAACGCCAAACATATCGCCCAACGCGCTGTTCACATCATGGCGCGGCGTGCCTGCCACATATCGGTACGCTGTCATGTGATAACCAGTGCCCAGCCCGCAAAGAAAACTTACGCTGTTGGCAAACCGGCGCGATCAGGCCAGATCGTTAAAATCATCTAACATCACGGCAATACGGTCCGGGTCCCATTGATCCAGAATTTGCTGGGCCTGATATTCGGATGTCCGGCTGTCAAGGCGGCGCACCCGTTGTTTTACCTGCAACAAACTGCCCGGCGACATCGATAATTTACGCAGTCCCATGCCCAAAAACAGAGGCGTATAGCGCGGATCCCCGGCCATTTCACCACAAACACTCATGGGGATGCCCGTACGGGCCGCGGCCTTTGCCGCCTCGTAAATCAGGCGTAAAATAGCGGGATGAAGCGGGTCATATAAATGCGCCACCTGGTCGTCGCTGCGGTCAATGGCCAGGGTGTATTGGGTTAAATCGTTGGTGCCGATGGCAAAAAATTCGCATTCGCGCGCCAGCGCATCAATGCTAAGGGCGGCGGCCGGTATTTCGATCATCGCGCCGAGCGGCGGCAGCGTTTGGGGCAGGGCATGACCATCGCAGCGCAAACGGTCGGCGACTTTGGTGTAAATCTGGCGCACACGGGTCATTTCACCCACAGTCACCACCATAGGCACCAATACGCGAACCTTGCCGTGCAAGGATGCGCGCAAAATGGCGGCAAGCTGGGTTTCCAACAAATCCTCGCGGCGCAGTGACAAGCGCACACCACGCAGCCCCAGCGCCGGATTCGGGCCACTGCCAACGTCGTTTTGCAGGGCCACTGCCAGTTTTTCACCGCCGATATCAAGGGTCCGGATGGTAACGGGCAGGTCTTTCATCTGGCTGACAATACCGGCAAGTTCCTGATATTGTTCTTCTTCATCGGGCAGATAGCTTTTGTTCATAAACATGAACTCGCTGCGCAAAAGCCCGATGCCCGATGCCCCGTTTTGCAAAACGGTCGAGACCTCGACAGGCAATTCGATATTGGCATGCAGTTCTACCGGCACATTATCCCGGGTTTCCGACCGCAGGCTGCGCAAGCCCAGCAATTTGGTACGTTTTGCCTGCCAGTCTTCCCGCCTTTTGCCATACAGGGCCAAATCAGCCGCAGTGGGCCGCAAAATAACTTCGCCGCGCAAACCATCAACAATGATGGTATCGCCCCCCGAAATGCCGCGAATAATATCCGCCGCCCCCAAAACAGCCGGAAGGCCCAGCGCCCGGGCCATAATGGCCGTGTGGCCTTCGGCCCCGCCAATGGCGGTTACAAACGCGCCAACACTGCCCGGTTGCAGGCGGGCCATGTCAGCCGGGCTGAGTTCTTCGGCAATCAGAATGGCGCCCGGCGGGGCCTGGTCTAACGCACGGTCACTTTCGCCGGTCAGGCTGCGCATCAGGCGCAGGCCCACCTCGCGAATATCGGCGGCGCGCGCGGCAATGTATTTGTCTTTAATGCCGAAAAATTGCTGGGCGATGCTGTCGATCACGTCGCTGACCGCCCAGACCGCATTCATTTTCTGCTGGCGAATCCGGTCTTCGGCCCCACGCAACAGGCGCGACTGCGTCAGCATCTGGATATAGGCATCAAGCAGAAAACCCAGTTCGTCGGACCCCGAGGCTTCCCGCGCACCAGATTGCGATTTCAGGCGCCGCAACTGCTCGATACTGTCATCAACGCCCCGATGCAGGGCGGCGACTTCGTCGTCGATACGGTCAGAAGAAATGGTCTGACGAACAACATGGATATATTGCCGGTCCAGCACAAAGGCCCGGCCAATGACGATGCCGCCAGAAGCCCCCAGGCCGACAATCATACGTCGCCCGGTAACCGAGGCGTCCTTGCTCTGGTCAGTCGTATCGCGCGGTGTAACTTGCAAACGTTTCCTGATCGGTTTTTACCGTTTTAGGATGCCGACCCTATTCTTCGTGGAACTTGGCCTCGACCAGTTCACTTAGTGCCGCAATCGCCTGATTACAATCCATGCCGGTTGCTTCTATTTCAATTTCAGTGCCGGTTGATGCTGCCAGCATCATCAAGCCCATAATGGACACCCCCGAAACCTCGGTTCCCCGGTTGCGAACCATGATACGGGCCTCGAACTCGCCCGCCAGTTTAACAAATTTCGCCGCCGCCCGCGCGTGCAATCCACGCTGATTGACGATGGTAACGATATGCTTTTCAGTTTGCGACATTCTGTTCCCCGTCGGCAGAAGGAAATCGGATCCTGGCTGCCGCACCTTTAATGGTCTTATTCTTCGCCACTTAACAAACGTGAAGCGACATTGATATATTTCCGGCCTGCATCCTGTGCGGCATTCACTGACTGGGCCAGTGTCCCCTCAACCCGAACCGATGCCAGCTTGATCAATAACGGTAAATTGACCCCGGCAATCACTTCGACATGGGCCTGTTCCATAATGGAAATCGCCAGATTGGACGGCGTCCCACCGAACATGTCGGTCAACAGAACCACACCCTGACCACTATCAACTTCCTCGACCGCAGCCAGTATATCGGCACGACGCTGTTCCATATCGTCATCCGGCCCGATGCACACGGCTGCGACATTGTCCTGCGCGCCAACAACATGTTCAAGCGCGGCAACAAATTCCCGTGCGAGATCGCCGTGGGTGACAAGCACCATCCCGATCATGCCGTTTTCTCCATCAAATCATTTCCCCCTGCTTGGTTTCATCCGGCTCTGCCGGTTTGTCACGATGACTGAGATGAACGTCATATCCCAGTGTTGATATCCACTCATTTAGCAGGCGCGCAATATACACGGACCTGTGTTTCCCGCCAGTGCAACCGACCGCAATGGTCAGATAACTTTTACCTTCTTCGGCATAGCGGGGCAGTATCGGCCCGATCAGGGCCTTTAACCGATCCATAAAACCGGCAAAATCACGATCCTGCGCAACATAATCCCCCACCCGCAGGTCCATGCCGGTCAGATTGCGAAGATCGGGATCATAATGCGGATTGCGCAAAAAGCGCACATCAAAAACAAGGTCGGCTTCGCCCGGCACCCCTTGCCGGAACGAAAAGCTTTTGACAAAAATCGCCATCTGCCCGGATGTCGGGCTGGCGAACTGATCTTGTAAAATTTTGCGAAGTTCGGCTGCCTTTAAACGAGATGTGTCGATTTGCACATCTGCGATGGTGGCAATCGGGGCCATTAACCGTTTTTCATGGGCAATCGCATCAACCAGCGGCCGGTCCTGGGTCAGCGGATGAGGACGGCGGCTTTCGGTAAAACGCTGTTGCAAAACAGCATTTTCGGCATCAACAAAAACCACCGTTACATCCAGCCCGCTTTGCGCCCGCAGGGAAGCGATAATATCGCCAAACTGGTCCACGCCAAAATCGCGGGTGCGAATATCAAGGCCAATGGCAACAGGCACATGTAATTCGGCATCGCCCGATAACAGGTTGGGCAACAGGCGCAGGGGCAAATTATCCACTGCGTCAAAGCCAAAATCTTCCAGAATTTTAAGGCTGGTGGTGCGCCCCGCCCCCGAAACACCGGTGACCAGCACCAGCCGGGCATCGGGGTTGCCACCGCCATGCTGATCCGTGTCGCGCGCCCGGGCACGCATGACGGTCAGGGCATCAACCGTATCGGCGTGGGCGGGCTGGCTTTTGCTGCCTGGCGGCAGGTCAGTTTTTTGGGGCAAGTCAGTCATGATACAATCCGCATCTTCCCGGTGGCCAGGGCCAGGGCCATTTTGACTTTGTCAGGCGCGCTGGCCTCGAACGCATTTATCTTCCAGACCGGAAGTGAAACCCCGCACAGAATATCGCTTGCAAGGTCTGGCATACGATCAATTATATCATCTGCACCGGGTTCGACCAGATCAGCAATGACACAAATTTCGGCATGAGGGCAAAGCGCCATACCCGCAACAATGCCCAACCCGCGTATTTCCATCAATCCGGCAATTTCATCGGGGGCGGAGGCAACCAGAACCCCGTTTTGCGCAACAATATTGGTCCAGTCATCCGATACCAGTTGCGCGCCGCGCGAAATAAGGCGCAGGGAAAGATCGGATTTGCCGCTGCCTGACGGGCCTCGCAACAAAATGCCGAGCCCGTCAAACGCGACGCAGTTTGCGTGAAGCTGTGTCATGTCGGGCAAAACGATGCGCGGCCCGGCACGGCTTGTCAAACGGGGAATTAAGGTAAACCGCCCGCACTGCACAAAAAACATATTCAAGCAATGAATGGCCGCCATTTATAGCGGCAAACGCACGGTAAACATGGCCCCTTTAACCGCCCCTTCAAGGGTGCGATTCGATGCACTCAAGTGACCATTGTGGGCCGCGACGATTCGCTGCGAAATCGACAAACCCAGCCCGGAATGCTGACCAAACTTCTCGCTTGAGGGACGTTCGGTGTAAAACCGGTTGAAAATGGCTTCTTCCTTGCCCGCCGGTATGCCCGGCCCGTCATCTTCGATGGTAATCACGGCCTGGTTTTTATCGCGCCATGCCCGCACGCGCACTTCGCCGTCTTCGGGGCTAAAGGTCAGGGCGTTGGAAATCAGATTGCGAAACACCTGCACCAGGCGGCTTTCAAGGGCGGGCACCACCAGATTTTCAGGGGCGGAGACCTTCACCTGTGGCCCTTTCCCGCCAGCATTGTAAAGTTCCGACAGGGTTTGCAGTAAAATCCGCAAATCAACTTCTTCGCTTTCAGCGCGCGACAATTCAGCATCCATGCGTGAATAATCGGAAATATCGCTGATCAACCGGTCCAGGCGCTGCACGTCTTCGGCAATGATTTCCATCAGGCGGCGCTGGCGTTCGGCATCTTTTAACCGGGTCGCGGTTTCAACAGCACTGCGCAAAGATGTTAGCGGATTTTTGATTTCATGGGCCACA
>TARA_R110000751_G_scaffold12972_8_pt1 | contig 10458 bp, 12 predicted proteins | sample TARA_R110000751 | Tara Oceans TARA_R110000751 (sample SAMEA4398001) | marine metagenome | biome: Polar Biome; feature: [MES] marine water layer (ENVO:01000295) within the mesopelagic zone...; material: water (ENVO:00002006), including particulate matter (ENVO:01000060) such as...... | reverse complement strand
TTGTAAGAAATTAGATGAGCTCTTCTGTTCTTTATGTGATGCGGATATTACGGACTTGTATGAATGAACTTGTTTAAAGCTTCATTTTTTAATAGGTTTTAATAATTGGTTGGTTACAAACCTTTTTCTCATCCACTTTAAACTCTTTTGTCAACGATAAAAGTGCTCCTAAAATAATTATATTTTTAAAGATGTATTGGCTTAATAAAGTGATTGTAAAATCATTTTTACCAAAAAGAAGTTCCGGTAAAATAAATACCGGGGTAAATGTCATTACTATATGTGCAATGCTAGAATAGATTATATATTTATTTCTAAGGTTTACTAAGAATGCTATTCCTATGAAAGTTTCAAAACTCGCCAAGAGTAATAATCCCATTTGATCAGGAACTAAGTTGAATGTTAGATTAGCTATAGTTTCCTGTACAAGGTCTTCTGCTGGGCTAGTATTGGGAAAAAATTTTAGTAGACCAAAAAAAAGATAGACCATACCAATGGTCCATGGTAGAATTCTGTTATTGAACTGTAGGTTTTGTTTGAAAGTCATAACGTTGCTTTAAAGGGTTATTTCTTGAATTCATCAAGTAATTCTTGGTCAATTTTTACGTTATTATTGTACACTCTATATGTAACTCCAAAATTTATCACGTAATCGGCAAAAGCTGCATCTCCATGTCTTGGAGAACCGGTAGATTGTTCTGTTTGTAGATCGGTAATGCTTTGTGGACGGTCTCTTCGAACAGCAAAAGGAACATTTAAGTTAAATGAGAAATTACCTTGGTTCAATGCTAGTCCGGGGTCAATTGATAATACATTGCCGGGTCGCCTAAAACCATCATTGCCACCAATTAAATCTTTTACCGGTACGCAGTCATAACGCGCGCCCAAAGAACTTGAAAGCGTAGGGGATAGTGTAAAACTTAATCCTGTCCTTATGGAATATTGATCAGGTACCGCCATTATAGCTTCATTTTCAAGAATAGGATTTAAAGTTTCCCTAAAGGTTCTGATACCATTGGTTTCCCTAGGATTAACAAGATAGAAACCACTGGCATAACCAAAAATACCATTGGATAATTTTTGGTATAATTGCGCATCCAAGGTAAAACCTAGACCCCCATCACCAAGCTGTATGGATTGGTCAACCGGTCTGGTCTGCGGTTCACCACTTGGACCTACATTATAAAAAATATCAGAAGCATTATAATTTCCGGTAGGTAGTTTTAAGCCTAGACCAATTGCAATATTTCCTTCAGGATGTTTTTCAAAGTCCAATAGCCAAAGTCCTACACCTAAACGAATGTCGCCAAGTCCCCTTGAAAATGTCGTATTTCTTTCATTGCGTCCATGCTCATATAAAGATGATCTTGAATTAAAGACGTTAGGTATGGTAATACTGGTGTATAATTTTTTGTTGATGCCATAAGTTAAAAAGAAATCCGCGCTATGGGAGTAATTGACCACCTCGGTATTATTCGTTACACGATCTGGTTCTTCCTCCGTACCCCTAAAATGCCTAAAGGATTTAAAGTATCTGTAATTTAATCCCAATTGAAAGTCCCCTTTGCCTATAATGTTGTTTTCAAGGCTGTTACCTACACAAGAGGAAAAGTGGCGAATGGCAACACAGCCTTGTGCCTTGACATTTAATACGGTTATTAAAAAAATAACCAATAATAGTTGCTTATGGTTCATAATATTGTTGGTTTGGTCAGTTGATAGAAAATGGTCAACTCCAGAAATTAAGAAGATGACCATAATATGATTTGAAATAACTTAAGTGACTTAAGTTTAATTAACTCACGACCAATTTAATACTATGACCTAAATTTGAGATTAATAGATGTCCAAAAAAGATTAATGAAAAGTTAATGCACTTAATGAAAGCTTAAGTTTGTTTAATATTAAGAACTAATTGAGTTTCTTTAAGGATTATGTGGAAGAAGAGAAACCTGTATGTAGCCCTTTTGTTTATTTCCTTGTTTGGATTGGCCATTATACAATACCAATATTTAAAGATTGGTCTTAACCTGGCAAAACTCCAGTTCAATACTAATCTAGGAAAGGTAAGTAGTGATGTTTCCTTAGGATTACAATCCAAAAACCAGCTCACCTTTTTATTGGGCAGTGCTCTTAAAAAGGATACTGCATATTTTACGATGAGCGTAGATAGTATACAGGATGCCTCAAGTTTTTTCTTAAATGATTATATCACTGAAAAATTGGTTAATAATGGGATTGATTCAGATTTTAGTTATACCCTTCACACAAAGGATTCTGCATTTTATCTTCAATCGCCCAAACAATTTAAAGTAAAGGATAATGTGGAGTCTTACCCTATTGAGCTTACCGGATATTTATCTCAACTTCTTGGAAAAAGACTAGTGTTAGAATTGCATTTTAGGAACTTGAACGGGTATTTTTTATCCAAGTTAAATGGTTTTACCTTACCGAGTATCCTGTTCATTTTGGGTATTTGTATTGCAATAGTCTGGGTGTTGCGAACATTTTATTGGCAACGGCGTGTAATTACCACAACCAATGAATTTATTAATAATTTAACCCATGAATTAAAAACACCTGTATTCTCAATTGGTTTGGCTACTAAAATTTTGGATGAAACCGCCTTGTCAAATCAAAAACCAATTTTAGGAATGATAAGGCAGCAGGTAAAAAGACTATCTGTACATATTGACAAAGTTTTGGAGCTAGGTAGTTTAGAGTCCGAAAAGAAGGTATTAAAGTTTCAAAAAGTTGATTTTAGACCATATTTGCTCAATTTGTGCAAAGAATTTGCCACATTGGTGACTATTGAGAAGGCAACCTTTACCTATCATATACAAGAAGGGGAATTTATATTGAGAACCGAAGTTTTTCATTTAGAAAATACTATTAACAATATCTTGGACAATGCAAAGAAATATGCGGATAACCCGGTCATTCAACTTAACGCTTTTAAAAAGGATAATTGGTTATTCATTGAGATAGGAGATAACGGTCAAGGAATATCTTTAAATGATCAGAAAAAGATATTTTTAAAGTATTATAGAGTTACGGGTAAAGAGCGTACTATGGTAAAAGGTTACGGACTTGGATTAAGTTACGTAAAGAATATTGTGGAAAAACATAAAGGAAAAGTTGAAGTGAAAAGTGAGGTTGGCAAGGGAACGCAAATATCTCTTTTAATACCCCTGTGTAATGAATAATGATAAACATAATATACTCTTAGTAGAGGATAGTACGGATCTTGGGTATTTATTATCGGAATACCTTAGGATGAAAAATTTCAAAATAAGTTGGTTTGCCGATGGGGAAAGTGCACTTAAAAATTTGGATACCGTAAAATATGATTTGGCAATATTGGATATTACAATGCCAGGTATGGATGGCTTTGCCCTTGCCGAACAAATTAAAGAGCGTTTTCCAGAGCTTCCTTTTTTGTTTTTGACAGCACGTTCCCTTAAAGTAGACGTGTTAAAAGGTTTTTATATAGGTGCAGTAGATTATTTGAAAAAACCTATTGATGAAGAAGAACTGGTCATTAGAATAGAAAATTTATTGTCCAGAATGGTCGTAAGAACCACAGCTGGGGAAAAAGCTACCATTTTTAAAATTGGCAGGTATACATTTAATGTAATTAATCAAGAATTGATGTTCGAAAATGAGGCATTTCACCTGACCACCAAAGAAAGTGAGCTGTTACATTATTTGGTGGTGAGAAAGAATAAATTGTGTAGTCATAAGGATATTTTGATAAAATTATGGGGTGCAAACGACTACTTTAACAAGAAAAGCTTGAACGTATTTATTACACGTTTACGGAAGTATTTGGAGATGGATGATAGTTTGAGTATAGATAATATTCATGGCCAAGGTTTTATATTGCGTCAATAAGCCATAATATTGGCTTATTTTAATTCTTTAGTAGCCAATTCAATATAGGCACGCATAGCCTTTTTTTTGCTCATATTCTTAGCTTGAAATAGCGCGTTTGCCTTAAAGGCATTAATTAGAGGGGTTTTACTGCCTGGGTTATCAAAATTTGAATTCGCTATTTTATAATAAGCGTATAATTTTAAAAGTATATCTGCAGGAATTGGCTCGGTATAATTATTTACCAAAGTAACAGTTTCCTCAAATTCAATATGTAAGTTCGTCTTTTTCATTTGGGTCAACAAAAGTAGCTATGCATGTTTCGGCACCTTTTACCTTTTGGTTCAGTTTTACATTAATTTGACAATCTAAAGGTAAGAACAAGTCTACTCTAGAACCAAATTTTATAAAACCTGCATCATCACCCTGTTGTACACTTTCTCCTTTTTCAGCATAATTTACAATACGCCTTGCTAAAGCACCAGCAATCTGTCTGTAAAGTATTTCACCAAATTTAGGAGTTTTTATAACTACCGTAGTTCTTTCATTTTCTTCACTAGACTTTGGGTGCCAAGCAACTAAGTATTTACCTGGATGGTACTTTGAGAAAGTAATGCTACCACTAGCAGGATATCTAGTAACGTGTACATTTACAGGTGACATGAATATGGAAACTTGTTTTCTCTTGTCTTTAAAATATTCTTTTTCAAAAACTTCTTCTATTACGACCACTTTACCGTCAACTGGAGCCAAAATTTCATTAAAAGTTTTTAGCGCTACTCTCTTAGGGTTTCTAAAAAATTGTAGAATAATTATTAAAACAATTAAGCCCAATAATTGAACAACTAATTTTAGCCACGCTATATCAATGAAAAAATGAGCTAGAAGAACACTAGCGCCAATAATTACAAAAGAAAACAATATTATTTTTTGTCCCTCCCTATGAAACATAACTGAAAATATTTAAAGTTAAATAAGCAAACGGTGCTGCAAATACTAAACTATCTAAACGGTCTAACATACCACCATGTCCTGGTAATATGGCGCCACTATCTTTAACACCTGCCGCTCTTTTTAATTTTGATTCTATTAAATCGCCTAAACTTCCTGCAACTACAATAACTGTTGCAAGTATCATCCATTGTATTGGACTAATCAAGGCTTCAAAGGTAGCCATTAAATACGCAGCGGCCAGTGCAAATATAAAACCTCCTAAGGTACCTTCAATTGTTTTTTTAGGAGAAACAGAAGGAAATAATTTAGTGCGTCCAATGCTTTTGCCTACTAAATATGCAAATGAGTCATTTACCCAAATTAGAATAAAGATTCCCATAATTAATAATTTTGCGAAAGCATCATTTTTATAAGGAATCATAGTAAGGAAAATACATCCTCCACCAATATAAAATAGACCTACAATAAATTTTTGTGCGGTATTAAATTTTATTGGTTTCTTGCTAAAGAGATTAAAAAGGAGGTAGATGTCGACAACTATGGTTATCAACATTAATATATTTATTAGTTGTTGATCTTTTACTAAATAAATGAAAGCCCACCATATGGCTAAATATGCAGCGAAAATGTGATATCCTTTTAAATGTACAAGCTTTTTATATTCATATAGACAAGCAAGTCCAAAAGTCATGAATAAGAAATCGAACGCATCAGAACTTAAGAATACTGCGGACAATAATAAAATTATGTAGACAGCCCCTGTTAATGACCTTCGTAAAATTTCTTTCATACTATAAATCTTCCAGAAGTAAAAGATAAAGATTTTTAGTACTACTACCATACGTTAGAAAATCATCTGAATTTTCTGCGGTAGCTTTAAAGTGTTTTAAGGTAGTTATGTTGGCCGGTATTTTTTGGCCATATTTTTTCTTGATGGTCTTTAAACCCTCGCCTATTGATTCTACCAGTTGACTAGTTGTAGCGAATACAACAACATTGCTTGGTAGTTCATTTACTTTTTTCTCGTGCAATTGATTAGAACAAACTAGGATACTTCCATTTTGCGCAATTAAATGCTCACAAGTAGTAAAGAATACTTCGCTCTGTCTGGCATTATTGGTAAAAGTAATTGGTTCTTTAGAAAATTTTTGGGCTAGCCTTTCATTTAAGACAAAGAAAGGCTCACTCTCCCAATTATTTTCGGTAACAATATTTTCTATTGCCCTTGAAACTTCTACATCAGAATCACAGTAAATAAATTTACCTCCATTTTGTTTAAAATGAATTGTAAATTTTTCATCAACGGGAATATTTAAATCTGGCATATGATCGCCTCGCGTTTCCGCAGTTTCTTTCGAAACCTTCTTTTTGCCACCACCAAATAAAATATCTAAAAACCCCATTTACGTTGTTGAAATAATTGCTAATCTAAAGTACTGTAATTTTAGTTATTCTCTGTAATTTCTTCTTCTTCCGATTTTGAATCTGAATCTTTTAACTTTTCAAGATTTTTCTTGTTTTCTAAGGCTAAAATATCTTTTTCAAAATTTCTTACACCAAATATTTTTTCTAAATCTTCTTTAAAGATAACTTCTTTCTCTAACAATCGTTCGGCCAAAGTCGTTAATTTGTCCTTGTTATCTGTAAGAACTTTGATAGCTCTTTGGTATTGCTCTTCAATAATCTTAGATATTTCAGCATCTATTTTGCGAGCGGTATCTTCACTATATGGTTTAGAAAAACCATAAGAATCTTGCCCAGCAGAGTCATAATAGGTGATATTTCCTATTTCATCATTAAGACCATAGATGGTTACCATTGCACGAGCTTGTTTAGTTACTTTTTCTAAATCACTTAATGCACCTGTAGATATTTTATTGAAAATAACTTTCTCTGCAGCTCTACCACCCATTGTTGCACACATTTCGTCCAACATTTGTTCTGGCCTAACAATTAAACGCTCTTCTGGTAAATACCATGCAGCACCTAAAGACTGTCCTCTCGGTACTATAGTTACCTTAACTAATGGAGCAGCATGTTCTAACATCCAACTAGTAGTTGCATGACCAGCTTCATGATAAGCTATAGTTTCTTTCTCACCAGGAGTTATAATTTTGTTTTTCTTTTCAAGACCACCAACTATTCTATCAACAGCATCTAAGAAATCTTGTTTAGAAACAGCTTTTTTCTCTTTCCTAGCTGCTATTAAGGCCGCTTCATTACAAACATTGGCAATGTCTGCACCAGAGAAACCGGGCGTTTGTCTTGCCAGAAATTCAAGGTCTAATGCCTCAGATGTTTTAATAGGTCTTAGGTGAACTTCAAAAATTTCTTTACGTTCACGTATGTCTGGTAAATCAACATATATCTGTCTATCAAATCTACCTGCACGCATTAAAGCTTTATCCAATACATCTGCACGGTTGGTTGCTGCTAATACTATAACATTGGTATTAGTTCCAAAACCATCCATCTCAGTTAATAACTGATTCAATGTATTTTCACGCTCATCGTTAGACCCTGTAAAGTTATTTTTACCTCTAGCTCTACCAATTGCATCAATTTCATCAATGAATATAATAGCAGGAGATTTATCCTTTGCTTGTTTAAACAAGTCACGTACTCTAGAAGCACCTACACCAACGAACATTTCTACGAAATCTGATCCAGATAATGAAAAGAAAGGCACTTTAGCTTCACCTGCAACGGCTTTTGCTAAAAGTGTCTTACCTGTTCCTGGAGGTCCTACTAGTAATGCACCTTTAGGGATTTTACCACCCAAAGAGGTATATTTATCTGGGTTTCTTAAGAAATCTACAATCTCTTCAACTTCTTCTTTTGCGCCTTCTAAACCGGCAACATCTTTAAAAGATGTTCTAGTATCTGTTTTTTCGTCAAATAATTTGGCTTTAGATTTGCCTATATTAAATATTTGACCACCAGCGCCACCGCCACCGCCGCCAGACATTCTACGCATAAGGTATATCCAGATACCAATAATTAAAACAAATGGTAATAATGATAGTAAGAAATCTAAAATGGCTGTAGATTCTTTACCAAATTCAATAATGGTATCTAAATTATTTTCTTTTTTAATCTCTGTTATTTCATTTTGAAATATTTGAAGATCACCATAATCTAAGGTGTACTGTGGTACATTGCCAGATGCTGGAAGAAATGATTTCTCGTTAACATCTTTATGAACTTCTTTTGCAATGGCTTCATCAGTTAAAAAAACCTTTGCTTGATTTGTATTGGTAATGATTAAAACTTTTTTAACATCACCGTTTCTCAAATACTGCTGTAATTCTGAAGTAGTCGTTTTTTGGGTGCTAGCTAAATCATCACTATTGAATAATTGAAATCCAATAAGTAATACTGCTACTAATCCATAAATCCACCAAGAACTAAACTTTGGTTTCTTCGGATTTGTCTTGTTTTCTTTTGCCATTATATTTTTTTATTAATTTACGCTACTTTCTATTGTTGTGAATTTTGCATCTCCCCATAGCCCTTCAATGTCGTAAAATTCTCGAACTTGCTTTTGGAATATATGAACTACTACATTTACATAGTCCATTAATACCCATTCGGCATTGTCCTCGCCCTCTACGTGCCAAGGTTTGTCTTGAATCGCTTTGCTTACTGTTTTTTGGATAGAACCTACGATCGCATTTACATGCGTATTGGAAGTACCGTTACAAACTATGAAGTAATCGCAAACGGTATTCTCAATTTCTCTTAAGTCTAAAAGATTGATATTGTGACCTTTTACTTCGTCAATTCCCTGTATTATTAATGCAATTAACTCATCGTTGCTAAATTTACTTTCCTGCATTCAAAAATTTTAATTTTTACAAAGTTATTATTTTTTTGTTCTTTTAGGTCTAGTTTTTAACAATACATTAAAGATTCACAATAAGTACTGTAAATGCAAATAATCAAACTTGATGCCACGGGGTCTACAAATACTCATTTAAAAGAATTATTACAGCAAAAAGAATTAGAGGACTTTACTATTGTTACTACTCAAAATCAGACCTTAGGTAGAGGTCAATTAAATGCTAAGTGGGAATCTGAACCTTATAAAAATCTAGCAATCAGTTTGTTGAAAAAGGATTTGGACGTTCCTGTTAATAAGTTGTTTTTGGTAAGTATGACCGTTTCTTTAGCAATAATTGATTGTTTAAGTAACCTAGGAGTACCTGATTTGTCTATAAAATGGCCTAACGACATTCTGTCAGGTAAATCTAAAATAGGCGGTATATTAATTGAAAATATTATTTCAGGCTCACAAATTAAAAGATGTATTATTGGTTTTGGGCTAAATGTAAACCAAACTGTTTTTAAAAATGCTCCACATGCATCCTCCTTAAAATTAATTATTGGTCGCGATTTTGATTTGGATATGGTATTTTATTCTTTGGTTGAAAAATTACATAAACAACTAAACCAACCAATGGCTTCTTTAGAAAAAGAACTATTTGATCAGTATCATTCTAAAATGTTTAAAAAAGGTGTGTATTGTAATTTTAAGTTGCATAATGAAGAACTAATTTCAGGCATAATAGTTGGTGTTACCATCAACGGCATGTTGATGGTAACACTAGAAGATAATAAAATTTATGAATTTGGCTTAAAAGAAATACAACTTCTGTATTAGATTTTTTCCAAATTTGTAGAAAGTGTGTTAACGAAATTCGTGATCGGCTTTTTTATCATCATTGCCATCATTGCATTGAATTCACCTGTAAAACTTAGAACTACTTCACTTTTAGCACTTTCAATTTCCTCTATATTTGCAGTTAGTGTAAAAGGTAATTTTTCACTTGCGGCGCCTAAAACAAGTTGATTAAACGGAGTTTGGTCTTTTTTCTCCAATACTATTTCTGGCATACCTTTTAAAGCAAAAAGAAATCTATTCTCGTTTAAAACTTCAAATTTGTCAATATTTTCAGGCATTAATTGTCTAAAGTTAGATAGGTCATTTAAAAAATTAAATGTTTCCTCTTTACTTTTTGATACTTGTGCTTTTGGCGTTTCTATAAGCATAACTATTTATTTGTCCATTGAGATGGATCTTTTCTCCACTCCATTAATGTTAATAATTGCTCTTCTTTTACATAGCCGGTATCTGAAGCTTGTTCAATTAAATACTCATAACTACTTAAGGTGTGCAATTCTGTATTTTTTTCTTTAAAATTTTTGGTTGCAGTTTCAAAACCATAGGTAAATACTGCCAACATGCCTTTTACATTGGCATCGATTGCTCTTAAAGCATCAACAGCATTTAAACTACTTTTTCCTGTGCTTATCAAATCTTCAATAACAACCACTGTTTGGTTTGCTTCAAGATGACCTTCTATTTGATTTTGTCGACCATGAGATTTAGGTTCGGGTCTAACATAAACAAATGGTAGATTAAGTTTATCGGCGACCAAAGCGCCTATTCCTATTGCTCCTGTAGCCACACCAACAATGCAATCTGGCTTGCCATATAATTGTTCTACCTGCTTTGCCATTTCATCTCGAATGTAGTTTCTAATGATAGGATAAGAAAGTAAAATTCTATTATCGCAATATATTGGAGATTTCCAACCGGAAGCCCATGTAAAAGGATTTTCCGGTTTC
>TARA_R110000751_G_scaffold8822_10_pt1 | contig 10462 bp, 10 predicted proteins | sample TARA_R110000751 | Tara Oceans TARA_R110000751 (sample SAMEA4398001) | marine metagenome | biome: Polar Biome; feature: [MES] marine water layer (ENVO:01000295) within the mesopelagic zone...; material: water (ENVO:00002006), including particulate matter (ENVO:01000060) such as...... | reverse complement strand
GGTTAACCGGGCGCCTGTCAGGTCACTTTGCTCAAGGTCTGGCACCTAGTCGGCCCCGACTGGCTTGGAGGACACCCCTTTGGGCAAGGTCGAAATCTTTTTCGCAGACCGTGGCTTTGCCGGGGCAGATTTCTTTCCGGTCGCTTTTGCCGGATCATTCAAGACCTTCGCAGCGCCCGGAAATTTTTCAGCTGCCGCTTTGAGATCTCTTTTCGCCCCGTTAGCAGCGCCGGAGACCTCCGCCTCCGCCTGCAGGTCGACCACCCGATCACCAACCTTGGGCTCCGGTTCGGCTTGCCTATGTGTGACCGACGCGTTCGACTGTTCATTCGCCGTGTCTTCGCCAGACGAATGGGCACCAGACTGCGTGTTCTTGGCGTGACCAGTCACAGGCCGCTTTGCCGCAAGAATGGAGGCGGCCGCGGCGCCTGCTGCCAGAGCCATCAGGCCAGCGGGGATGGGATTGTCCTTGACCCAATTGGCAGCGGTTTCCACACCATCGCGCGACCGGTCAGCCTGTTTTCTGACGGCGTGACCGGCGGCATTGGCCTTGGACTGCAATCTGTCTGCATAGTCCCGGCCCCGTTCCTTTGCCTGTGAGGATGTTTGGTTGACGGCATCGGCGGTTTTTCCAGCCATGTCGGTTACCTTGTCACTCACATCGTCAAAGCTGCTGCGCACAGCACTGCGGGCCAAATCCATCCCGTCTTTGGCGGCTCTATTGAGATCCTCGACGCTGTCAGCAACACCGTCACGAATACCTTCGGCCTGGTTTTTCAAATCATGCACACGCTGCCCGACACGTTCAGCCGGATCGCCGGAAACAATGGGATCAGCATGGGTTTCGCCCAGAGGCCTTTGCGGATGCACATCCTGCTGCCCGTTGCTGCGCGCACGTCCGGCCATGAAAAAGCCGGCAAGACCTGCCCCAACCAGAAGCGCGGAAAATGGGTTCTCACGCGCCTTGTTGACGAGGGATGCGCCGATATTCGACGCAGGCTGGCCGTCTTCTCCCAGCAGATTGCTCAGGAAACCGGCGGGGGAGAATGTATCCCCCATCTGGTCCAGTCGTGAATCGATGCGTGAGCGGGTATTCTCGATGGCATCTTCTATCTGTTCGGTCTTATAGGTCATGATCAGCTTGCCTCCTTCATTCTTTCAGCGCTCTCGCGCACGGATTTCATTGTTCTTTTGGGTGCCAGGTTCTCCGGCTTGAGCTGCCTGCTGCCGCTGGTGACTGAAATATAGGCAATGACAGCGAGCACGATTCCGACCGCCAGAGACGCGACGGAAGCCGGCATGATATTGGCCAGGGCGACGACGAGCGCCTGGACGAGCACAAGCAGGGCACAAAATGCGATCAGCAGTCCGGCCACCAGAGCGATGAAACCGTTTTGTATCTGATCGATTTTTTCGCCCGCTTCTGCACGCGCAAGCGATATTTCCTGCCGCAGCAGGAGCGTCAGATCAGCGATCAGCTCCCTGATGGTATCCTTCATGGTCGTGGTACTATTCATCTTGGTGTTCCTTCCATTTCTCTCATGCGCCGGTCTCAACTGTCTCTGACAGGATGCCTGCGCGCGGACTTCAGGGTGCTGGCCAGCGCAAAGCCCGCAAAGGCGAGAATGCCGACCGTGACGACGGGGCGTTCACGCACAAATGTTTCAAGTCGGTGGGTCAGATTGTCCGGATCAAGTCCATCAACCTCACTGGCAGCATTTTCCAAACCCTTGCCTGCAGCGCGCACGTAACCGGCGGTACCGGACATGCCGTCTTCTTCAAGGCTTTTGCTGCCTGCCTCCAGAGCACGGCTGATCGAATAGACCATTTCCTGTGTCCGGTTCTTGCCCTGCTCTGCGGTGGCCCTGGCCCCGTCCATAGCCCTGTTCAAGACATCTTCACCCGCCTTTTCGGCATGTTTGGCGACGGACGATCCCAGATCAGATGCAGCACCAGACAGTGTGTCCCTGGCGTCAGAAGCGACCCGGCCGGCCTTTTCCATCTTGTCCTGAACAGTGTCCCTGATGGTCCGCTCGGTGGCGTCACCAGACGGTGTTGCTGTCGTAGCGCCCTGGCCAATGGTCTCATTACGGTGCGGCTTTTGCATCTTGATCTCCATCTTTCTTGTTCTGAAAATCCAATTTCTATTGAGTAAAACCAATGAACGGCGCAAAAGTTCCAAGCCTTTTTCATAATCTGCCAGGGGGCCACATTGCATTGACAGCCGCGTATTTCTCACAGGCTTGTTTCTGCAGACTGGGTTCTGCAGACTGGCAACGGCAGACTGGCAACGGCAGACTGGCAACCGCAGGCTGGCAACGGCAGGCTGGGAACGGCAGGCTGAGTTCTACAGGCTGGCGGGCTTCTCATCGGGCGAAGCGGGTGAAGCCTGCGGCTCGGGATCCAAAGGGGCATTCTCACCGGACAGGAATTCACCGATATGGTTCAGGCCGCCAACGCGCTCGCACAGCACCTTGAAAATAATCAGAAGCGGCACGGCAATCAGCACACCCACCGGTCCCCACATGAAACCCCAGAAGGCAATGGAGACCAGGATGGCAACCGTATTGAGTGAAAACCTGCGACCCAGAATCATGGGGGTCAGAAACTGTCCCTCGACAATGGTCAAAACCAGATAGACAGCCGATGGCACCATGGCGATGGCGAGCGTATCAAATGAAATGATGGAGACGCCAAAGGCCAGGAGCACACCGATCAGTGCACCGATATAGGGAAGGAAATTGAGCAGGGCGGCGAGGACAGCCCAAAGGTGCGGGGTTGGTACATCCAGCAGATAGAACAGAACGCCCACGGCCATGCCCATACAGGCGTTTATCACCGCCACAGTCAGCAGATAGCGCGACACGTCATGCTCGACATCCATGATCAGAGCGAGAATTTTTTTCTTGTCGCTCAATTTTGGAAATATGCGGATGGCCTTTTTGAAAAACATGTCGCGGGACACAAGAAGGAAAAAGCTCAGGACCAGGATCAGAAGCGTCGTTGCAGTAATCGCCATAATATCGTCAGCGGCACGCGCGATCAGTCCGGGGCCTTTTACAACCACTTCATTGGTTTTTCCATCGCCGCCGGAACTGGTGATTTTTTCCACTTCCTCACCCATGGAGTTGATTGAATCAACCGGGCTTCGGATGGATTTGAGCTTTTCCTTCAGCTGCGCGCCGATTTGCGGCGCATCCGACAGAAACTCCTTCAGCGGCGTGGCCAGTGTCATCGCGCCGATGGTGATGCCTGCCCCACAAATAATGAGCAGCAATGCCGCTGAGACAGGGCTTGGTATATGAAACAAGCGCCGGGCGGCGGACACCACTGGGCCCAGCGTCAAGGCCGTGATGATGGACAATGCAATGGGAAGAAAGAAACTCTGACCGAGATAAAGCGCCACACACACCGCGATGACGGCGATGATGTTAAGGGACACGGCCACTGACGACGGATAGGTGCCCTGCGCTGTTTGCGGATTCTGCGTTCCGTCGATTTCGGGGGAACCCGGTTTGAGAGACAATGTCATCCATCCTTTTCCGCCCGCCGGGCCAACAGTGGTTCTCCAACCCGGGGTTGGGTCGATTGACACTTTGCTGACCGATACAACGCACGGCAGGGAAATTGGTTGCGATATGGATCAATCTTTGTCCCCAAACAGAAAAAGGCCGCCACCGGCGACCTCTTTCATGGGTGAAATCAAATCAGCCCTTGTAGGCGGGCTGTTTGCCAAGCGCTTCTTCGCTGGAGTCGATATAGACCCGCAAGTCATCGCCATTGTCATTGCGCAGGATCCGCAGTTCGTCAAAAGTGACGCCAACCGGATGCTCGCCGAGACCAAGGAAACCACCCACGTCGATCACGACGGTTTCGACCTTGCCATCTTCACTCAGGATCAAGCGGTCGATTTCGCCGACGCTTTCATCATCGACGCCGTAGACGCTGATACCTTCAAGCTTTTCAGCCGTCAGTTCCGTCATTTCGGCTTCGCGATAACCATCACGATCAATCATCGGACGCGGCAAGAGCAAACGACCTGTCTTGTCAGCAGCGTGGTCTGCATCGTCCGCAGTGACACTGCCTGTCTGCATGTCGTCTGTACGATCAAATGGCGTTGCTTCAGTCAACATTTCCTTGTTGGTCTTCACGACCAGGAAATAGTCGTCATCATTGCCTTCTTCGCGTACCATCTTGATCTGGTCCATCGGTACGGCAATGTCTTTTTCGCCAATTCCGATGAAACCGCCAATTCCAAGAATGACTGCTTTGACCTGACCGTTGGCGCCGAGAATAACATCATTGACTTCGCCGATATCGTCCCATTCCTTTTCAGCACCGGGAACAGCGCGGGCATTCTCGTCCCAGGCATCCCACTGGCTTTCAGCTGAGTAGATGCGCATGCCGATAAATTTGGATGCGTAAATATCACCAGGCTGCTCTGACGCGTAGGTCTGCATCATGATTTCGTTGCTGTTGGCGCCTGTGTTGGCGGCAAAGGCAGACGTTCCAAGCATCAGGGCCATGGCCGTTGTTGCGATAATCCGTTTCATCATTATACTCCTTGATTGTCTGGCAGTATTGAAACGACCCACCAGAGCATCTCACTGCCGTGGGGCGTTGATATACAAACGGCCAACTGGCAAATGGGTTCCAATTTCTGAAGATTTTTTTTCGGAAGGGACCCATTTGTTTTTTCGCGATGGGTTGACCAGTGGCGGCATCGACCGGCAGGGAACGCGCCGACTGTTCGCGCAAAAAAACGCGATGACCTGGGCCACCGCGTTCCTGTTTCGACATGTGAAATTCTTCACTGTGAAAAAGGGTTACTCGCTGAGCAAGGCACCGAGCATCCAGATCGCTTTCTCATGAAAGGCAATGCGCGCGGTCAGCATGTCTGCGGTGACGACATCGCCGGCTTCCTCTGCGCGTTCGACAGACTCGCGAAAGCGTCTTGCAACAATCTCGTGGTCATTGACCAGATTCTTGATCATCTTTTCGGTTGTCGGATTCTCGGTATCTTCCTGAATGGCTGCAAGCCCGATCATCTGGGTGATACTGGCCGGCGCCGGATAGCCGAGTGCACGCACACGCTCTGCCAGATTGTCGATTGCTTCAAACAGATTCTGGTAGTGTTCTTCGGTCAGCATATGAACCGAGCGAAACAGCGGTCCGACCGCATTCCAGTGGTACCCCTGTGTCTTGACCATCAGAATATAGCTGTCCGCGAGGCAGGCCGACATATTGACGGCGACCAATTTCTTGTCGTCAATTCCCGTTGCCGGATCTTCGACTGCAGGACGCATATTGAGGATTTCGTTTGCCATGGAGCTGTCTCCTTTTGATCGGATGGGTTTTAAAAGACCACGGGTCAGCGAACTGCCAAAAACTGGCGTCCACAGACTGTGTCCCTGACAGATGAACGCACGATAGCGCCATCGGTTCCATGAAATCCAAGGGTTGCGGACAAACGGTGGCAAAAGCCTTGATGAAATATTTCGTGTCATCAGCCCTGTAACGGGCAGCGACGCTCGTCAGGGCAATCTTGCGAGGCACTCCAGCAAAAGCCCATAGTAGGCCTCAGCATTTCCATGGCGCACATAGAAAGCATTCTTTGGGCGATCTGTGATTTGCCACCAATCGGCAATCGTCATGCCACGTGTCAGCGCACCGTCTGTCTCCACCGAGACATTGATCTTGCGACCCTGGAAAATGTCCGGTTGCAACAGGTAGGCAGGTACGCAGGGGCCATGTAGCGGGGCGCCCTCCCAGCCGTATTTCTCCAGATCAAATGCTTGCGAAAATTCCAGCATCTCGGCCGTTGCAATACCGCAGTGATTGCCGATCGCGCGCATGTCTTCCAGCCGGGCGGGCGTCGACAGCATCTGATGGGTCACATCGAGCGGCAGGAGCGTTATCGGTATGTCGGCGTCCAAAACGATCTTCGCGGCCTCCGGATCCACGTAGACATTGAACTCCGCCGTTGGCGTTATGTTGCCGACTTCAAAATAGGCACCTGCCATGGCCACAATCTCGCCAATGCGCGACACGATGTCCGGTGCCATGACAATGGCCATGGCCAGATTGGTCAGCGGCGACAACGAGCAGATGGTGACAGTGCCAGCGGGTTCCTCACGCAGGGTGCGAATGATGAAATCCACACCATGTTCGGGTGCAATTGTGGTCGTCACATCGGGCAGATCCGGTCCATCCAGCCCGGTCGGACCATGCACATGTTCCGCTGTCACCAGCGCCCCTGCCATCGGCCGCGGGCAGCCGGCATAGACCTTTATGTCCGTTCGCTCAGCCAGTTCCAGCAACTTTAGACAATTGTCTGTGGTGTGACCAAGGTCAATATTTCCCGCAGTGGCAACAAGGCCAAGCACGTCGAAACGGTCAGGCGCGCCCAGGATCATCAAGATTGCAGCCGCCTGATCCTGTCCCGGGTCGGTCAGGATTATCAATTTGCGTTTCACGTCGGATCCATTTCCCTTTGTTGCATCAGGAATCGCGCAATTCGCCGAAACCCGTCACGGCTTTCACACCGCCACGCAGCCTGGCGCTCAGCCAGATGCCAAACACCGTTGCCAGATAGGGAAGCGCCAGAAGCAGATCATGCGGCACCCTTTCCCCGAAAACCAATTGGGCACGAATGCCGATGGCACCGACAATGGCAAAAAACAACGCTGCGAAAGTTGCCCCGATCGGATGACCTGCACCGAATATGACTGCTGCAAAAGCCATGAAACCGCGCCCTGCAGTCATGTTCTGCGAGAAGAACTGCAGACTTCCAGAGGCAAGTTCTGCGCCGCCCAACGCGCACAGGACACCGCCGATCATCAGAGCAATCAGCCGCATGCGGCCTGGATTGACACCCACACTGCGCGCCGCGAAAGGATGCTCACCGGCGGCCGACAGCCTGAGACCGAAACGCGTACGGCAAAGCAGCACCCAGACGGCAAGAACAAAGAGCGGCATCAGCAGCACAAGGATCGAGAGTGTACCGTAGGCGCCGAACATGGCACCCAGCCGCGGCAGGCCGGTTGGCGCGGTGACAGCAGCCTGACTGCCAAAAATCGATTCGACTGCCAGGGTCGTGCCGCCCAGCCCCAGACCGGTCAGACCAAGCCCGGCGATAATCTGATTGGCCTTGAGCTTTTCGACCACAAACCAAAAAAGGATCGAAGCGACGATACAAATCACCATGGCAATCAACAAAGCGGACAAGATCGAGCCGGTGAGCACTGTTCCAAGAATTGTGGCGCAGGCCCCGGCAATCATCAGGCCCTCAAGACCCAGATGCCAGATCCCTGAACGCTGCGCGATGGCACCTGCAAGTGTCACATAGACAAGTGGCGTCGCAGAACGAAGAATGGCAATGATTACGTCGTCCATCCGCGCTTCCTCCAATTTCGTAAAAAGCGATCCACAATATTCGACTTTGCGGTGATAAAGAGCGCAATCGCCGCATTGATGATATCAATTGCCGACGATGGCAAACCGGCAATGACCGGCAGGTAGAGTGCTGCCGAGGCCAGACCGCCAAAGAACAGAGCCACGATGGCAGTGCCGACAATCGACAGATTGGCAACGAGCGCGATCAGGATTGCCGTGAACCCGTGCGCGGGTAGAAAACCGGATGCCAGCCGCCCATTGGGGCCCATAAGTTCGACGGTTCCCGCCAGCCCCGCCAGGGCACCACTGATGATGAAACTCGCCAAACCGATATTCCACAGCCGCGCGCCCTGCCAGGTGACCATCGTCGCATTGCGCCCGGCAAGCCCCGAGAGCACGCCAAAGGCGGTTCTGTTGACCAGCAGCCACATGAAAATGCCAACCAGAACAGCGATTGCGATAATGGTCGGCGAAACGCCGTAGGATGTGCTGATGCGATAGGCGGCATCAAGCGGACGGCTGGATGCCTGCTGTCCCGACCCGGTGGGATCCTTGAGTGGTCCCGATGTGACATAGATCAGCACAATGACGGCAAGGAAATTCCCCATCAGCGTCGTGATGACTTCATCGGCTCCCGATCGCAAACGCAGAATCCCCGGCCACATGGCCCAGAGGGCGCCGCCGGTCATCCCGGCGAGAAAACACGCGGGGATGACAATGAAAGCCGGCAGGCCATTCAGCCAATCGGCGGCAAAGGCCGCGCAGATTGCACCGATATAAAACTGGCCCTGTGCGCCGATATTGAAGTAACCGGCACGAAAGGAAATAACCACACCTGCCGCCGTGATGAACAAGGGCAGCCCCCACCGCAAGGCTTGCTGCAAAGCACCCGTGCGCAGGAAAGCGCCGTCAATGATCGCACGGAACATGTCCGGTGCCGAATAGCCGGCAACCGAAAAGATCAGCCCGCAAAGAGCCAGCGCAATGACGATAAAAATGAGCGCCCGAAGGACTGAAACAATGCTTTCGGTCACTTTGATACCCCCGTCATGGCAGCCCCTATGTCGGCCAGATCATAGGGCGATGTGAAGGTGCCGACCACACGGCCCGACAGCATGACGACAACCCGGTCGCATATATCCATGATTTCGTCTAGGTCAGACGAGATCAGCAAGATGGCGCATCCGCGCGCGCGGGCCCGGTTCAGGCTATCCCATACAAATGCCGTGGCGCCAATATCGAGGCCTCGGGTCGGCTGGGCCGCTATGATGAGTCTTGCCTGTTCGTCCATTTCGCGGGACAGGATGACCTTTTGTGCATTGCCGCCTGAAAGCGAACCGGCGTGCTGCGTGACATTTGAATAATGCACTTCCCATGCATCAAGCGCAGTGCCGCACCTCTGGCGCAGTTCCGTCGGCCTGACCATTGATAAAAGCGGGCGTTGCAACAGCTCTCGCGCCGACCAGTTTTCCCACAGAGCGCTGGTGAGGCTCAGGCCTTCAACATTGCGTTCAAATGGAATGACACGCAGGCCTGCCGCGCGCCTGGTCTGCAGAGAAGCCCTGGTGACATCCAGGCCCTCAATGGTGATCTTGCCTTCTGAGGTTTCCGCCAGTGCGGAAATGGCACGCACCAATGTGCGCTGCCCGTTGCCTTCAACGCCGGCAAGTCCGAGAATTTCTCCGGGACGAATGAAAAGGTCAATGTCTTCAAGTGGCGGTCCATCGGAATCGGGCCGTGTCGAGACCGCCGTGAGTTTGAGCACTGGTTCGACTGCTGCCTGGTCCACGGATTGCGCCAGATGCGCATGCGCTGTGTCAAGTGATCCGGTCAGTGCCGCCTTCTGATCGTCCTCCAGCGGACGGGCTGCTGGTCCTATAATGAGTTCTGCCAGTTTTTCGGCATTTATCCCGGAGCATTCCACCGGGCCCTCAACAAGCATTCCACCGCGCAGCACTGCAACAGTATCGGCAATGGCCAGGACTTCGCGGATCTTGTGCAGGATGACAATGACCGTCACGCCGACATCCTTGAGATGACGAATTCGCTCGAAAAGCTTTTGCGCACCTTCAGGTGAAAGTACAGCGGTGGGTTCGTCGAGGATCAAAAGCCTGGCGTCACTGACCAGCGCCCGGGCGATTTCAACACTTTGCAGGGTTTCGACCGGCAGATCGCGGATACGTTGCCCGGCCTTTACATTGACATTCAGGTTGTCGAGGTAGGTCTGCCACCGGATCTCCAACCCTCTTCGTGAATAGATCCGACCGTCTGCTGCGCCAAATTGCATGGCCTCGGCAACGGTGAATGACGGCGGCAGGGCAAAACTCTGATGCACGAGTTCCACCCCCGCCTGGCGTGCCTGGTTGACGTTGCCTGTGGGCAAGATGCGGCCGTCAATTCTGATTTCACCGGTATCAGGACTGACCAGTCCCGAAATGGCACGGGCAAATGTTGTCTTGCCCGCACCGTTCTGGCCAACAACGGCATGAATCCGGCCTCGCGCGAAGGAAATCGAAACGCCAGAGAGCGCCACGACATCACCATATCTGACACTGACGTCGCGGCATTCCAGTACAGTCTGCTTTTCTTCACTCATATCGGCCTGACCCGTTACCTGATGTTCAAAGAGCCGTGTTGAATGGCACCTTGAGAGAGCCGTCGAGGATCATGGCTTTTGCCTTTTCCACTTCGGGCCAGATTTTTTTGGCCTTCTCGACGAGATCGGCAGGCCCCTGTTCCTGGAAGGCAGGCGACAGAATGAAATCAATGACGCCTGTCCCCAGTCCCGTGGAAACATGTTTGCCACCGGCCCAGTCAGCACCCAGGGCCTTGTTGACTTCATTGTAGAGAGAAGCACCGAAATCCAGCCCGACAATGGAGATGAGAGATTTCGGCCCGAGGGAGAATTGCGCCGGATCGAGAGCGCTGACCATGCGCCCTTCGACTTCATTGGCGGCCGTTATGATCCCGATATCCGTGGCAGCGGCATCCGTCTGAATATAATCTATACCACTGCTGAACATCTGGGCGGCAATCTCCTGGCCCTTGGCAGGGTCCTGGAAGGAGC
>TARA_R110000751_G_scaffold288076_2_pt1 | contig 10474 bp, 8 predicted proteins | sample TARA_R110000751 | Tara Oceans TARA_R110000751 (sample SAMEA4398001) | marine metagenome | biome: Polar Biome; feature: [MES] marine water layer (ENVO:01000295) within the mesopelagic zone...; material: water (ENVO:00002006), including particulate matter (ENVO:01000060) such as...... | reverse complement strand
ATTTTTTGCCTTCAATATCTCCTTTGATGAAGCTGTCCTGTCATTGTTTTTGCGCAAGCCCGGCCTGACGACCTTGCCGGTGCAGATATATGGACAGCTTGAGTTCAGCCCTGACCCATCCGTGGCTGCTGTCTCCACCATGATGATCGGGCTGACAATCGTGCTTTTGATCATCATCGACCGGACCCTCGGACTTGGAAAGATTGCGAGCGTTTAATGAGTGAAATCAATCTGAGTGACATTCACAAGTCTTTTGGCAAAGTCGAAGTCATCCCCGGGGTGTCCTTCAGCGTCGAGCGTGGTGAATTCGTTTCGCTGCTGGGGCCGTCCGGCTGTGGCAAGACGACATTGCTGAGAATCGTCGCCGGGCTCGAGACAGTCAGCTCGGGGCGTGTGGAGATTGCCGGAACGGATGTGACACATCTGCCGCCGGAAAAGCGCGACATAGCGATGATGTTCCAGTCCTATGCCCTGTTGCCGCATCTCAGCGTGGCGGAAAATGTGCGGTTCCCCCTGCGCATGCGCGGGATAGGCAGTCGCGACGAACAGAATGAACGCGTCAAGACCGCTCTGGACACCGTGCAACTCAGCCATCTCGGCGATCGCCGCGCGCGCCAGTTGTCAGGCGGCCAGCAGCAAAGGGTGGCGCTGGCCCGGGCAATCGTTTCGCGCCCCAAAGTGCTGCTTCTCGATGAGCCGCTGTCCAATCTGGATGCACGCCTGCGCGAAGACATGCAGGTTGAGCTGATCGAAATTCACAAGAACCTCGGATTGACCACCCTGTTCGTCACCCATGACCAGGAAGAAGCGCTCAGCCTTTCAGATCGGATCATCCTGATCAAGGGCGGCCGCATAGAGCAGGAGGGCACGCCTGCCCATATCTATGCGCAGCCATCAACATCCTTCGCCTCGCAGTTTCTCGGGTCGGCCAATATGCTGTCGGCCGTGGTGGAAGACACGGGCAGCGGGCCGATGGCCGTGCTGGGTGATGGTCAGCGCTTGCCGCTGGCATTGGATGAGGCGGCACGCGGTGCCGTGTCATTGGCGTTGCGCCAGGAAGATCTGGTACTCTCGGATGCCAGCGATGCCGGTAATGGTGCCGGACTGAAAGCCAAAGTGCGTGCCCGGGTGTATCTGGGCGCACGCAATCGCTACGTCCTGGAACTTGCCGGTGCCTCGCTGCGGATTCTGACGGGCAATGATCAACTCTTTGCCCGCGGTGATGATGTGAGCCTGACGATCGCACCCGAACGCATCCGGGTGCTTGCACCCTGATTGCGCCAAATTGGCAGAGCCCCCGGGGCAAATGATTCCCTTTGATCAGAAAATGCGCTACGCTCACAAACGTCATTTGATGTTTGCCACCGATCGTGGCGTTGGCCGGGGCGAGGCCGTTGATCCTCGTTTTTCTGGGGAGTAGGTTTTGCGTGATCTGGATATGCGTACCTTTGTGCTGCTCGCACGTACCCGTCATTTCGGGCGCGCCGCAGAACAATTGAATACAACGCAGCCGGCGATTTCATCGCGCCTGACGACGCTCGAACAGGAACTTGGCTGCAAACTGATCCTGCGCGGCAATCGCGAGTTTCGCCTGACCCCTGACGGCGAAAGGGCGCTGGAGGCTTTTCAGGATATTCTGGCGACAATAGAGGGGCTGCGCAATGGTGGGCAGGACCCCCAGACGTTGATGCCCGAAGTCGTGCGTATCGGCGCGATTGATTCAATCGCCTCGACCTGGATGCCGCATCTCATCGAATCCCTGCACCGCATTGAGCCCAAGCTTCGGGTCGAGCTGACGGTTGACAGCACCGTGCGGCTTGTCTCCGAGATGGCGCGGGGCGAATTCGATCTGGTCTTCGGCCTTGACCCGGCTATTGGCGACGGGTTTCGCAGTTTCAATGTCTGCGTCTGGCAAATGATCTGGGCAGGTTCCCCGAAACTGATCGACAAGGACAGGACCTACAGTGTTGATGAGCTTGCTTCCATGCCGATCATCACCTTTCCCAAGGACACGCCGCCCTATCGGCAGATTGCGCCCTATTTCCAGAACGAGCGCATTCTGGCCTCCAAACTCACCAGTTCAAATTCCCTGTTTGCAATCATCAATCTGTTGATTGATGGTTTCGGTGTCAGCGCCATTCCCTCTGTCACGATCCAGCGCGAACTGGACCGCGGCCTTCTGCACCCGATGAAAATCGTCAAACCCTTTCCGCCGATGCCCATTATCGGCACCTATCAGTCGACCACCCATCAGGACATCATCAATATGGTGGCCGAACAGGCACGCACATGTGCCAACATGTTTTGCGAAAACACCGCCAATGGTGCAGCCTGGACGATTTGAGCAGCATGCACAAGCACCATGGCGTTGCCTTGATAAAGAATTTCCATATCTGGCTGTTTTCAAACCGAGTTCCACGTTTGCCGACCGCTGCCAAAACCTGATAGGCAGACCTGTTTTTGTCGGGGTGATTACCTTGTTGAGCGAACAAACCACTCGGATTGACAGATTCTGCAGACATAAAACCTGTGGCCGAATCCGACTATCATATTGTCCGGCAATAAAGCGACACAGCTATACTATACAGAGCGTCGTGTCGTCTTCGGATAGCTCAATGAAAGATTTGTTGCGGCTTCCTTCAGTCGGGGCAGGAACTCATCGACCAGATCAGAGATCTCACGGTCCATATTGTGGCAGCTGATACTGATCGAGGCGACGCAGTGATTTTTGCGGTCAAAGATTGGAACCGCTACCGACTTTATCGTAAGATCGACACCGCTATCGTTGGTTGCGTAACCCTTCCTGCCCGCTTCAAGGATAATCTCCCGAAGTATCCCTTTGTCTGTAATCGTCTTGGGCGTCAGCATGGAGAGCGTGCTGCGGTCGAGTATATCATCCATTTCCTCGACCGGAAGTTGTGACATCATCGCGCGGCCGGTGGCGGCCAGTGGGGCGGGGAAAGTGAGCCCGACAGTCATGGATGTATGGACAAAACCTTTGGCAGGCACGCCACATACAAAAATTACATCGGTACCGTCGAGGACTGACGCCGAAGATGAAATGTGGATTGTTCCTTCAATGACCTGTTCCATGAATGGCATCATCAGGTCAGTCATGGCGACGGATGACAGGAAAGCATGACTTAGAGTGAGAATGCGCGGCTGAAGCTCGAACACGTTGCCGTTGATTTTTACATAGCCCATCCCCGCCAGGGTCAGGAGCAGACGACGCGCCGTTGCTCGCGAGAGGCCGGTTTTCTTGGCGGCCTCCGACAACGTCAGCCCGTTCCGGCCTCCGTCAAAGGCTTCAAGAACATGGAGACCGCGCTCAAAAGCGCGCACCCATTCCTTTTGCTCATCGACAGCTTTTGTCATGTCGCTCCGTCTGGCTGGAAACACTGCAGCTTAACCTTGCCTGCCGCAATCATCAACACGTGATAACGCCGCTTCCAAGGATACAATATCCGCCGCTTTAATCCGAACTGCATCGTGGCGTCTAGACAATTCACAGGCTGTGATGGTGCGCACTGTTGACAACTTCGTTAAATTCACAATATTGTTCATCTGTCGAACATATGTTCGTCTAGTGAACAATATTGGAATACTTATCGAATGTCGAGTCTCTCGCAAACCTCTCTCAAGAACGTCGGCCGGCATCCGTCCGGTGACGCATTCGATATGATTGTGGTTGGGGCTGGGTCCGCCGGCTGCGTGCTGGCCAATCGGCTTTCCGCCGATGTGGGAAAACGCGTTCTCCTGATCGAGGCCGGCCAGGACACGCCGCCAGGCGCCGTTCCTGCCGATATTCTCGATAGCTATCCACACCGCGCCTATTACAACCCGAAATATCATTGGCAGGGTTTGAGGGTTGCCAACGGTGCAAAACGCGCTGGGTCTGCCAATGCTGGTGACAAGGCCTATGAACAGGGTCGGATCATGGGCGGCAGCTCCAGCATCAACGGTATGATGGCAATTCGGGGCTTGCCCACAGACTTTGACGAATGGCAGGAACAGGGCGCTCAGGGTTGGACCTGGAACGACGTCGCACCGTTCTTCAGCAAGTTGGAAACCGATCTTGATATGGACGGAGCCATACACGGTGCGATTGGAAATCTGCCGGTACGCCGTATCCCACGGGCTGATTGGCCCGGGTATTCCGAGGCGGCTTGCCGCGCCCTCGAAAACGCGGGCATTCCGTATCGGGAGGATCACAATGATGGCTCGTGTGAAGGTGTTTACCCGATGCCCATCAACAATCGTGATGACCAGCGGGTTTCTTCGGCCGCCGCCTATCTCACCCCGGAGATCCGAGCAAGAAAGAATCTGACCATCAGTTGCGGTGTTCGTGTCGAGAAAATCGAGATCCATGAAGGCAGGGCAACAGGTGTGATCGTGCGCCAAAACGGTACGCGCGTCGTCTATTCAGCCCGTGAGATATTTATCTGTTGCGGCGCTCTGCATTCTCCAACCTTGCTGATGCGTTCCGGCATCGGCGATCCGGATCAACTGTCGGCGGCAGGGCTCGAAACAATCAAGGCCCTACCAGGTGTTGGCAGTAACCTGCAAGATCATCCCACGATTGGGATCGCCTCCTACATGCAACCTGCTGCACGACTGCCGCACGCGCTGCGTCGCCACCTGTTGTTTGGAGCGCGATATAGCTCCAAGGTTGATGACTGTGCGTTGGGCGATATGTATATCCTCTGTGCAAATCAGGTCGCTTGGCACAGCATCGGCAAGCAATTCGGGGCTTTGCTTGCATGGGTCAACAAATCCTATTCACGCGGCAAAGTACGCCTCAATCACGTTGACCCTCATGGGGAGCCAACAGTCGATCTCAATCTACTCGATGACAAGCGCGATCTTGTGCGGCTGATGGATGCCGTGCGCTTTATCGCGCGGCTTTATGACTTCGCGCAATTGCGTGCGATTGCACCCGAGCCCTTTGCCGCGTCTTACAGTGAACGCGAACGCCAGCTTGGAACGATCAATCTCAAGAACACGATGGTCGCCAAAGCTGGTGCCCTTTTGCTTGATTCAAGTCCGTTGGTCCGCCGCCTGTTGACACAAAAGCTGATAGCCCCGCAGGGCGACCTTTCTGCGCTGGTCGCGAATGAGGATCGGCTTGCTGAATGGACAATGAGAAGCGTCACCCACGGCTGGCACGCCTGCGGTACCTGCCGCATGGGTTCGCCCGGCGATCCCGCAGCTGTGCTTGATGCCGATTGTCGGGTGATCGGTGTTGAGGGCCTGCGCGTCGTCGACGCGTCAGTGATGCCGACGATCGTGAGCGCGAATACAAATCTGACAACAATGATGATCGCTGAAAAAATTGCCGATCAGGTCACCACGAAGAGGTCTGGAGCATGAGCCAATCCGTTACAACGAACACGAATTCTGAACTCTACGCCCGATGCGGATTTTACATTGACGGCCGTTGGATATTTCCTGATGACGCACGTTGTATCGATGTGGTTGATCCGGCGAGCGAGGAAGTCATCGGCAAAATTCCGTTGGCGCGCAAACAAGATCTGGATGCTGCGGTAGCGGCGGCCGCGCTGGCCTTTGCCGATTGGCGGCAGTCTCATGCCTGGGACCGGGCAGCGATCCTGAAAAGGACGGCATATTTGCTGCGCGAAAGGGCCGCCAGTCACGCTGGTATTTTCAGCCTTGAGCAAGGCAAACCGGGTACTGAGGCACTGCGTGAAATTGGCATGGCAGCCGATCATTTCGAGTGGGCTGCCGAGGAAGCCACCCGACTGGTCGGGCAGATCGTTCCAGCGCGTCCTGCAGGTACGGTCAGCGTTGTGGAACACCAGCCGGTTGGTGTGGTTGCTGCCTTCACACCGTGGAATTTTCCAGCTCTTCAGATTGCTGCAAAGGTTGCCTACGCTCTGGCTGCTGGCTGTACAATTGTTCTCAAGCCGTCGGAAGAAGCGCCAGGGATCGCTATGCTGATCGTGCAGGCGTTGCATGACGCCGGTCTACCCTCCGGTGCCATCAACCTGATCTTTGGAGAGCCGGCTGAAGTATCGGAACGCTGGCTTGCCTCGCCTGAAGTCAAGGCAATGTCGTTTACCGGATCCACCCGTGTTGGCAAATTGCTCGCGCCAATGGCTGCAGCTTCGCTGAAGCGCGCAACGCTTGAACTGGGTGGACATGCACCCGTCATCGTCTATCCCGATTTTTCACCAAAAGAAGCTGTCAGCCTGGCGGCTGCTGTCAAATTCCGCAATGCGGGGCAGGCATGTGTCTCGCCGAGCCGCTTCTTTGTACATAAGGAAATCTTGAATGATTTCACGCGGGAGATGGTCGCCTTCGCAAAATCTTTGAAACTTGGGCCGGGTAGCGATGAAACCACGACCATGGGGCCGCTGGTCAATCGCTCGCGCGTCGACGCCGCGGCTCGCCTCGTCAAGGATGCGCTCGACCGCGGTGCGATCCTGGAATGTGGTGGTGGACAGCCGGCGGACCGCAACAAAGGGTTCTTCTTCGAGCCGACGGTTCTTTCCAATGTCGCACAAGACAGCTTGATAATGATCGAGGAGCCCTTTGCTCCGATCGCCCCGATTGTGGCTTTTGACGACGACGATGATGTCATCGGCATGGCGAACGACGTGGAATACGGCCTTGGCGGGTACGTCCTGTGCAGGGATCCGGTTATGGCGGAGAGGGCTGCCGAAGGGCTCAATGTCGGTATGGTCGGGATCAACAACCTCGCGCTTGCAGGCGCCGATACGCCCTTTGGTGGCGTCAAGGCCAGTGGTCTCGGCCGTGAAGGTGGTCCGGGTGCGCTGGAAGAATTTCTACAGAAAAAGATGACAAAGCGAGCCGTGACGGTCTGAGGGCGCACAGCTGACAGGTTTCATGAAAGGACGACAGACTTATGAGTACAACAAGGGACCTTGGTCCGAATGAACGACTGATCGGGCTGCCCGGTTCTCGGGCGCAACTGGCGACACCGGCGCTGGTGATTGATCTGGATGTATTTGAAAGGAACGCTCAGACGATGGCCGGTATCTTTGCTGGCCGACCGGAGAGCCTGCGTCCGCACGCCAAGACCCATAAATGCGCCACCATTGCAAAGAAGCAAATGGAGCTGGGGGCGCTCGGGGTGTGCTGCGCAAAGCCTGGCGAAGCAATCAGGCTGGCCGAAGCCGGTGTCTCAAGTATTTTGCTGACCTCGCCCATCGTCGATCCTTGGAAAGTTGAGACCTTGGTCGGGCTGAGGAAAGGGTTGACAGAACTGATGTTCTCAGTCGACAGCAATCTGGCCGTCGATTTGCTGGCAAACGCCGCCAGGAAAGTGGGTACGACGATTTCCGTGCTGGTCGATATAGGTGTCGGCAACAATCGCACCGGCGCGCGCGACAAGGAAGCAGCGGTGGCCCTGGGCAAGCATATCAAGACCCACGACAGCCTGAAACTGCTCGGCATGCAGTGCTACGCTGGCCACGTGCAGCATATTGAGGACGCTGACGCGCGGCAGGCAGAAGCCGAGCGTGTGCTTGCCGGTATAGCGGCCACAAAGGCGGCAATGACAGAAGCTTTTGGTACATTGCAGATCGTGTCTGGCGGTGGCACAGGGTCCTACGACATTGACATGGAAAACGGAGTGTTCACAGAATTTCAGGTCGGCTCATACCTGTTCATGGACGTCGAGTACAATGCCGTAAAGCGGCCTGACGGCTCGCCGGGACCTTTCCAGACATCTTTGTTTGTTCAAACGACAGTGTTAAGCGCCAATGTCGAACGGCGGGTGACCACGGATGCAGGCTACAAGTCTTTCGCAATGGATGGCCCAAGCCCGGTCATCTTCTCCGGTTGCTCCACAGAAGCTGATTACAAGTTTCTGGGTGATGAGCATGGCTGGGTGCATTTGCCTGTCGGTGCTGACGACTTGCGGGCAGGCGATGTGCTGAACTGCGTTACGCCGCACTGCGACCCGACCGTCAATCTCTATGACGTTTACCATGTGGTGCGTGGCGATACACTCGTGGATATCTGGCCGATCGAAGCGCGGGGCTGCAACTGGTAGCCATTATTGGAGATTAAGGGGAACCATGGAAAAGGCATTTCGATATATCTGTCAATTTCTGATGCTGCTCGGTGGACTCGGCATTGTCCTGATGATGCTGAATGTATCCATTGATGTGTTGATGAAGGTGATCTGGAACACACCGATCCAGGGCACGATCGAAATATCGTCGTATTATTATATGGTTGCCATTGTAATGCTGCCGATGGCGCTGGTCGAACTCGACGACGAGCAAGTTGTCGTCGATCTCCTTTATAACCACTATCCTGCCTGGCTGCAGCGAAGCTGTCTCGTTGTGGCGAGTGCCGCGGCGATGGCAATACTTACCGTCATGGCCTGGCGTACCGGTCAAGATGCAATCCGGGCTTTCAAAGTCGGGGAGGTTGTGATGGGCAGCCGGGAAATCATTGTCTGGCCATCGCGTATCATGTTGCCGCTGGGTTTCGGTCTTTCGGCAGTTGCAGCGTGCCTGCGCATGTGCCTGGCGCTGCTGGGCAGACCAATTACCAAGACATTCCATGAGGCTGCATCATGACCAATCTTGAAATCGGTTGTATCGGCATCGCATGCCTGTTCGGGCTTCTGGCTTTGCGCATATCCATCGGCGTCGCGCTGATGATCGTGTCATTCCTCGGGATCTGGATAATGCTCAACCTGACAGCGGCCTTCGGGATTGTCAGTGCATTGCCATTCAACCTGATCGGTGATTGGTCACTGACGGCCATTCCGATGTTTCTTTTCATGGGATTCATCGCGGCCAATACCGGCATGACAGCTGGAGCATTTGATCTGTTGCGACTGATCCTGAGACGCATTCCAGGCGGCCTGGCCTCCGCGGCGGTGGGCGCATGTGGCATGTTTGCCGCCGCATCCGGATCCAGTATCGCCACCACTGCAGCAATGTCCCGCATAGCGGTCCCGGAAATGCTGAAGGCCGGGTATCACCCTTCTCTGGCAACTGGAGTTGTCGCAGCCTCGGGGACTCTTGGTTCTCTTATTCCACCATCCATTTTGATGGTCTTGTATGGAATTTTTACCGAACAATCGATTGGTCAGCTCTTTATCGCTGGCGTTATCCCGGGTGTTCTTTCGGCCGTTATCTACATTGGCATGATCACCGCTCGCTGCAGCCACAATCCGAAGCTGGCGCCCAGCACGTCATTTGACGTCCACAAGTCGCAACTGTTTGCGCTGATTGTTTCGGTCTGGCCATTTCCGGTCCTGGTGCTTGGTGTTTTGGGTGGCATTTTCGGCGGCTTCTTTACGCCGACTGAAGCGGGATCTGTCGGTGCATCTTTGGCACTGCTGGTAGCGATTGTCCGCCGCGAAGCAACAAGGGACGCTCTCTGGCTGGCTATTCGCCAAACCGTAGTCGCCACCTCTTCGATCTTCTTTCTGACCATAGGCGCGGTCATGTTCACCCGCTTCATGGGATTATCCGGTGTTCCACAGGCCATGTCGGATGCAATGCTGGCGATTTCGGACAACAAGATCGTAATCATCATCATGATCGCCGCACTCTACGTTGTGCTTGGCATGTTCATCGATTCCATTGGTCTTATGCTGCTTACCTTGCCTGTCGTATTGCCAGTGCTGGAGGCCGCAGATGTCAATCTGATCTGGTTCGGCATCATTACAATCAAGTTGCTTGAGATCGGTCTCGTCACACCGCCCGTCGGGCTGAACCTCTATGTGCTGCACAGCGCGTTGGCGGGGCAGGTCCGACTTGGCCACATCATTGCGGGTGCGACTTGGTTTATCGCCATGGATCTCGTGACACTCGCTCTTCTGATCGCATTTCCTGCGATCAGTCTCTACCTGCCCTCATTGATGGCGGGCTAATTCAAACCATAACAAGGGGTCTAGCTATGCATACATTCAAGTCTATGACGGGAGCCGTCGCTTTCATTGCTGTGTCAGTTGCCATGCCGGCACTGGCAACCGAATACAATGCCAACCACTTCTTCGCCGAACGACATTCGCTGGTACGCGGACCATATGTGGAATTCGCAAAGAAGGTCGAGGAAGCGACAGGTGGCGAGATTGCTTTCCGCGTGTTCTCTGGCGGCTCTCTGGTTCCTGCCAGTGCCTCGCTGCAGGGCGTCCGCGACGGGGTTGCCCAGGTGACCTATCATGCCGGCACGTATACGCCAGCGGAACTTCCCATCGAAAATCTGATCGGCAATATGGCCTTTTACAATACCGATCCATTCGTCATGGCCATGGCCTCCACAGAGTTCAGCATGACCAACAAGGCAGCGCTTGAGGAGTGGAAACGCAACGGAGTTGTGTTTGCCGGCGGTTATTCGACATCTGAGTACTACATGATCTGCAATCAGCCGATCCAGACTCTTGAAGATGTCAAGGGCAAGCGCATGCGCATGGCTGGCGGTGCCTGGTCGCGTTTCGCAGAATTTGTTGGCGCAGTACCGGTCT
>TARA_R110000751_G_scaffold11771_4_pt1 | contig 10501 bp, 9 predicted proteins | sample TARA_R110000751 | Tara Oceans TARA_R110000751 (sample SAMEA4398001) | marine metagenome | biome: Polar Biome; feature: [MES] marine water layer (ENVO:01000295) within the mesopelagic zone...; material: water (ENVO:00002006), including particulate matter (ENVO:01000060) such as...... | reverse complement strand
TGCTGAACTCATACTTACTGATCCTGACCATCCTAATGAATTGCCATCCCAACCATCTACTTGCTTATTAGCTGCAAATAAAGTATAGGTAGTAGCATCAGCATTATCATTAGTATGAATATCTCTTTGTAATAATACACTCCACCAACCACCATCAAAGAAGGGTAAGGAAATATCATTTGATATTTGTACTCCTCCATCTGCTATTGAAGCAGACATATAAAATCTTAATTTGCCATAATTGTAATAATCACTAAAACTAGATCCTGAATATGATCCTGATGGTTGGTCTTCATAAAATAAGCCAATCCCCCAATCCATCTGTTGGTCATTAGTTCCATTTGATTTTTTAACAGCTAATGATTGACTATAAAATTTACCCCCATAACTTGATGAAGGGTGACCTGTGGTTTTAAATCTAAAAGCAACACCATCTGGTACTATATATTTGCTTTCAGCTATGTTATTACGTTGTAATGGCATCCATGGTACTTTAACCGACGAACTTGCCATATATTGATTAGCAACTGGAGTATACGCGTAACTATAACGTTTATACCATAAATCATAGTCGTCCGAGTTGTCTTTATTTTTACCCCCAAATTCATTAATCCGAAGGATTGTATTTGGAATACCCCAAATATTAATTAATTGTCTTAAACCACTAATTGTACCTTTTTTCTTAGTAAGATAAGCCATATTGTGATAAAGACGTTTGTAAATTTCTTTACTTACTTTATCAATAGCATAGGGCCATCCAGGTTCATTTATCTGTTCAACATAATTAAGCCATGAATATCCTAAATTCCAATAGTTTATAATTGTTCCACCATTTACAGCTATATAATCTGTAATTAATTCACTTCCTGTTGGGGGTACATAAATCCCATTATCCTCACCTGTTAAACCTATAAAATTATCTTGGTTATCATAATTATTTCCAAAGGTTTCAAATCCTAAACCCTTAATAGCTTCTGCGGCTAAATCTAAGGGTAAACCTGATTCAGGATCGTTTGTTGTATTATATCTTTCACTTAATGCTCTGGTATATAACCACACCTCATCAAATGATTGACCTACCATATTTGAAAATTCTACATATTCATTATTATTTGAATTCTCAGTAATAAAAGTGGGTATTGTATAATATAACCAATTTTGATTATCCTCATCATATAGAGAAGCTGATAGGTTGTATCCTCCATAATATTGAGCATTTTCAACATCACTACCCATCCATGTTAATACTTCAGTACTTCCAGTTGCTAGAAGAGTATAGGGGTATGATGATCCTGTTTTAGGATATGAGTATGATGATGAATCATAATAAAGATAACTTTCATATCCATCAAAATTCTTAACTAAATTTGTTATATTAGTCTGTAAACTTGCTAAACTTTGAGATATTTCTATGGTGTTTGGGTTAGAACCTGTTATTAATGTAATAGCATTAATATCTGCTTGATATGATTGTATTTGAGATACTTTTTCATAAAAATTATTAATTCTCTGTTTTGCAGATGAAAAATTGATAAATTCATTAAAAGTATTATATGAATAATTAGGGGTAATTGTTACTCCTGTTTTATTTAAATGATTTAAAACATTATCTAACGATTCTGATGATGGTGTTAATATTAAATCATCGTAGGATTTTAATGTTGTTGAATTATTAATTAAATCTTGAAGGGGAATATTTATATTAGGACCCTTAATGTAGTTAGCATCTATAAAAGATGAAAAATCCTGAGTAAATTCAACTTTATAAGCTATAGATTCCCCAACTTTTGTAACAACATATGATAAATCCGCTACTTTATAGTTTGGAGGTAGAGGATCAAATAATTTGATTAAAATTGATGTATTATCTTCATCACTCTCAAGCATAATATTAATCGCAACTACATAATTGTTTTCAAATAAACCAACATAAAATTCATCAAAATATTCTGATGAATTTAATTTACTATTTAAATTATTAAATCCTTGTTTTATGTCGGTTGTAGGGATAGTATTAGATTTTAATCTAATTTCTGTTCTATCTCCAGATATTTCTGCTATATAATAATTTTTTTCTGTTGATGAATTTAATTCATAATTAATAAAATTATATAAAGCAAAAACTTCCCCATTATCGAATCCCCTATCATATAAATCTGTTGTTGGGGAAAGTGTAATTTCGTTTGTTGGTATTACATTAATTCCCTCGGGGGTTGTGGTAAGACCTTCATTATTGGTAAATTCTGTTGAAACATCTACATTTGCTGTATTGTTTGTTATATTCCAACCAGTAAAATTATAATCTTGACTAATTAGGGATTTTTGAGAATCATATACATAAAATTCAATTAAGCTTCCACTTTGAAAAAATGATCCTGATATATTCTTATTGGGTATAATTTCCGAATTAGCAAATTCATACCCTGTACTCACTATTTCACTAGCTGGTATTAAGGTGCATGATGAACTAATGTCAACTGAATATGTATTGTTACTTTCCATTAACTATTATATTATTGATTATTTGCGAAATCTTGAACTATTTGAGCAATTTCTTGTCTTACTTCTAAATTTTCTGTCCTTAATTCTGCTATTTCTGCTAATAATGCTTCTATTTCTTCTTTTTGAGGGGCGTAATCAATAAAATCACCACTAGTTTGTACTAAATATTGATGGGAATTAATTTCTCCTTCTTTAGGAATATTATAAAAAAACTTTTCATATAATATCCAAAAATCCTCTTGAGTAGCCAAATTTATATCAAAAAAAGAAGGATCATCAATAGTATTTAATTGAGTAAAACTTGTATCTATTGTATTATTAAAAGCATTTTTATCAAATACTTGTCTTTTTAAGTTTACTTGTTTTGAATTGCTCATCCTTTAGCTATTTTAAACATAATATTTTCATCAAAAACTTTTACTTGTCCCCCAATTGATGTTTTAACTAAAATTGTATAATATCTTTCAGGTTCTAAACCATTACAATATAAATCAAAGTAACTTGAAGTTGCATCTGAGCTGATTCTTGTATATTCAGTATCAAATTCAATTACAAATTCATTAGTTTCGGTATCTTTTATAGCATATAGTGATTGACTTTCTGGTAGAAAGTAATTAGTTGTATAAAGAGAAGCTGTTAGGAATGCTCTATCTGGGTATTTTGGCATAGCCGCAAATCTTAATCTAGGGATACTTTCTGAGTAATATGTACCCTGATTATTATAAATAGAAATGAAACTTTCTACTTGGGGTAATATAATATTTTTAGAAGATCCTGTATTAAAAATATAATCATTAAATCTAAATTCTAATTGTGGGGGGTATATTGTATTAGTATCAATTGAGAAGAATTTGAAAATTGTATTATTAGCTTTAGTATTAACAAATTCACTTCCTGATGGTTGTTTAACTAAAAATCCTTCATTAGCAAATCCTTGGGTATTATCTAATGAATAACTATACCAAGTTTCAACTATATTTGTTACATCAACAAGAACATCTTTAGTATCAGCATATGTAAAGATTTGAGATTGTGATATAGGATCTAATGCTAGATTTGAACCTGTATACCAATTACCCCCACCTGGGAGAGTTGATTGAAAAGAAGCTGTTACATAATCATTAAACCCTGATGAAGGCCATTCTGTAGATCCTGAGTAATCTAACCAATCCCAACTTGATCCATTTGTTACTATAGGTGAATCATTATATCTTCCAGTTCCCATACCCCAATTTCCACTTATTGGGAAGAATTCTAATTCTTGATCTAAATTTAATCCTGTTACAACAGCATTAAAGTTTTTTAAATATGTTTTATATTCTCCACTTGTTATTCTATCAGTATACATTTCAGAAATCTGACTTGTAGGAAATTTAATTAAATATCTACTAACTTGAGCGGTTGCATTCGATTGATATGTCGATGCTTCAATAATTGGGTCTAACCCAGTATTTTTACTAGGGTATTCCGTGTATAATGTAGTATCTTTTTCGGGGAATATTTTATATACAGCCATATCTTTTTATATTAATTTATTTTTATCTTCATTTCTAAGAGTAACCATTCTCTCCATATAAGTAGATTGGGGGGTATAAGCATTTAATTGTTGTATTATTTCTTGATTTTCTCTATTTTTTAAAGGTTCACCTCCTGGAGTTGGGGTTAGTGGATTTGTGGAAGCATTTTGTAACGTATACATTCCATCAGACCCTACCGTACCTTTTCTATTAACAGCATTTGTTCTATTTGGTCCTCCTTCTGTTCCTTGTTTTACTCCTGCTTCTGAAGACTCTATATCTAAAGCTGTTACTTTAAGAGCAGGGGATTCATTGTCAGCTGGTGTTATACCATTTTTATATAAAATAGAATTTTGGGATGTTATAGAATCTTGTAGATATGGATTTTCTTTTGAATAAACTTGCTCAAAACCACTACCAGCCGCCATACCATCTACTATAACAACAGGATCATTAATAGGGCCTCCTGCCGGTTCTTGATTTTGAGTATCTAGATTAGTTTGGTTAAAACTATCAATTAAAGATTGTTTAGGACCTTTTCTAATTCTTTCATCCTGAGCTCTATCTAAATTTTGTGTTGGTTTAGGCATAATTTTAATTTTTATAATGGTACTACTCTACCTTTAATGTCAGCATTAGGGTATTTAACTTCAAAAATCATAGGATCAATTGAAGGATATACTACATCATTTATAGTTGCTCCGGGGATATCATAAGCATAAGCACTATATCCTAAAGGTACTCCTGTTAAATTATTTACTGTTACATTTTTTACTGTTTGAACTCCTTCTACTTTATCTAAAAGAATATATAAATTATTAAGTAAAATAGGTTGATTTATTTGCCAATTATCTACGGCAAAGAAATTAGTTAAGGATTCAATACATTTAGTAATAGTTTCATTGTTATTATAATTAGGTAATACTATAATATCAAATATTACTTCTATATTAATAATAAAAGCATCTTTAATTTTAATAGAATCATTAATCATTCTATACTCAGCTAAATATGTTTGTAAATTTTGTTTCATTAATGCTGATGCTGTTCGCAATTGACTATTAGCATTATATGTTAAAACATATAAATTTAACATCGTAGGCAATTCACCAGGTTGAAATTCATTAATTTTAACAGGGGCTGCATATGCTTTTGCTATAGTTCCTAAATTAGAAGGCATAGATAAAGCTCTTATTAAGTAATCTTCTTTAGTTACCGTACGTAATTGGTTTTGGAAGTTACCAACAGCATTTAATCTTAATTCTTCAACAGTATCTCCATCTTGTCCCCCATCAGCTGCTAATTCGTTATTAGAAGAAACTGAGTTAAATATTTGGTTTGCGAGTGCTGTATCTGGGAGGTTTGGGTTAACAAATTTAAAATTGGTATCATTTAATACTGTTAAAGTTCCTGCTTCAACATTAGATTTAACTCCTCCTCCAGTTAAATATCTAAAATTTAAAGTTGTATTATATGGAGCAATACCATAAGTATTTGTAAATATGAAATTTAAAGGAGAAAAAGCAGTTGTTAATTGATCTCTTTCAAAAGGTAAACCTAAACCTACATTATCAGGATTAGGTACTATTTCTTCATCATTGTTTGTTGTAGCTCCTGCCCCAAATTGAATTTGAAGGGAACCAGAATCTATAAATCGAGTAACAAATCTTCTTTGGACTTGTTTTAACCTAAGTAAATAGGGGGCATCCTCTTCTATACTAAATTGAGGGTCGTTTGTATTTGTGTTTCTAATTGTATCATATACATTTTCCTGTGCCATATTGGGTACTTCATACCAAGTATTACCATCCGTATCAGTACAATCTAAAATACCTATAATGTTAGAACCTTTTATATTTCTTTCATCAAACCTCTTAGAGGCCGCAAATGAGAATGAAGTTGTATTTATTGTAGCTGATACTGCTTTTCTTGTCTTTTTTAGAAGGAAATATGTTGGGTTAGTACCTGATATTTGATAAACCGTAGTTGTTGTTGGGTTTAAGGATCCGGAAGAAGAAAAATCAATTACATCTTCTATTAGAAATTTCATATTACTATCTAAATTAGAAGTAATTTGTGTATTTTCTGGTATAATCATTGCATAATCATAATCAGGAACGTATTCCCCACTACTAAATTTTGCTGGTATTTGTTGGTAGAAATCAATATTTACACTTGCAACTGTTGTTACTTTAGGCTCATACCCTAAAAGGTAAGCCATTTGGTATAAGTTTTCTTGTTGGCGTGCTTTTTGGATAAAAGTTTCCTGTATTTGGTTGTCTAAGTAAAAGGATAATACATCCCCAACATATGAAGCCATTTCCATAAATAACATACCTGTAGAAGTGTCTGTAAAATCGTTGTATGTATTTGGGAAATATGTCTTAGAATATTGTATTAAAGAATTTCTAAATTGATTGAAATCTTTATTAATATATCTTATGTCTCTTTTTAAATCTGCCATTATTGTAGTAATATAGTTATATCATCAGTTATCCCAAAATTTTCTACAGTGTATGTTAACGTAAAATTAATTGTATTTCTATCGGGGTCATTATCAAATTTTATTTCTTTTATATTTATTTGAGGAAAAAAGATATTAATATCATTTTGTATCCTTTCTTGTAATTCATCTGTTGTTCTATCTAAAACATTTTCAAATACTAAATTTCTTAAATCAGCTCCAAATGTAGGATTAAATACTCTTTCTCCTCTATTAGTAAGTAAGTAATTAATTAAATTTGATTTAGTTTGTTCTCTTGTTGTATAAGTAGGCACAAAAACAGCAGGCCCATTTAAGGGAAACCCAAACCCAACAGCTTTACGGCCGACTGAGTCAATTGGATATCTGTTTTGTATAATTCTTGCCATTTATTTATTTTTTCATTAATCCTGCTATCATACCCATATCTACTTCTCCAGCGGGTAATGTTCCATTACTAGAATCGTATCCATTTTGTGGTGAAAATGATTGAGGAACATCAGCAGATGTGAATGATTTTGCCGTATCACCTAAAATATTTGAATATGCTGTTCTTTTTTCTTCAGCACTCATTTGGGGTTGTTGTGGTTGAATATGTTCTATAACTGGGACTGTTGGTTGAGCTGCTATTGTTGTAACTTTAGGAGTCTTAATAGCTTCCAGTAAAATTTCCTTCAATTCTTCTTGAATTGCTTCTTTTACTGCTTCTTTTACTAGCGTTTTTAATTGTGATGACTTCATTTTTTTATTATAAATATTAAGTTAGTTAATTTTTTATCAATTTATTTGGAGATATACTTCTCCTCCTTGATTATAAGTAATATCCATTTGTTCAGTTACTTTAAAATCAAAATTATATGATCCTGTATTTGGTAAATCAAATATTTTTTCATATTTCTCTCTATCAGCAGATACTATTTGGAATATATTATCAGGTGTACCATAATTGGTATTTACCTCCACTTTAACAAACCCTTGCTCATAAGTTCCTATGTAAGATGATATTAAATTACCCCCTGTATCTACTGTTAATTTTACAGATTGGCTAGGAACAGTAGTTATTATATTTAATATTCTTTTTGAATCTAATAAACCTTGGGTTGCCATTAGAAGAGGTAATTCTATTCTTGGGTTTTGAGTTGAATTAGACCATTGGAGAATAATTGGTTCTGGTGGTGGATTTATACCTGTAAGACCTGTAGTACTACCACTATTATCAATATCATCACCCCCTCTACCTTCATCTAGGTCTTCAGAAAGATTTTCTTTAAGCCATTTATTAGACCACCATCTAACATTAAGTGAATCAATTCTAAATTTAATTTCATCTATTAAAACTTTAACAGAAGTACTATATGAATATCCTCCACCTTCTAAATTAAATAAGTTTATACCTTTAAAAATATTATTATAATCAATGTTAGTATTTACAGCTCTAATTCTTCTTTGGGGGAATGAAAGGGTATTATCATCATTATATTCTATAGTTAATAACCAATCCAACCCAGCATAATATCCAGAATTTTTATTCTCATTTAATACTATTATATTACCATTAAGATCACTAGTACCTTCCTCGACATTTGAGTTAATGAAAATAGTTGGTTGTCTTTGATATCTATAAGGATCATTAGAATTGGGGGATAAAGAATTTAATATTACTTCTTCATTTATTACATTTAACCCTGCATTTTCAAAAGTACCTGCTTCAGCTGCAACATTTCCTATTTCATTTATTAAATTATTTTTTTCGGATTGAGTCATACCTTCTGCTAATTCTTCAACACAAACATTTAATACACCATCTAATTGTTGGAGTTTGGAAATTATAATTTGTGCAGCATCCTGTATAATTTTACCAGCTTGTGGGACTACTTTAAGAGCACCTTTAGCCCCTTTTAATAAATCCCCTAAGGTATCTAAAGAATCTGCTAATAAAGTAATAACATTTATAGGAATACCAACACCAGGGGGGTATGATACTGGTACTGGTATTGCTTTTATTACTCTTACTGCAGTACTTACAGTAGTAACTATAGTATTTGTTGTTTCTGCTGTTGCTTCTACAGTATTAAAAGCTCCAATAACATTTTCAAGAGCACCTTGGATTTGATTTTTTTGTTTTACAATTTGTAATAATTCTTCTTTAGGGGGGCAACTATTTTTAAATTTATCAATCATAGCATCTATAGCAACCTCAAATTTTGTTAAATTTTTGATTACTTTAGTAATACTTTTTATTAATATTTTAGATAAAAAAGACATTATTTAGATTTACTTACTTTTGATTTATACATTTGAATTTTATTAAGCATAGTTTGAGCTTTAACTAAAGTTTGAGTAGCTGGTGCTGGTATTGATGCATTAGGTATAAAAGGAATGGGTGTTCCTATTGGTGTCCCTAAGGCATTACATAATGAAATTAATGATGTTAATAATGAGGAAAAATCTGAGAGAAATTTATCTCCTAATATCACAGGTTCAGTAGCATTTTTATCACCTAAATAAATTTCAGGGGATGAAATTATTGTTTTTGGTGTATCAATATTTACACTATTTACTGAATTTAAATTTATAGTATCAAAAGATGAAAATAATATTGAATCTGATTTTGAATTAAATAATAATCTACCAGAATTTAGTATTATTTGTTCTTCATTAAAAATAGGTGCTGCTATAGGAGATGAAGAGTAAGATTTGTAATTTTTACTTGATAAATTAATAGGAATTTTTTGTGTAGTTGTTAAATAAACACTTGACTTATCATCATTTATATCTTCTACTTGAGGAATCCAAGGGTCACTATCTTCTTCATGTTGACCATTTTTTATTATTGTAATAGCATCACCATTTTCCCCGGATTTAGACCAAGGATTTGGTATACTTGCATCTTTATTAGTTGAACCAAATCTAAATGATTGTCCCCACCTTCCTTGATATATTAAATCACCTTCATAAGGTTGAAGATTTCTTATTGATAATTTTTCCTTAAAATCTTTTCCTAAATCAATTTCAGTACTTCCATCAGTAACTCTTCTAACAGAACCTGCGGATGTTTGTTCATAATCTTGAGATTGGGCTGATGGTGTGGATTCACTATTAATAGGGTCGGGGATTGCGTTATGGTGTGTACTATTCCAAATATTTATAGGTTGGAAGTAATAATATGTTTTTTCATTAACATCTCCCTGGACATTACTATTTGGTAAAGAAATAATATACACTAATTCATTTTTTACAGGGATATTTGAATTATTAGGGAATAAAGGCCTAGCAAAGTTATCAGTTGTAAATTGTGGGTTTGGGTTTGGTGAATTTAATTTATCAAAAAATACACAACCTATTGAATTCCAATTGCCAAAATCTTTAAATGCTTTGTTTTCAGTTTGTTCATCCACCATAGCATGTCTTACCCTAGCTGCAAATACCCCAGGATTTTGGGATTTAACTGAGGGTGTGCCTTTAAGTGAATTTAATCCTGTAGGTTGTTGAGCCATTATTTATTTTCTTTAGAAATTTTTTCCATTTCAGCTAATAATTGATCTTTTTCCTCATCGGATATAGCAAATCCTCCATCTGAACCCATACCTTGAAGAGCTCTTTGAACAATGGTAGCCATTTTAATTAAGGAATCATCATTTTTAACTCCAATTTCCATATATTCTTTTATAAGTGGTACTATTAAAGTAGCATCACCTATTTCTTGAACTAAAGGTTTCAGTTCTGATATTAGAGCTACTACTTGAGCATCTCTCTTTTTTTGGTTTTGGTAGATTTCTTCTAATAAATCAGAAAATTTTTTATCCCCAAAAACGTATGAATCTAATTGTCCCATAATGTTTTTGATTATAAATATATATTTTTAAAACTATTTTGGGGGAAAATATCCTTGATCTAAATAAAATAAATATTTTTCTTTAAAAATAGCATATAATTTATTAGCTATTTTAGTAATTTTAGGAGTTTTAACATCTACCATTTCACGAATGTAGATATATAG
>TARA_R110000751_G_scaffold2435_3_pt1 | contig 10503 bp, 16 predicted proteins | sample TARA_R110000751 | Tara Oceans TARA_R110000751 (sample SAMEA4398001) | marine metagenome | biome: Polar Biome; feature: [MES] marine water layer (ENVO:01000295) within the mesopelagic zone...; material: water (ENVO:00002006), including particulate matter (ENVO:01000060) such as...... | reverse complement strand
CTGCAAAACCAATTTATCGCTCCAAGTGGGCATGTCGGTAGGGAGATTGGTTGCGTTTTTATCTACTGAAAAAATTCCTGTTGTTGTATAGTCGTTTAGCGCATACGCAGGACTTGGAATAACTAAATTGTACGGTACAAAATTGCCTGTTAGTGAATACCGACCGTCAAGAGATACTATCAAGGTGGTCAAATCAAGACGGGCGATCGAAAGATTTCCATTCGAAATATCAAATGAAATTGAATTTACATAATTATTATCTATCTCTACCGTCTCAAATGATACACCATCGTTACGAGTAGCAATAACTTTTTTGGCTGTAAAGGCTAAGGCTGAAATAAATGTGTTTTCATCTACTTCTAGTTGTTGCGGATTGTATATGGTAGTCAAAGCCCAGCCACCCCGACAATTCTTTTTCCACCGAGTGCGCAAATTCCATAAACTGGGCCTGTGAATATTGGGTTTTCAAGAACGATTGACCCCCCATTTGCATTTAACCTTATCCCAGTGTTCATAACCGCTGCTGAACCAAGAGATAAAAATAAAACTGAATCTGAATCGTTGACTAAAACTAATAATTTTCTGTCTGCGTCTGTTCCTCTAATGATCGAAGAAGTTGACCCGACGGTGACTGCAAAATTCACCGCCGTATCAAAATCTAAATGTCCTTCGATAGTCGTCACCGTCTCAGGTACGAACGGATCAGCTTGTGTCCCAGTCCCAGTGGATTTATGGAACTGAATCCCCTTTTGCTCGCTGATCCATCCGTAGTTAGTCATTACGCTACCTTTACAGTCCTCCCAGAATTAATTACTAGAATCGACTCTCCACCGACAGTAGATGTTGTGGCTATCCCAATCGACTCTTCATCGAAGACTGTTCCAGACGTATTCCCTTGTTCAACATTAGAATTTCCTCTACTTATTTTTACGTACTGACCTGCTACAACATTTACATTAGCGGCAACAGTAATATGCCCACTGAGCTTAACCCACGTAAACTCACCAGCAGAAACATCAACAGTCGGGAATGCGATCCTTTGTCCCGCTGTTGCGGCATCCAAAGTACCTATTTCGGCCTCACCTTCGAAACCACCCGGAACTATCATTCCCGGAACACCAGCGTTCAAACTTGCTGCTGCCCCGACCCACATATATTCGCCTATAGCCCTTGTTTTTGATGAGCTATCGTTTGGTGAAACAATGATTTCCTCTAAATAAATAACTGATCCCGCCACATACTTAGTCCGATGTTCCCCTGCCTCAAACACCTTGTTAAGGTTGTCTGTAGTGTTAAGCGTTATCGGGTTATATAGTGCTGCAAACATTAGGCTGAGATTGTGACTGTGCGGTTAGGAATTATCGCTAGAGTTACAGCAGAATCCGCGGTTGAAGTTTTAGCTATCCCGATTGAATTAACTGTCAACGTTGTGCCATCTGTTTCAACATCCGTTTCAGAATTATCTACTTTTACGAAATCGCCAGCAGTGATCCCAGCCTTAGCAGCAGCAGTCAAAATACCACTTGTTTGAGCCCAGAAGTAATGTGCTATTGTGATTGCAGTAGTGTTGAATCCTATGTTCGCCCCACTTACTAGCGTGGATATCCCCCTAGTTCTAAATTCCGCATCTAAAACTGAGCCAGCCACGATTTGAAACGGTGTTCCAACTGTAGCGAAACCAGCGTGAGCCTTGATATAAATAAACTCACCAGCAGCAGCCTTTGATGTATCATTAATTGTAATAACCGTACCTAATGGATACTCTTTAGTTGCTGATCCAGCATCTAGTGAATCAATATCAATAGTTTGTAAATTATTTATTGCTTTATATGCCATTTTTTTTATACCTCCTTATAAGTTTTTTTAAGCTTGTAATGCAGTGAATACCGCATTATAACGACGAGCAAAGCAAATCATGTTAAGCACAAGATAGGTTTGTGAACTCATTGCTGCTTGGTTTGGTAATCTCATGCTCAATGTATCCATTGGGCTTTTTGTCGATTCAAATCCATATTTCCAGTACATACGAAATGTATTTGTGGAAAGAATATACAGTTCGTTGTCTGTTGCGACCCCGTCACCGGTTCCGGTACAAAATTCGTCTACCACAAACGGAATCCCATTGAACTGACATCCGGCAAATCCGGCTCGTAAATCCTTGTCTGTAGTGAACTGTTGCTGGGACTGTTGACTGTTTAAAAATTTCGCAAGCACGAACGAATTTGAGATCATGAGATTAGGAGCATATGTCCCTGTTTCATCACTCATATTCTGACCTCTACCCATCAATACACGGAATTGGTTATTAATGTTTGCGTAGTTAATTGTGTTAGTCGTAGTATCACGTTCAAATAGCCACTCTGCTAGATCGGTGTCCGATAATCCACCATAAGCTGTTCCGCTAGCTCCCGCTGCGTCTTTCAAAGAATTTATTTGATTACTATCTGCTGCACTAGATGTATGTAGAGCTGTACTTAAATCTCTAACAGCATCTTGTTTCGCTAAAGAAATCTTTGTTTTGATTAAATCTTTGATCGCATTTGTGCCTGTTCCTTGTGAAAAATCCTTTAAATTAAAGGTAGAATTTGACACAAAATATTTCCAGTCGAACTCGGCAAATGTAATTTGCTGGTTAGCCCCAGTTGGAATTGTGTCATATTCGCCTGAAAAGAAACCTTTAGCTTCGTTAGCTGCGAGCTGTACTGGAATTTGGATTTTTGTTCCATCCGCTTTTTTAAGATGTGGTCTTCTTGCCATGACCATATAGAAATAATTTGCTTTTGCAAAACTTGAAGCTAATTCATCTGCTATTAGCTTGTGCGCCACAGCGATGGCCTCCTGAAGTTGGGTGCTGGATAATGACATTTTTTATACTCCTTAATTTATGTTTAAGGCACGGTCTAAAGCTTGGTCTACAGTTAATCCATTTAATGAAGATAATCCCTTATCTGAACTGCTTGAAGATGAATACATTTGATTTCTAGTAGATAGAGCTTGTTCAGCTGCTTTATTTTTTGCATTTTTGAGTGCTATATCTGAAACGTGAGATTTGAAATAATGTACCCAGCTTTCCGGGCTAACATTAGATCCTTTCATTGCGTTTAAAAAATCGTCTTTATCGTATTTAATATTAAACTCTTTCGCATAATTCGCTATTTGAGATAATTGTTCATCTTTTTGGTTTGAATAATATTGATCTTCTGCTTGTTTCTCTAAATTATTCTTCCAGTCCATTAATTCATTTACTTCATTAGAATGGGGTACTTGCTGACCTTGCCCTTCTGTTGTGCCTTGATTTTCTTGTTGTTGATTTCCTTGTTGTTGATTTCCTTGTTGATGTTCTTGTATTACTGATAGAAGCTTCTCACCTAAAACAGGGTGTTCCATTAATTTCTCAAGAGTTTCGTAATCATTCTTATAATGATTTAATTCCTCTACCTGACCTGTAAAATCTTTGATTTTAGTATCATAATCCCCTTGTCTTTTCTCTTGATATCTAAGAGTTTCATACATCTTATTAGGATCTTCACCCCAATGATCTTTATATCTCTTATCTTCGTTCCACACTGCTTGTTCAACTTGTCCTTCTGATGTGTCTTGAGTGTCTTGTTCACCTTGCCCAAAATTTAGGGTAGTTTCCTCGACTTGCTCTTCTACATCCGTTTCTTGGATGTCTCCCATGATTAACTCCTTATGACTTGCCTTGATTAGGCAATATTTTATCTAGCGCAAAATCTACTCGTGAGAAGACATCGTCTTTCCTCTCTGAAGGTAACTCCTTCTTAGTTAGTCTAATAATGCAACTATCAATTTTCATAAGAGCTTCACGGGTGTTCTGGTTACTAATAGACTCTTTTATACTCTCTAACTTACTTATCAATTCTCTGGGGCTATATCCCCCATATTCTTCTTCTGTATAGGACTTGGAACTATCTCTTTCTCTATCTTTTCTGCTTCCTTTCTTTTCCTCTTCTACCTCTTCAACTTTCTCTTCGTCGTACCCTTTCTTTTTTTTAACTTCTTTTATCTCTTCTTTCTTCTCTACAATCTCGCCCTCTTCTTCTCTTGGCTTCCCAAACTTTACGATTAAGACTGTCTCTTTATCGCTATGCATCTTTCTTACCTACTCTTTTATTTTTAAATTTTGGAGAAGATACTTTTTTCGCTATTTTTTTTGATAACTTTTCAATCTCTTCGTCTAATTTATTCTCAATCTCTTTTTCAGAAGTTATTTCTAGTTCTTCTACGGCACTGCTTGCAGCTATTTCTATGTCTTTAATCTCTTCTTCTATAATGTCGGTAGTAAATAATTCGGATACCATATCAAGAGGAACACTAAGTGCAAATTCATTGATATATATTTTTAGATGCGTCTTCTTTAGCCCCATCTGACCAGCAGGTAGAATCGAATCTACCCATAAATTAATGGCTATATTTTTCTTAAATCTTAGCTCTTGACCTACCCGATACTCCATATATATATTTTACTTGTTATAAAATATAAAAGCATGGATGATTATTGTAATATTTTACGAAAAATTAAAGCATTTATAGAATAAATTAATATGACTTATTGGTAATTTAGTGTAAAATATACATATGCCCCAGAAGAATGAAAAGTTAGTTAAGTATTTAAATGGATTACTAAAGCCTGCTCAAAATTCATCTACACATAAGAAGTTCGATAAATATAAGAAATACTATGAAGGTGATGGTGCGCCAAGTGTAGGTTATAGTTATGGTACTGATCCGAGTATGGTGAGTAATAGTAACTATTATAACTGTATACGACCGATAATAGAGACTAAAGCGACTATTGCCTTAGACTCACAGGTAACAACATCTGTGAAGCCTGCGTCTTTAAGTCATACGAATTGGGAACATTTAAAAGATATAGAAAGTGTTGCAGATATTATCAATGATATTTGGGAGAATATTAAGCTATCAAACAATGTATCCACGCTTCATCAGCAGATTGTACGGGACGGATTAATCTATGGGCTTGGCATTGCTAAAGCGTCGTGGGATTCAACCGTTCAGAATGGTATCGGAAATGTATCCTTAACACGTATCAATCCTCTTGATTTCTTCCCTGAGCCAGAAGCCACTACTATCCAAAACGCTAATTATATTTTTGTGAGAAGGAGTTTATCTAAGTTCGATTTAATTAAGCAATATCATGGTAATAAACGTGTCCTAGATATTTTAGATCAATTAGACCCTTCAAAATCAGCTAAGTTTGATGAAGGTGAAGAGACAAACATCTTACAAGGTTATGAAAATGCAGATGATGCTGGTCAGGCGTATTTACGTAAAGGATCAGTCTTTCCAAGTTCAACTAAGACTAACTACACGATTATAGAGTGCTACCTAAAAGATGATACGATATTTCAACCTGTTAAGGACGGTAATTCAGATGATGAAGAATCCAAAAAGAAGGAAATATTTAAATATCAGAATGGACGGTTAATTGTTTATAGTGGTAATTATATCCTAGAGGATAGACCTATCGATTATCCGTTTGGCTTCCCATTCTCTACATTTACACCCACCACAACGAATACCCTTGTCGGGTATGGTGATGTTAAGGATCTAATAGCGACACAAGATAAATTAACATTTGCTTATTCTAAATTAAATGAATTAATTTCTAAGTATCGATCCATGTTAATAGTCTCCCCTGACTCCATTAATCCATCTGACATATCAAAGAATTTTGATGTTATTGTGTCTAAGCGTGGGCAGATTCAGCCTCCCATCTTAATATCTAATAAGCTCTCACAAGATATTCAACTAATGAGAAGTCATATAGATGATTTAAAAAAAGATGCGTTATCTTTGGCACGAATTAATGAAGTGATGTTATCAGGTGAACGGCCAGTAGGAGCTAATTCAGGGCAGATGATACGGGATTTAATTGAAAGTCCGATGTCTTCAATTAGAGAAATACAGCGTAACTTCAAGACCTTTTTAGTAGATCTATCCAATAAAGGGATCTCTTTAGTCCAGCTCTATTATACGCTACCTAGAGTTATCCGATTATCAGGTGATCAGTTTGCTCATATGAATGAAGACGCCGAAAGTATTGCAATAACAGGTGAAAATGAAGACCCTAAAAATGCAGCCATACAAATACCCCAAAAGATCTTAAATGATTACTCAATTACACAGTATGAGATTGAGGTTCAGACAGGGGCTTTAGCTCCTTCACCTACAGCAGTGGCACAAACAACTATGCAACTTGCCACACAGGGTATCTTTGGCGATATAGAAACGTTGGAAGTTAAAGAGATTATTTTACGGGCATTAGATTATCCAAATTACAGAGCTATCATAGGTAAACTTAAAGAAGAAAGAGAAAAAGCAGCAGAAGTCCCTATGGAACCTGAGTTCTCAGACTATCTTAAAAATGTATCTTTATCGCTCAAAGATATTCTCACTCTCATATCTACTCTTAGTCCACAGATACAGCAGGAAGCCATTTACTCAATCTCTGATTCTTTAGGGCTTACCATGGGTAATCCTGACGTACCGCCTCCTCTACCTCCCGATCCTTCTTTAGAAAGTGAGACGATTGAAGAAACAGTTCAAGATCCAAACTTTGAAGCGTCTTTTGAAGAGCAGTATAATAATCTAAATGCTGCGCCTTCTCCACCCATACCTAACGAACCTATTAATGTAAATTTTTAATGGTATACTTAATGTATATGGGTTGAGTTTCTCCCATGTATTTGTTGTAGGGATGGTTTTATAGGATATCCATCCCTATTTAAGTTCGTATAATTCTTTTAGTTGATCGATACATTTAATAGGATCATCTTTTAATTGTGAGCCTCTAAACCTGAGGGTACGCCACCCTAATAGAACACCGTTATTCATCTTATCGTAGTTATTTTTCTTGGAGTGTGGATCTTGAATCTTTTTTTGTGATAGAAACTCACCACCATCTATCTCTACACTTATCTTCTTCTCTTTATCTGCAAAGTCCCATCGCCATTTACGGGTAGGGTGAAACATCACCTCTCTTTTCAATCTCTTATGAATATCCCTTGCAAGGATTCTCATTATTCCATCAAAACGCTCATTTAACTCTGACATAGTTATATCTAATATTTATTAATTTTATTTGATCGTTAATATATTTTTTGTGTATAGGTTTTATATCATTCATCATATGGGCATAAAACATTATACTTTTTAAACATACATAATCTCCTCCAAGTACTATTGGTTCTATTTTTCCTGTTTTTCTATACATTAACATAGACAAAGAATCACAAAATAATTTAAAAAATGCTTTTTCTCCATATTCTATAAAATACTTTGTCTCTTTAAATTTTTCATTTGTATAAAATTCTTTGTATTTCTTAAGTAATCTTGGGGAAATATAATAAAACCAAAAATGCCGTCCTCCATCATGTGCTACCATTTGATAATTCCTTGATCTATCAATGATTGTTTTATACTTATAATTTTTTAGGTTTTTTCTCATAATATAAATATATCATTTAACTCTTAATCTTATCTTTGTTATCTTTAACAAGTTTATACAATGGACTTAGGGGTAGACTTTGTATTAGAAAGTGTATATCCCTTATTAGTTTATCAGAAACGTTTTTAATTCCATTGTTTGTTTCTTGTGAGACTCCTCCCATTTCATTAAATTTTAAATCTATATCATCTTTACTTAACTCTCCATACTTTATGATTACATTTAATAAAAACTCATGCCTAGTAGAACATTCTATAATACACGTATCTTTCTCATTCATATTAATAGCCTTTTCTTTTACTCTTACTTTTCACTGAGTGAGCAATGGCTACTGACTGTTTACGGCCTTTTCCTTCTCTCATACTTTTAGCTATATTATCCTTAAATACTTTGATACTACTTCCTTTCTTTAGTGGCATTATGCACCTCGCTCCTTAAATACTTTTAATATTTTATCTGTTAAAACTTCATTCCTTTGTTCTGACTCTTTCTCATTGATTCCTTTATAACGTTTAGCTTCTCTCATTATCTCATCATTTGAGCCATAGACCATTCCCTCTTCTTTGCACTTCTTATCTATCTGCTTGCTTGTAAGCTTCCCTCTATCCTTACCTGATATATCATCAAAATAACTTATCCCACAAAATATATTTCTCTTAAAATTCCCATAAAAAATAAAGGTATTCTCACTTTTACACTTCTCACATTCTCTCTTTTTAATGCCATTAGAATCTAAAAATACCGTATAGATATGTGTACAGTCCCTACACTTAATATCATGCAAGGGCATTGATTTTGTCCTTGAAATATTCCTTTAAATCAGACCTTCTCTTATAATCAATATTCTTTTCCTGCCCATTTAAAATCTGGTAAAAACGGGAGGGATCAATTTCCAAAAACTTGGCAACCTCTATATGGTTACAGCCTGACGCATTATACATTAACTTCAATTCTTCTGACGTTATAGACGTATCCAAAAACTTACCCTTCCTCATTTCTTCATATTTAGTCGTGAGATTATTTAAATCTTGCCTTACTTTCTCAACCATTTCATTTAGATTAATAACTTTCTGTGCCAATACATAGGGATTAGAACTATGTTTCATTTCAACTAACTTTGAATCCATTTCAATCAGTTTCTTAGTTAGAGATCCAAGCGACATTTCACGCTCTTCACTCACCGTCCTTTCATTCGCCTTAATCGCTGCTGACAATATGTATTCATCACATTCCAATATGGCCTTTTTTACCTGCATGTTCACATTCATCTCAGCTCCCCTCTTAAACTCCTCAAATAATTTATACACTTCCATCTTTTCTACTTGCTCTTTATTCATTTCTCTCTCTCCTTATTTCTTAGTTACTATTTCCTTAAGTGACGGTCTTTGCATCCCCGTCTCAAACGCCATAGCAGATTGAACTTTAATATCCCTTAACCAGCGCATCGCATACATCAACGCATCACAACTATGATCGTCAAACTTCCGAACCTGCTCTTTCCGGTTCTCAGTCCCAGTCATACTCGCCCTCTTATACTGATACCGCTTATGCTGACCCCACGTATACATGCAACTCTCCATAATCTTTAACTGATTCAAATGAAACGCCCGATTAACTAACAAAATATTTGCCGTCTTATCTTTCGTACACTCTATCAACTGCACACCCTTATCTAATAAATCCTCCCACACACTCGCTGCATCTACCCGTCCCGTCTTCATAGAAAAATCAGCAACCACCGGTATATTCCCCCATGTCGTACACGCTGCATGTATATCCTCTATACTCGCCCCCTTTTTCTTCCACTCATCATACACATACACATTCCCATACTCGTCTTTGGCACAGAAAACTGCACAACTATCATTTACCACTCCATGGTCAAAACCTACCACCCTCACCCAATGCGCCTGCAACGCTACCTCCCGAATCTTGTGGTGATCCATCAAAGACGTATACACCCTATCACTCGTCTTATTCCATCCCCCATACAAATACCGATCCAAATAATCTTCCGGATAATTCTTTTTTAAATTCTCAATATAATTCTCAGGTAAATTCTCCTCATTATCCTTCGTCTCACCACTAACAAAATATATCCCTTGCCTCTCTCTCACCTCCTTACTACTATCAATATATAAATCCTTTAAATGACAATCCGCAGGATTGCCTTCCGTAAACAATAATGGCCGAGGCATAGCCCGACCGGCCAATCGTCCAATAATCTGTAAATAAAGACCCTCCGGAATTTCCTCCGCTTGAACCAACACCACAAAATCATAATTATTGCTCTTTATCTTACTATCAGTATCAAATGCACGAAAAGTTAACCTAGACTTATTAGAAAAAATAATTTCACGATTCGCTGTCTTATAATGGTAATGATTCTCGTCCGGCGGAAACGCTTCCAAAAACTGCTGGATACAAGAATCCTGTAATTCCCCATACGTTAATCTCACAATGCTTGCATTACACACATACCGCTTACACAATATCAACGCAATCAACATCATCAGATAACTCTTTCCACATCTGAAAGCTCCAAAAAATGCGAAGTGATTATAATTATGATCTACTCTAACCTCTCCCCTCTCATCAAAAACAACCTCAAACATTTCCTGTTGCTTATCATTCAACTTAATTCTCTGCCTCTTACCCATCTTACTTAATAACCTACCCAGCCTCCTTTCTCTCCTTCATTCTCTTTCCCTTCTATTATCACATCCTCTATACTCTTCTCACGCCTCTCATCTACCTTCCATGCATCTATCGGATCTATACCAACTCCAATAAAATATATTGCCCTAATCACAATAGTCACACATCCTGTAAATATAACTATCAAAATTAAAATCATTAAAAAAATAAATATTTCCATGTCTCTCCTTTAAAAAGTGGGATTCATATGAGTTTGGATATAACCCTACGGATATAAACTATGGGGGTGCTGGACGATCGGTTTTCTCGTTTTTGGATTCTGTAACAATTTCATAGATTGTTGATGATTGATT
>TARA_R110000751_G_scaffold53644_8_pt1 | contig 10518 bp, 10 predicted proteins | sample TARA_R110000751 | Tara Oceans TARA_R110000751 (sample SAMEA4398001) | marine metagenome | biome: Polar Biome; feature: [MES] marine water layer (ENVO:01000295) within the mesopelagic zone...; material: water (ENVO:00002006), including particulate matter (ENVO:01000060) such as...... | reverse complement strand
GGCTTGTCGTTCACTTATCGTACTATGACTCATACCCTTTTTATAAAAAGGTGCGTAAAAAAGAAAACCTGGGGTTTTTTTGGCATCTTGCACCAAGGTGATAGGGCCGGTCAATTGCGCGAGACCTGTATCTCTCGCTTTTTTGACACCAAGGTATCTGTTTTCCTCAAATGCGACATCTAAACCAACAGCTTGTTTATTGGTTATCAATGGTTCAATAAAGGTTATAGGCCAAAGTTCATAAGCGTTGTGTGATGGGTGTACGACAAAGTCAGGTCGGTTTTTTTTATGCTTTTCGATAAAGCTTAAGCGCTGATCTTTTTTTACTTTATAGATCACCCCTAAGCCATTAATGCCAGGATATGTTTCGTCTATTCGCAAACTATTGCTGTAGTTTTGCCATTGTTTGTTATCAATTTCTAGTTCATTGGCGTCAATATGAGCCACAGCGCCCCATAATGCATGTTCGTACAACTGCATTCTTTCTTTAACAAGCTCGATTACATGCAAAGATTCACGCTCAAAACGTTCTGCTATTCTTTTGTTGACTTGTTCTGAGGCAATATACCAAGCACCAACGGTTAGAATTGAGGAAAGTGCGAGTATTAACCAATGAACGCCATGAAAACGGCTAGAGTCAATTAATTTCTGTCGCTCAATATCTGTATGGGTGATGTCAGTTGTTTCATTATTCATTAAAACATCTCTAAATGTTGTGTTAAATATTTAATAAATTAATCTGTTTAAATAAGGGTATGTATACAAAATTTAGTGCTAAAAATTGTGAATAAACTAACTATATCATTAACATAATATAAAAATCAGGCTATTGCTAGAATATCGATTTTTATTGTGCATTATTAAATGTTATTACCATAATTAGCTTAAAAATTGATTCATTATTAAACGCATATGATTATTAACTTATTCCAGTAACTTACGTATGCAACAAGCGTAAAGATCAGAAACTTATAAAAACTAATATAAAAGAAAATAATATTTAACATTATGATACGAAATCATTGATAGATTTAGAAATATATCCACTGGCTTTATTACAATATTAATTGCAATTTTTATGTGTAGATTCATATAAACACAGCATATTTTTCATGTTCTATTGACATATTTTTGTTTAATGAATTAATTTGATTACATTGAATAAATTAAAGCGTTTGCTAGCTTGAAACTAATCATTATAATTGTCGGTATACATAATTTATTGAGCTTTAAAATGAAAACCAAACGGGCGTTCAACACTAACTTACTCAGTGTTGTTTTTATTACGATGGCGTTACTTATATCTGCAACTGTTTTTGCTACAGCTGACGAGGCTAAAGTAAAAGTGAAAAACGTTTTTAGTCAGGTGGAAACCTCTCTAATTAAACTAAAAAAAGCGGATACGTTAACAAAAAATAATATCAGAGATGTGTTAAATCAGTATTTATTGCCTGAGGTTGATACGCGCTACTTTACTTATAAAGTGCTCAATAAAAACATGGCTAAGGTGCCAGATGATCTTAAAGCGTCTTTTATCGCTGAATTGTCTAAACAACTTATTAACACTTATAGTAATTTGTTAAATAAATACAATAATGAAGTGATTAATATCGGCCAAAGTACCTTGTCTAAAAGCGGTAAAATAGCCATGGTAGATATTACTATTGTAGGTAAGAATAAAACCAACAAAGCAGTTGTAAAACTATTACAGTCAGATGAGCTTAATTGGCTTTTCTTTGATATTGAAGTTGAAGGTATAAGCTTATTGCAAACAAAACAGGCAGAAATAAACGCCAGTTTTAACAAATTAGGGGTAGAAGGTACTTTATCTCACTTGCAAAAAATCAATCAAAAAGTGGTTGAAGACTAATCACTGATATTATCGTATTTAAGCATATCGTGTTTACAACTAATCTAAGGTAATTATTATTTTTTATATTGACACTGTCATTGAATTTTTATTACAGCACAAATTCATACTAACATTATTATTTATTATTGCTTTTTATAGTTTTAAAGCGATTACGATAAAGGTAATAAAAAGAAAATCTAAGAAGAGTAAAAGATTAAAAATTAATATGGTAAATAATATATTTACTCTGTTAGTGATTGTTTTTATTTTTAATATTTGGTCGAGTGAAATTCAAAAGTTTGCTTTTTCAATCGCGGCATTTATTGTTGCTATCGTACTTGCAACCAGAGAATTTATTCAATGTTTTATTGGTTTTATCTATATTTTAACTAGTCGTCCATTTCGTATTGGTGATTGGATACAAGTGGGTAAATATTATGGTGAGGTTCATTCTAATGATTGGGCAAAACTCACACTGTTAGAGGTTAATAAACACGATTATCAATACACAGGAAAAACCTTGTATGTGCCTAATAGTCAGTTAATTACTTCTGTTATTAAGAACCTGAACTTTTTAAAGCGCTACGCAATGCATCATTTCACGATAGTGCGCGATGATAGTGTGAACCCTTTTATTTTTCTTGATACATTGCATGAAAAAGCAAATTTGTATTGTATAGAATTTAAAGAGGTTGCGATTAGATATAACCAACTGATAGAAAATAGATTAGACATTAGTATTGCCGGGCCTGAGCCCCATATTCAGGTGTCAACATCTGAACTTGGTGATACTCAAATAGCGTTTTCAATTTTTTGTCCAACTGAAAAAGCATTAGGTATAGAACAAAAGCTTACTGCAGATTTTATGAAGTTATGGTTCGAAAATAAAAAGGACTAGTATTTACATTACTTGAAGTCATGCCAAATTTTAGCAGCCTGTAACAATATCTGTTATAGGCTCCTAACCCTTTATAAGTAAGCTTATATTGCTCATGCCGTATTCCAAGCCAAGCACCTTTGTTAAGTATTTCAGGCCAGTATTCGAAACTTTATTTGTTGCTTTTACAGATTTGCCTTTGCTTACTGTGCCTGAACTTACTCAATTCAAATAACTAAAGACAAAACCATTCGACTGAAAGTCTTTGCAGTTCAAGTGAAAACTTACCTTAAATTCGTATGATTATTAATATGGCTGAATAATAACGTTAAATGGTAACGTTAAATAATAACCAGCATCTATTGTTGCACTGCCTGTATAGCGATTAAGTAAAGCTTTGGATTGTTTAAATCATTTGGCCTGTGGAAATAAAAAGCCCCTGCAATAAAATATTACAGGGGCTTTTACTTACAGATTAGTTAACATATTGCTTTGCTATTTAGTCGGCTTTTCGTTCACTTTTAATCAACTGTAGCGAGCCATCGATGTGGATGTCACGCTGAGGGAATGCAACCACAATGTCATTTTGTTCAAATAATTCCTCTAAACGAAATCTAACATTACTTTTTGCGACCCTTAAGCCTGTTTCTGCGCGCGAACTTATCCAGAATGTAACTTGAAACATTAATGAATTGTCGCCAAAGTCATCAAAAGTCACTAATGGTTTAGGTTCGGTAAGGGCTTCAGGTTGCTCAGTAGTCGCTTGCATAATTAATTCAGCTACTTTTTTTGCTGGTGAGCCATAAGCAACACCAACAGAAACTGAACATCGCACAAACTGGTCTACTAAGGTCCAATTCACAACCGTATTTTCGAGTAATTTACTGTTAGGAATAAGTAAATGAACACCATCTATGCGTTTAATGCGTGTTGAGCGGGTATTAATTTCTTCTACTAAACCTTTTGTATCTTCAACTTCTAAAAAATCACCAATGCGAATAGGGCGTTCCCACATTAATATCCAGCCACTAATAAAGTTATTGATAATGTTTTGTGCACCAAAACCAAAACCAATGGCAATCGCGCCAGATAAAAACGCAAACGCGGCAATCGGCACATTCATAAAGTCTAATATGCTGATAATAATAACCGCTATGGCTATAACGAATAAAATTCGTTCAATTAAATGAATGACATTTGGATCAGTTTTTTTCTTTCTTAAACGGTTACTGATTAACTTAATTAGCCATTTACTCAATAACAAACCAATAATAATGAGCAGGGGGATAAAAAGTATATCGCCTAATGTAACAGGTTGATCTGATACATTAATCACGCTAAAAGTCAGCAATGCTGTTATTTGTTCTACTATCTGTTCAAATGTCATATTATCGCCTCAATAAATGGTAATAAGTTAAGAACTTACAAATACTTTTGATGGGTCAACAAGAAACCTTTTACCTATAGCCTCTCTACCAAATAACATTAAGTAACTCATGTCTGAACGATCCGTTAACGTTATTTCGATCGACCAATTTATATCACCCAGTTGCACTGGCGTTAATATAACATAACGTTGTTCAGAGGTGCCATTTGAAGATTTAACTCTTCTGATGTCATGTATCGGCGCTTCACAAGAGATCATTTCATCAACATTGTAAACGTCTGGGTGTAAGTCAAACCTCACCATTATTTTGCCATCTTTTTTAAATTTGACAATGTTGTCAACATGGAGCGAAGACGTTTTCGCTCCCGTGTCAACGCGCACCTGTATATCAGCTATTGCTAACTCAGGTAACGCTATTGTTTCTAAACGTCCAATAATCGCTTTTTGTTTTGTAGTCATATTACGTTACCTTCTTTTACATACTGCTTTGCGGTAATAAGTTATCTTGAGAGCTCTCTATTTGTTGGGAGATGTGTTTATCATCTTCTTCAAAGTAAGCAATATGGAACATAGCTTCACCTTCTTGTACCAAAGGGATATTTTGTTGACCAATTAATATACCGGCTCTGCTTGCCGTAACTACATCTAAAATGTCGCCATACGGGCTGCCTATTTCAGCTAAAACATCACCTTTTTTAATTTGGTCGCCCAACTTAACGCGGTGATTGACAATACCACTACCATTCGCTCGCAACCATTGACTGCTGTTAGCTACAAACGGCGCTATTACTTTTTTACGAGTAGTTGAAGCTTTACGCATACCTAAATGTTTTAACACGTTAGTAATGCCTTTCATGCCTGCACGAATTGAGTATTCGTCAAAACGTAGGGCTTCACCGGCTTCATAAAGTAGCACTTTGGTTTTATGTTTTACTGCTGCTTCTCTTAAAGAACCATCAATAATGTTTGAGTTTAATACCACAGGTACGCCAAATACCATGGCTAACTCTTTAGTATCTTCACAAGACAAATCAGCGCGAATTTGCGGTAAATTTGAACGATGAATTGCACCCGTATGTAAATCAATGCCGTAATCACAATGCTTAACAATTTCATTAAGAAAAATGTGTGCTATGCGACCCGCCAGCGAACCTTTTGCTGAGCCAGGAAAGCATCGATTAAGATCACGACGGTCAGGCATATAGCGACTTTGGTTTACTACACCATATACATTGACCATAGGCACCGCTATTAAGGTGCCATGAGTGATTTTAAACTTCTTCTCACTGATTAATCGACGAATAATTTCGATACCATTTAATTCGTCGCCATGCACCGCAGCACTAATAAAAATAGTAGGCCCCGGTTTTTTTGCACGAATAATGTGTACAGGCAAAGATACATTAGCGTCGGTATATAGCTTGGCGACAGGCAACTCTATTTTGCGCTGTTCGCCAGGTAATATTTCAAACTCGCCTATTTTTAAAATATCTTTCATTCAACTTATCCTTTACCGCGCGTTTTATTAGCATGTGGCTTGGCATTTTTTTCTAAAAATTCAAAAATCATACCGGCAATATTTTTGCCTGTTGCTTTTTCTATGCCTTCTAAACCTGGAGAAGAGTTAACTTCCATCACCATAGGACCATTCTGTGAACGCAATAAATCAACACCACACATGTTCAAGCCCATAGCTTTTGCAGCACTAATCGCTGTATCACGCTCTGCTTTTGACAATTTAACCACTTCAGCACTTCCGCCGCGATGCAAGTTTGAACGGAATTCACCTTCAGCACCTTGACGTTTCATGGCAGCAACAACTTTACCACCAATAACTAAACAACGTATGTCGGCACCGCCGGCTTCTTTGATAAACTCTTGTACGAGAATGTTAGCTTTTAAGCCCATAAACGCTTCAATAATTGCTTCTGCAGCTTTGGCCGTATCAGCTAAAACAACACCAATACCTTGCGTACCTTCTAATAATTTAATTACAACGGGTGCGCCACCGACGTTTTTAATTAAATCTTTAGCGTTATCTGGCTTGCTGGCAAAACCTGTACGCGGCATACCAATACCTTTACGTGACAATAATTGTAAAGAACGTAATTTATCGCGTGAACGACTGATTGCAACAGATTCATTAATGTTGAATGTGCCCATCATTTCAAATTGGCGAGCAACAGCTGTACCATAGAATGTAACAGAAGCACCAATACGCGGAATAATGGCATCGTACATAGGTAATTCTTTACCGTGATAACGCACTTTAGAATTACTGCTAGTAATGTCCATATAACAATGCAAAGTGTCAATTACATCAACTTCATGACCCATAGCTTCGCCTGCTTCTTTAAGACGCTTAGTAGAGTAAAGATTTTTATTTCTTGATAAGATTGCAATTTTCATAGTGTTAATTCCGAATGTTTCACTTTTAAAAATAAAGTGAGGTAAATTTGTAAGTAAAGTGTATAGTCAAACTTTAAAATAATAAAACGCAATATTTTGGCTGGTTTAATCAAAAAATTTGATTAGAGAGGGTTTTTATGAAATTTGAATTATTAACGACATTTTTAGAAGTAAGTCGAACGTTACATTTTAGAGTCGCCTCTGAAAATCTTTTTATTACCCAATCAGCAGTGAGTGCAAGAATAAAGTTACTCGAAGATGACTTAGGTGTTCTCCTGTTCGACCGAAGTCATAAACATCTAAAATTAACCAGAGAAGGGCACAGGTTGATCAAGCACGCCAATGAATTACTCTTCATGTGGCAAAAGACCAAGCATGACGTCGGTGTAGCTGAGCATGATGCGATGCAACTGGCCATTGGCTCTATGAATTCTATTTGGGATATTGTTTTACAAGGTTGGTTGCAAAAAATTCACCGTAATTTAGACACCGTTAGTTTGTTTACCAGTACTTATTCGCCGATGGAGTTAAGAAAAAACGTTATTAATCGTACGGTTGATATTGCGTTTTTATTTGAGCCACCTTTTATTGAAGATTTGGTGACAGAGAAAGTATCAACGGTACCCTTGCACTTTGTAACCACAGATCCGGATCATGAAGATGGCATGAATGCTGAAGACTATATAATGGTAGATTATGGCGAGTCGGTAAACACTTTACACATGCGAGAATCTCAGAATGCACCGCCGGCTAAACATTTTATGAGTCAACCACGTATTGCTTTAAACTACATTTTACAAGCAGGCGGTAGTGCACATTTACCTAGACAAATGATATTTGAACACGTAGAAGCGCATAATTTATTCGTCGTTGAAAGTGCACCTGTTTATCACCGAGAAATCTTTGCTGTCTACTTAGCTAAAAGTCAAAAAACTGAAGTTATTAAACAAGTTATTGGTTTATTTCCGCAATTAGCGGTTTAGCAGGTTAAGTTGATTAGTTTTTGGCGAATAGTGCATATGTTGCTAGGTATTAACGTTAGCCTAGTTAACTAAGCGTTTAATTTACGGCTGATTTTATTTTTATACTCACCTGAAAAAAAGTTTAAAACCATGCATAAAACCATGCATAAAGCCAAGTTTAAACAAGTAAAGAAGGTTAGCGACTTTAATTCACTAACCTTATTAAGTATGAGCAGACTTGTTGGATAAAATTAGTGTGCTGAAACTAATGTAACTTCATTTTTGGTCGTACAACACGCAATATTTTTTCGCTGATCCACAAGGCAAGGGTTTTAGCCGTACCGTGAATGGCTTGCTGATGCATGCGATACAGTGATAAGTAAACAAATCTAGCTATTTTCCCTTCAACAAAGAAACTGCTGCTTGTTAGGTTGCCCATCAAATTACCGACAGTGCTGTAACGCGAAAGATTCACTAAAGAGCCATGATCGCTATAGATAAATTTACTTAGAGGTTGTTGTTTTAATGTAGCAATAAGATTTTTTTCAACACATTGCGCCATTTGATGAGCCGATTGAGCGCGTGGAGGTACTTGTTTTCCATCCGGTTGTGTAAAGGCACAACAATCACCTAATACGAATATACTGTCATCAACGCTACTCTGTAAAAATTGGTTTACTAGAATTTGATTACTTCGCGTTAATTCAAAAATATCTAACTCTTTTATAAAGTCTGGCGCTTTTACACCCGCAGCCCACAGCATAATATTGGCATTAATATTCTCGTCTTCATTAGTGATAAAACCAAACTCAGTGGCGGCTTTTACTTGAGTATTCTCTCGAACGTTAACCCCTAGCTTTAATAACTCACGTTTAGCACTCGTGGCAATTCTCTCAGGCAAAGCAGGTAGAATTCTTGGTCCAGCTTCAATTAAATGAATATGTAAGCGTTTGGCTGACATGTTCGTTAAGCCATATAACTTGAGTAACTCAGAAACATGATAAAGTTCAGCGGAAAGTTCTACACCCGTTGCGCCGCCTCCAACAATGGCAATATTAAGCGATTGTTGTTGATTATCATCTTGATGTAAACGAGTAAAACTGTCGAGCAAGGTATGCTGAAAACGCTCAGCTTGTTGATTTGAATCTAAAAAGTAACAGTGCTCTTTTATACCTGGAGTATTAAAGTCATTACTTACGCTACCGATGGCAATAACGAGATGATCATATTTTACCTTGCGTTCAGGTAAAATAATGTGATCGAGTTCATCATAAAGTGCTGCAAGTGTTATCGTTTTATTACTTTGGTCAATATTACAAAAAGTACCGAGTTGAAATCGGTAATAATGCTTAGCAGCGTGTGCAGAGTAAACAACACCATCTAAATCTGGGTCAATTGAGCCAGTGGCTACTTCATGAAGTAGTGGCTTCCAAATATGGGTGCGATTTTTATCAATGAGTAAAATATCAGCGAGATTTTTTTTACCTAGCTTATGACCCAATTGTGTTGCCAATTCTAATCCGCCTGCACCTCCGCCAATAATGACGATTTTAGGTGTGGTATTACTCATAATTTTGTCCTAAAAATAAAATTTCAAAAACGATTAAATAAAAGAAAAGTCCTAAAGCCAAGGTTGTAAATACATCCTAAATTACCCAATAACTATACCATAAGAATTACTTTATCCAGCATCATCAATTATGATGAACTATGTAACCATGGAGACTAGTATTCTAAGGTGAAATAGATTGAAATTTTTATTTTTAATTACGTTCATGTATTTAATATTAAGTAGCTGGTGTTAATGTAATTAATTGAAAATAAAGGTTAATTATTTAAAAATTGTACGTATATTTGACCTTGGTACATACAAAAATTTTATGACTGCAAATGAAAAGTATAAATTTTGATTGAGCGCATATTATAACCTTTTATTATAGGTTGGAGCTAATTGTGCTTAAGCCAAATATAAATGTATTAATTAGCAAAAAACGCAACTCACCCGATACTACTTAGGTGACTTTAAGCTAGTTGCTCAGCCAAGTAATCAACGAGTAGTCGTATTCTAGGAGAAAGATGACGATTTTGTGGGTAAACTGCCCATATCCCTTCATCAGGAGCACGATAATTATCTAACAATGAAATGAGATCACCATTTTTAAGGTGTTGCTCAACATAATAATCAGGTAACTGAACTATACCTAAACCTTTCAATGCCGCGTCAGTCAAGCAATGACCATTGTTATAACGTAATCGACCTTTTAAACGCATACTTTTTTCTTTACCTAGCTCACTGAAATGCCAATAATCTGACGAGCCCAATAAACAACTATGCTGACTTAACTCTGCTATTGAGTGCGGAATACCATGATTGTCTAGGTAACTCGGTGAAGCACAAACATAATTGGCACGCTTGCCCAACTTTTTAGCCATCATTGACGAGTCACTTAACTTTCCTAAACGAATAGCTAAATCATAACCGTCTTCTGATAAGTCAATTTGTCGGTTGCTTAAATAAGCTGAAACTTCAACGTCGCTATGTTGCTTCACAAAATTATTTACCAGTGGCAATATTTGCTTTTCACCATAGGTTACAGGCGCTGTGAGCTTTATTTTTCCTTGAGGCTTAGATTGCAAATTGGTTATTGCGCGCTCTGCAGCGTCTAAACCGTCAAGTACACTGCGACAGTGCTGATAAAAAACTCGGCCTTCCTCGGTTAAAGAAACTTTGCGTGTTGTACGGTAAAATAATTTTATATTCAGGCGCTTTTCTAATGCACTTATTTGACGACTGACTTGCGCGGTCGATATTTCCATTTTCTTAGAAGCGAGTGTAAAACTCTCATTTTCAGCGACAAAAACAAACTCGCTAATACCTTCCCATTGCATGATTATTACCTATATGTACAAATGAATTGTAAATTAGCATATTACTATCCTCTTAGAAATAGATAGTATAAACCCAATAAATAATACGTAACTCTATTAGTATTGTTACTCACCAGTAAAAGTGAATTGTATTTTGGTGTCA
>TARA_R110000751_G_scaffold55062_6_pt1 | contig 10519 bp, 4 predicted proteins | sample TARA_R110000751 | Tara Oceans TARA_R110000751 (sample SAMEA4398001) | marine metagenome | biome: Polar Biome; feature: [MES] marine water layer (ENVO:01000295) within the mesopelagic zone...; material: water (ENVO:00002006), including particulate matter (ENVO:01000060) such as...... | reverse complement strand
ATATTTATAGATGCTACTCAAGTAAATGGGTTAGTATGTATAAAGGCGGGAAGTGGGGGAGTAGAGGTATATACAGATGGAGATGTTAATATGGCTTGTGGAGGAGATTTTAATATAAATGCTGGTGGTGATATAAATATGAAGGGCACTAATATACATTTAAACCCAGACTTTAATTTACCCAAAACACAGCTTGCAGACTTCACTAAAGATAATAAGGAATTAGCGGAAGATTCCGCTCCACAGTAATGACAAAATTTAATCCTAATATGTTAGAAGATCCCCTGGGGACAGGGCTTGAATTGGCCTTTGGCTTCCCCCAGTGCTTGGTGGACCTTACCAAAGATTTATTATCATTGCTGCCTGGGGATATACTGGGAGGTATAGCTAAAGGTGTATCAGAGGGCAAAGATGCCGCTCAGGACGCTATGGCTGGCATCTTTGAGGACATACACGACAAACTAGGCATCCTGGAGTACGACTCCACTACAGGCAAACTGAGCCTCCTAGGCAACTCCTCCCAGGCTGGGGTGGATAAACAAGCTGATAGTGTATTGGGTAAAGTAGGTGAGACTCTAGGATTTATAGCTGGCGCAGGTATGGCCCTTTATCAGGCTGGTCAAGATGTAATGGATCAGATAGAAGCTATAGAAAATTGTTTACAAGAGTATAAAGATTTCCTAGATTCCGAAAAGGATGGACAAGAATCCAGTAGCGTAACTAGAACTAAAGGTGAATTCTTTGTATTAAAAGCCCAGGCTGCCGCTGCCCAGGCGTATATTGTTAAAGCAGACAGGGTATTAGGGGATATTGCTACCGTACTTGGAGAAAGATCTGAGAATCCTGATCTAATACCCATATTTGCCCCTGTAGATACTCTCCCAGAGGAAGTATCCCCAATATTCAGACTTACTTTTGGCCCCCCAAAAGCAAAACAGGGTCAGTTCCTACTATCTGTGGACGGACTGTACTACGATTCTCAAACTAGAACCTACGCAGATGGTTCTCCAGTACCAACTACGGAAGATTTAAAGTTTATTCCTAATCAGGATAGGTGGAAACTAGATCATTCCCCTAATTTAGGGGGTAGAGGAACGGCTTACTCTATAAAAGACTTAAATAAGTATGTTGATACTATTTTTGATCTTACTAAGATTGATAATACTAACTCCTTAGAAACTTTTTATGAAGCTGATCATTTTTTACAAGTTTTAGAAGGACAGAGAAATCAAGTTATCAGTAATTTAGGAAAAAACATTAAAGAATTGCAAACTACTGGGTATAGCCCACAAACTGCACTACATATTAATTATACTGAGCAGATTAAATCACAAAATGCAGCTTTTAATAGGAAAATAAACAAAAGGAAGAAGCAAATTGAAGTAGCAGTAAAAGCACCAGACTTATTTGGAGCCACTACAACCTTTAATATAGGAGAAATCCCCATCAATGATTTTTCTTTCCTAAGTTCTGTGAATCTAGATGTTGAGTTAGAGCAGCAAAGAGGTTTGATATTCGATCATGGGGAGATAAGTGGTATTGTTCTTCCCATAGTTCCTATATATGTACACTCTGAGGGTATAGCTAATAAGGTTGTACTAACCCCAATAGAAGTTTCTGAGACAGGTGTAGGGAGTAATATAGATGGGGAAGGGCTAACGGACTCCCCTATGCTATCTCTTACCACTAATATAGAGACTCATGGATTACAGGCTATCTATAATTTCACAGATGTAAATATACAGTTACCCTCATCCAATAAGTTTAATACTTTAAATTGTGTAGCCTTAGGGACTGAGAATAGGGCGCAAACAGTATCTACTAACCCGTCTCTATTATATCAGGAAGGCTTAGGATTACCTTATTTAAACGGGATACCGTCTTTATTTAAGAGAAATTCTAATTACGAGTTTTTAGGAGAAACCTGGGATAGTTATCCATTTACTATTAGAGATTCCGGGAATTATGTTAAGTTTCCAGACACAAGTTCTTTCCAAAACTTAATGTACTCTAAAGAAGGTGCTACTATAGATGTATGGACTTATATGCCTGGACTTTTTAGTAATCAGATATACGCTGGGGATAATTTTTCTGAACATGCTCTAAGTACAAGTGCTTTCGGGTATGAGCTAAGTGCTGCTGGAGGGGGCTGGTGTGATTTTCATTACTATAGAGTACTTTTAGGATGTGAGAATACAGGTGGGGATAACCTAAACTTAGATCAGTCTGCTGTAATTATTGATAGGGATTCTACTAATGTCCGAGGAATGGTTATGGGATTCAGTAGAGATCCTAGGATGTTTTATGAAGGTAGCGCGGTGTTACCTGCTAGTACAGACCTTAATCCACGCGAGAATTTTGGTGGGTATGTAACTTCTGTATCATCTGTCCCAATTGGATGGGGGGTAAATGGTATAGAAGGCAATTGGATTATATCTTCTTTAGCTGGTAATTCATTACCACAAGCATTTTGGCAAGCGAGCGGTACATTTAAAACTGCAAAATTGTTAGGGGAGATAGGATCCATACCATTTACAGTAACCGATCCAGGAGAAGGGTATGGATCATCCTCTAATGAAACCTGTTGTGTATTGCAGGTATCGGGAGAGAAGGGAGGGAGTATATATGTATCGGGAGTAAGTTCTATCTTATCGGTAGCCCCATACAATAATGATTATAATGTTGGAGTTACTTCCTCCGTATTCTTTATAGCACCTACTCAATCGTATAATACTTCTTCTGTAGGGTTTGTAAAGGATGCTACTTGTGGAACAGATAGTGCGGATATACTAAAGTTTGTAGTATCTACTAAGAGTTCTGTTGGGGGAGTTGATTTTGAAGACATAACTTCCAAGTTTGTAAATCTACAGATAGTATTCGACCCCCCTAATAATTTGATTAAGTTTTATGTGAACGGAGTATTATTTAAGGAACAGCCATTATCTGAGGTGTTCGGAGTTCCTATAGGAAGTGCCCCACAAGTTCCCTCATTTATTGTACCTAAAGATTTCGCTACAAGTAGCTTTTATTATTCTAAGAACACCGTTCTACAATCATCTGGCGCGGGATTTGGGCAGATGGGAAACCCTAATCCAGTTACATTGTTTGATAATGGTCCTGCAACATACCCTAATTTTACTCCTTGGATAATGGGGGGTGGGTGGACTGATGGTAGACCTGTTGACCTAGGCACTTCGTCTGGGGGATTCTTAGATACGGGGGCAGGGATTATAAGTTGTTATAATGGGAATGTAGGAAATGTAAAAATATATAATAGAGCCCTAAATACTACAGAGTTAAGTAAGAACTATAAAGCCCAAAGAGACTTCTTTGCTAATGTGGACTTATAAATATGGTACTATACGGAAAAGTAGCAACTAAAATAACTGAGCAGACGATAATTTCGGCACCCAGGACCGTCAGGACTGGTCTACAGTGGCCCTCAAAGAAGGGTGGGGGAGAACCCTATTTTGATAAGTCTACAGGGTATAACTTACTAAGAGACCAAATAACTCAATTTGTATTAACCCATAAAGGGGAAAGAGTTATGTTACCTGATTTTGGTACTACTTTAATGAATTTTGTGTTTGAGCCTTTTACCCCTACATTAGCTGGTTTATTAGCTAACGAATTATTGGCTGGGATGGCTAAATATATACCTAATATAAAAGTTAGTAAGATTAGATTTTTTCAAGATGATAATCTAAATGGGTTTGGTCTACCAGGGATACGGGTGCAAATGGCAGTAAGCCCTGAGAAATCATCAAATATTATAAATATACAGGTAACAATATGAGTAATCCTTACGCAAGTAAAACAGTACCGTTCACTGATGTAGCATCTGATTTCCAGAAGTTAGCTACCATCCCAGAAGCCCTAAAAGATACTTACATTGATTATGGGTCTACGGATTTTGCCTCATTGAGGGAGTCTTTAATAAAGTATATTGATGCTGTTTACCCTACTGAGTATAATAACTTTATTGAATCTGATTTAGGTATGATGCTTATAGAGCTTGTATCCTATATGGGAGCAGTAATGTCTCTTAAGTCTGATATGCTGGCTAACGAAAACTTTATTACTACAGCCAAAGATATAAATAGTGTACGAAAGTTATTTAGTCTTGTGGGTATAGCCATGAATGGCCCTACCTCCGCACAGACCATACCAAAAGTGTATGTAGATGGTAAAACTCCAGGAGCTTTAGCTTTCTCAACAGACTTCTCCCCGTCACAAAGGGTATTTACAGTTAATTCTCCTCAGGATGGGGAGTCCCTCACATATACTCTTTATAAAGCTAGTAATGGTATTATAGATAATGTAAATAGCAATGGTACTATCCAATTGAGTGCTTTAGGTGGTGGTAGGTCTTACTACACTGATGGAGTTCTTCTAGAAGGAGCCTTTGGATACCAAACGGGTACATTCGCTCAGGTAGATGTTTTTAAATCTATTATTTTGGAGGAAGGTCCTGTTATACAAAACAGTGTTCAGGTTTATATTGATACGCCAACACTCCCCACTGTAGATGGGGCATATAGACAGGTGACTAATTTATACCAAGCTTCCTCGATAGATGATAAAGTTTTTGAGGTAGTGTATTCGGATAATTATTCAGCTAAAATAATATTTGGTGATGGTAGTAATGGAGTTTCTCCTCCAGCACTAGCTAACTACACCATAACTTATAGAGTTGGGGGTGGATCTAGGGGGAACCTCCCAGCAAATTACATTAATGCGGTTGGGACTGGGCTATACAATGCTGGAACCCCAGTTACTTTAGGGGTAAGGGTGGTACAGGACGCTATAGCTACAGGTGGATCTAATGCAGAGACTGTATCCCACGCCAAGACATTTGGCCCCCTATTCTTTAAAACTCAGGATAGAATAGTATCTTTAGATGACTATAGAGCATATGCTAATAAGTTTACCTCCCCTCTAGGCACCACTGGAAAAGCCATAGCGGTTACTCGCCAAGCATACTCTTCCGCAAATATAATAGATTTATATTTACTAGAGAAGGCTAGTGATACGCAATTTCAAAAAGCGTCCCTATCCTTTAAAGATTCTTTACTTACAGCCATGGAAAGTAAAAAGATGATAACTGATGAGGTAGTTTTAGTGGACGGTCTTATTAGAACCTTGGATTTAGTAGTTACTATTAATGTAGATAAGAAGTTTGAAGGGGTGGAAGGGACAGTAACATCCAGAGTGGCTAGTAGAATACAAGATTATTTCTTGGTAGACAAGTGGAATTTTGGGGAGACTTTAGTACTAGCAGATCTTAATAGGTATATTTTTGAAACCCCCGATGTTAGGTTCTCTAGTATTGATAATATAGACTCTAATATCCCAGTTGAATTTAATGAAATTATACAATTAAATAATGTTTCCGTTAATGTAGCTTTAGTTTAATGGCACAGAATTACTTCAAAAGAAACTATAAGGATGCTTTAGATAATATCATCCCTTCTGTCTATGTTTCTACTCCAGTGGAAACTAGTGGTATGGCAGTCTCTCAAATAGATGAGATTATAAATAGCCATATTAACTTTTGTGTGAATCAACCTGCCTTATTAAATATTTCGGCTGTTACTACGGGAACTTTTTCAGGTATAGATACGGTTTCTGGATTATCCAGATGGTTCCTACCTGAAAACATAAATAAGAATAAATTAACTCCGTTGGAGTTTGAAATACAGATATTACATAAATTAGGATTATGTACAGGACAGGAGTTTGGTGAGCCATGTACATACTTTAATTGTTCTAGCACAGACTGCCAATCGGATCTATCTGGAATTCCTTATGCTAAAATGCTTTCTTTCTTTAAGACTAAAGTATTACCTAAAATTGTTCTAAACTCTAATAGTTTAGCTGAGACTACTACAAGTGCATTTTCTACTACTGCATCAGGAACTCATGAGTATCTTATTAACTCTTTGGGGTGGCCTTATTTTCTAAATACTACTGGGCCTGTGGAGTCACCTTCTGGGTATGTAGCAAGTGCGCTTACAGACATGTATATGTCTGGAACTAACTTTTTACTGAATGATGGTATAAAAGGTGCGGCATTTTACATTTGGAAGAACTGGACCTCACTATCCTCAATAGATAGTTCTTTATTACCCCTAAAATACTATACTGGTACGGGAGAATATACTAGTGGCACTCAAGGGCTGGATAGATTAAATACCCTTATTGATGTAATATACTCAGACCAGATAGCTACAAGAGAGGATGATTATATATCCGTAGCTTTTGAGGATTACATAGATAATGGATTCCTATTGGACAATCGGGAAAGGACAGGGCCATTAAGTAAATTTATTGAAGGTGTAGCATATTCCTTATTTGATATCAATAATGAGGCAGCTAAGATACAGTCCCTATATGATTTAGATAAATGTCCTGACAATTTACTAAAGTATGTAGCAGAATTAATAGGTTGGGATCTTAAAGGAAGTAACCCCAGAGGATGGAGAAGACAGCTTAGATATGCAGTTTCTTTGTACAAGCAGAAAGGTACTAAAGAGGGTTTATATAATGCAATGACCACTGTTTTACCTGGGACTGCTCTAGAGATGTCTAGTATATCTGAGTTTTACGAATCTTATATCCCCCTCCTAATGTACTATCTGATTAAAACAGATAGCTCTCTATTCGATTCCTTTACCTCTTGGAATCAATCTAAAGCTGCATTGTATACAAGCGGTGAGTATAGTTTTGCAGATATGGACCTTAACATTAGATTAGTTCTAGATCATATGATGTTAAAGGCTGTTACTAAGTTTAATGATTTATTTTATGTTAGGAATTTTGAATTTAATCCTGGGGACCCAAATTTTGTATTTAATTATAGAGATAGATCATTCCCTATACCCCCTTGGGAAGAGATTAAGTTTTATAGATCTTGCGATATTACCCCAGAACTCCTAAGGTTCTTTAAGGAGGAGTTAATATGTTTGGGAGTATCCCCTATACAGGCTACTAATTTTTATAACTATGTATCACAAAATACAATATATAATACTTATGAGCCTACTTATGGAAACTCATTTTTATTCTTTACCAGTTCTTTAAACACCGCACCTAACGAAACTACCATATTAGACAATATGGAAATAAGTAAGTATAATTACTTATCTATGTGGAACAGTAAATCCTCTACCTTCAATGTTAGTGTTTCTTCAGGAACATTTGATACAGAGTTCTTCAATAGTAGTATCTACACTAAGAATGATTTCTTTCAATCTCTTTCTATAGTAGATGATTTCTCTCCAGCAAAAGCTATAGCTAGGACCCATGTAGATTTAATCCACACTGATTATATGCGACAGACGGTATATACCTGTCCTAGTATAAGATTCCCTATGCAGGATATCACTGTGTCTGGGTTTCAGGGGGGGTCGAACGCATCAGGTGTTTTCATACTTGGTATCCCAGGAGCTTCTGGTGGGAGCTACCCGACACCAGCGAACTCCTCACGGGCACGAAACACCCACACTGACTTACCAGTATTTAAAAGAAGCTTCGTAGATGAACCAACCGACTTCGTACAGATGGAAGGGTCAGCTTTAACTGCTCCACCAACTAGTTCTAATGTGTTTAGAACTAATAAACGAAAAAGAAATTTTTCCAATAACTTATTAAAAGGGGGATGGTATACCAGAACTGGGTATAGTATGCCCTCTTATTATAATTTAAGCTCTGGTAGTGATAAGGAAATAGAGTTCTATGTGCAGGGGTTCGTTAACTCCCAATATAGATACAACCCTGTAATTAACTTTAAGAATTTAACTGAGGTTAGTGGTAGTTGGCCCTGGGATTCTTCTTTATGGTCGCAGTGCTATAATACAGATTCCACCCTTTCTTATGAAGGTATACCCGTCTCTTCTACTTTTAATGTGAGGGGAAGTAATGCTTTATCGGCTGATACTTGTGATGAGTATGTGATGCGGGATAGACCCCCCGAGTTTGTGTATTTCCTCCATAAACTTTTAGATAAGAAATATACTAAAGAAGCAGAACGTATTTATGAAGTTAATAACTTTCTAATAGATACCTCTGCCTTCCTAAATCCTATAAATTGTATAAAGAATAGATTATGGGATTCTACTACGGAAGACTTAAGTGTTTTTTATGATCTTATCCTAGGCAAGAGAATTTTTAGTCGGGGTTCCATAGATGGAATGCACAAGATGTATAAAGATTATATAAGTTACTTTACAGGAACTGGAATTGGTAATGGTTTATTAGATACTTATGATGATGGTGGAGCTAATATATTATCACATATTTATGGCCCTCTTTTTCTTAACGGTAGATTTACTACGGACGGATCAGCTATAGTTGTTAGTTCCAATTTAATCAATGCGGATATATATAATGAAACTGTATTCACAGTGTCTTCTCTAGGGTCCTTAGGCAATATTACGGCTAGTACTATAGACTCTATGTATGTAGAAAAAATTGAATATAGGAATCCTTATGTATTATCAGGAGTAGAGTTAGTAGATTCCACTTCAGGATTATCGGAGTATTCTATATTTAGATTAGGGTCAGATAGCCAGTCTGTTAATAGAGATAATTATAATATCCACAACACCTTATGTGTTACAGACCCCAAAGGGGGATTCCCAAGAATAAGATTTAATCTTAAGGATTACGGGGAGTTAACTAACTTAATTATACCAGAGAGAAATTATGATCTTACTTTAAATGCCTTAATAGGAAGGAAAAGTTCTGATATGTTAGGAGGAGGATCCTATGGTGTTTGGATACATACAGATGTAGAAACAGATTACGATAATAAAAAAGTATTTTGGAATTTCATGCCTAATGGACAATGGCAGCAAATGGATGCTTCGATTCTCCAAAATACAGGAGCTATTAATTATGTAAAACAATATTTAGCGCATGCCTTAGACTATTCGGACTTATATCCAATAGATTTAGATGATTGTTTTGCTCAAGAAACAGATAAGGAAGTAATAGGGTCTTTACAAGAAGATGATTTCCTATCAAGGTCTGTAAACTTTGATACGAATAATAATGATATAAAACTATCACTTAGTTATTATAAACAATTTGAACAGGTCCATAGACCAGATCAAAATTATATAGTAGAGGTATTTTTATATAATAATAGTGACCCAACACTATTCTCTGTAATAGATTATTTATCCGTTGTAGACTCTAAACAGCATAGCCGAGCCTTTGTAAAGCACCCTATAACTTATCATTCCTATGATAAGTACAAAGATCTTATAATTGATGATGTAAACTTTTATGATAGTAGCGGTGGGTTAGTTGGATCTGGAGTTAGTTTATCCGCTGATTCTAATGGTAATATCACTACTTCCTCTGGGGATAGCATAACTACTCATATAGCACATGCTTTAGGACCAGTTCCTTCATGGGGAAATTTATATTCCCAATCATTAATAACTAAAAATGAAAGATGGGTTAAAGATGCTAATACAAATGTTTCCTATTTTACTTCTTCGGTATATGATGGTATATTTACTTTAAACTCATCAGGCATATCTTCTCCTTCGTCTATAACTATAGTAGGGAAAACTAAAGGATCTAGTATATCCATACATGAAACTTTATATGTTCCTTTAGACCCAGAGGATGTGTTAATAATGTTGAGAGAATTTAAAAGATTACAGGCTGGTATGGGAGCTAGGGATAAATCTATTAGTGCATCCGAATTCGGACCAGAAGGTGGTAGTAGATTAAATTATAGATTTGCTCCTATGTGGGGACAGACAGGACTTTATGCAACATTTGAGGATAACACTCGATCATATACAAGGGTAAATGTGGAAAACTAATGAAAGGCATAGTAGAAATATATGGAACTTCTGAGGATGGTAGTAGGGAGTTAATCTACCAAGACGAAAATATGACCACAATAGGATTTTCTGAAAATATAGTGGACATGCTTACAACCCCATCCTCTATAGTGTCCTCTACCCATACTAATGATTATTTAAATCCCAAAAACTACATAATTAATGCTATATCTTTTTCAAAATCAAAGGAGCAGTTCACTAAAAATCTCCATTCATATTCTACCACTAATCTTCTTCATAACTCTATTAACCCAGGTACGGGGGGATGGGATTTAGATGAGGTAACCTTAACTCCTGGTGCTGTCCAAGGAGCAAACTTTGATTCTAGTGGCTATTTATTAGATTCTACTACATCGGCGGGATCCTTATCACAAACTATACTTTATGACGATACGGTAGGAGCTTTTGGTGGATCTTATTTTAGTGCGACTGATTTTATATTTTCAGTAGATATAAAAATGAATCCCGACAATCCCCCCATCCAGGTATCCTCAGGACCAAGCGGTGAGTATAGGGGGTACTCCCAACTAGCCATTAGTGGTAATGGGGTGGCTAGTGGTATGATATTTGAATGGGATGAGAAGGGAGTTCCTACACCCTACAATAGATTACAGCCTACCTATAGTTTTGGAAGTAATGTAGGGGGAATAAAATCT
>TARA_R110000751_G_scaffold80569_1_pt1 | contig 10529 bp, 6 predicted proteins | sample TARA_R110000751 | Tara Oceans TARA_R110000751 (sample SAMEA4398001) | marine metagenome | biome: Polar Biome; feature: [MES] marine water layer (ENVO:01000295) within the mesopelagic zone...; material: water (ENVO:00002006), including particulate matter (ENVO:01000060) such as...... | reverse complement strand
AGTCTTCAAAACTGGTACCGTCCGGCAAATATTTTTGAAGGGAAGCGTACAGTTTATTCTGAATTTCATTGTCCACCTCAATTCCCTCAACATCCACTTTATAAGGAGTGGTTATTTTTATCTGATTTGCCTCGCCATAAGTCTTAACATTGGTACCACTTCCAAAAACAGTGTTCAATTCCGAAGCGATTTCAGATGGATTTACCATCTTCTCAAATCTTACCGTGTAAGAACGACCTCCAACAAAATCCACCCCTTGTTGTAAACCTTGGGTTAATAATGAAAATAGTCCTATTGCCACTAAAATGGAAGAGGCTATATAAGCTATCTTCCTTTTGGCCAAGAAATTGATGTTGATATTCTTGAACAGGTTCTTTGTCATAGCCGTAGAGAAATCCAATTTTCTTCCTTTTCCACTCACATACCAGTCGACCAAAAGTCTAGTGATGAATATGGCAGTGAACAAGGAGGTAACAATACCGATCAATAGAGTGGTAGCAAATCCTTTAATAGGACCCGAACCAAATACAAATAGTATTAAAGCCGTTAAACCAGTTGTAATGTTGGCATCCAAGATAGAAGAAAGAGCATTTCCAAAACCATCCGCAATTGCTTGGCTCTGTCCTTTTCCTTTTGCCAATTCTTCCTTAATACGTTCAAAAATAAGTACGTTGGCATCCACGGACATACCAATGGTCAATACAATACCTGCTATTCCCGGAAGGGTAAGTACCGCATTTAAACTTACCAATACCCCAAAGATCAACAAGATGTTCAACAGAAGGGCGATATCGGCAAAAATTCCCGCTTTTCCATAGTAAAAGACCATCCACACCAATACAATCGCCATGGCGATCATAAAGGAGAAGAAACCACTATTGATAGCTTCCTGTCCCAATGATGGTCCTACAATTTCTGATTGAATTATTTCTGCAGAAGCAGGCAGTTTACCGGCCCTTAGTACGTTGGCAATATCCTTGGTCTCGTTAATGGTAAAAGTCCCCGTAATCTCTGAACGACCACCGGATATAGGCCCGGAAGAAACACCAGGAGCAGTATATACCTTATTATCCAAAACGATAGCAATACCGGTCTGATTGTTAAAGGCATCCCCTGTTAATTTTTCCCATTCCTTGGCACCTTTGGTATTCATGGTCATGGTAACCGCAGGCTTGTTATATTGATCAAAAGTATCCGAAGCATCGGAAACAACATCCCCACTAATTCTAGGTGTATTGTCCCTATTGGATTTTAAGGCATATAATTCAACAACTTCCGAACCTTCGGTTGGACGTTCCCAAACAAACTTAACAAATTGAATATCCGCCGGAATCAATCTGCGAATTTCCTTCATTCTAAGGTATTCCCCAATTTTTGCCGTATCTTGAATAGCTGCACTAACCAAGGCATTTCCGTTAGGATTTGCTGGGATAAGCAGGCTAAAAAGTGGATTCACATCTTGGGAAAAATCCAATGAATCTTGTGCTACATCAGACAACAAAGAATCCAGTTCAGATTCCGGTTTAACAACTTCTTCCGGCTTTTCAACCTCAACCAAAGTCTTCAACCTCTCGTTGGCGGCCTGCAAAAAGGTACTTAAACTAGGGTTACTTTGCTTATAAGTTTCCCAAAATTCCAATTGGGCCGTACTGGACAAAAGATCCTGTGCACGTCCTATATCCCTTGCACCAGGCAATTCGACCAATATTCGACCAGAATTACCTTCCCGTTGAATATTGGGTTGGGTAACACCAAAGCCATCTATACGCTCACGAAGTACTTCAAAAGCAGAAACGATGGACTCATCAATCTTAGTCCTAATAATTGGTTTTACCTGATCATCTGTCATTTGAAAATTGATGACATCACTCAAACCTTTGTTTGCAAAAATATCCGGTGAGGCCAATTTGGTATCGCCCTTAATATTGTCAAAAGATTCAAAGAACAGATCTATATAAGTAGCATCACTACTCTTAGAAGCGGCATCGGCATCGGCCAAGGCTTTGTTGAAAACCGGATTCTTGGTATTATTGGCAAGGCCCTTTAAAATATCCTTTACAGAAATCTGAAGGGTAACATTGATTCCCCCTTTTAAATCCAGACCCTTATTAAGCTCCTTTTTCTTGGCTTCGTCATAATTGGTAAATCCTAAAATGGAATTCCCTCCTATAGAGTCTAAATATCTTGCTTCCAGCGCTTCCCTTTTTGCAAGGTAATCCTCTTCAGATTCTGAAATTTTATTGGTAGCAAAGACAGTTGCATCCTTTTCTACTTTATTGGTAATAAATGTATAGGATAGCTGATAAATACTGACTAGCCCAAACAAAAAAGCGAAAAGCTTTATAAGTCCTTTATTTTGCATTGGTTATATATTAATTTAAAATGGTATTCTTAAATAGCGTGCAAATATATTATTTCCCATAGGAACTAACAATATATTTATCAGTTTTATAAAATAAGGGCATCCGCCCCGTTCCGATGGTAGTCGGAAGCAAATGGGACGGATGCCCTAAATATTTGGCAACCCCAATAAACTATAGGGTCAATAAGCTATTTGTCTTTCTTACGCCTTCAGCACTTTCCTTCATTTTTGCTTTTTCTGCCTCGGCCAAATCTATTTTTACAATTTTTTCTATCCCATTTTTACCTAAAAGTACCGGCACGCCAATACAAATATCATTAAGACCGTACTCGCCTTCCAGAAATGCAGAACATGGGAACATCTTCTTCTGATCGCAGGCAATTGCCTGTACCATGGAAGAAACGGCGGCACCTGGTGCATACCAAGCACTGGTACCCAATAATTTTGTAAGCGTAGCACCACCCACTTTGGTATCCTCAGAAACTTGCGCAAGACGCTCTTCGGACAAAAATTCGGATACCTTAATACTATTCCTGGTTGCATGTGCCGTTAGAGGTACCATACCTGTATCGCTATGACCTCCAATGACCATACCATCAACATCGGAAATCGGAGCCTCCAATGCCTCGGCCAATCTGTATTTAAACCTTGCGCTGTCCAAAGCTCCACCCATTCCTATAATTCTGTTCTTGGGCAAACCAGTAGTTTTATGAACCAAATAAGTCATGGTATCCATTGGATTACTAACCACAATCAAAATTACGTTGGGGGAATGCTCCAATAAATTGGAAGAAACCGTTTTTACAATTCCTGCATTTATCCCTATCAGCTCCTCACGGGTCATTCCCGGCTTACGTGGAATACCAGAAGTGATAATAGCCACATCACTTCCTGCAGTTTTGCTATAATCATTTGTAATTCCTGTTATCTTGGTATCAAAACCATTCAATGAAGCTGTTTGCATTAAATCCATGGCCTTGCCTTCAGCAAATCCTTCCTTTATATCCAACACAACTACTTCAGATGCAAAATTCTTTATAGCAATGTACTCTGCACAACTTGCGCCAACAGCACCTGCTCCAACAACGGTAACTTTCATTATAAGGTTATTTTAAGTTAAAAATTATCTTTCAAAAGTACTGATTTTTAACAGAACAATACCACCCTATCCATAGAAACCAACTAAATTTTATTGCGAAGAAGAATTTGTCTTTTTCTATGGCCTTTCAAAAAAGTAAGTGCGATTATAGCCTACTCCTATTTTATACTGAACGTAATAAAAAGACCTTTTATCGAAAAAAGTTAAAATACTGTTCCATACGTCGAATTAATATAATAGAAAGTTGAAACTGCACGTTCAATAGTAAGTACCCAAATCAAAGAAAATTCCTACAAAATGAAGAAATTATTTTCATTCTTGGCAATAATTGGCATCCTACTGGCCAGTAATTGCACCAAAATTACAGAGAACAACGATCCGGTAATTGGGATATGGTCCCACATCTCGACAGATGTAGGCACCACACAAAAACAGGATGTTACAGTTAGACAGGAGTGGATATTTAATGATGCGTATCTAGGTAGATACCACACCTATCACAACAAGAATTTAACGGTTATCTCGGACTTTAGTTGGGTCCATAAGGATAGCCTATATGTTATTTCTTATCCCGGTCTTGACAAAGAGGAGGATATAGTACTCATGACAGAAACCGAGAATGGGATTATCCTTGCCGATAAGGAAGGCAACGTATTGGCAATAAGGGAATAAAGGGTAAATTTTGGATTTATCTAAATCCAAAATTTACTCCTACAGTTAGGTTATTAAATTCTGCCAGAGAATAATCGGCATGCAACCTAAAGAAGCCAAGTTTTAATTTGGCACCCAAAGTTCCCGAGACCCCGCTGGCCTTTCTGGTCAAGGAAAATGGATCTACATAGGTTTCTTGAAATGGCCCAGACTGTACCTGATAGGTCCCTAAAACGTCTGTTGTGGATTTTCCGGAAACATATCCTATAGCCCCATAAAAATTAATTACGGGAAGTTTAGTGGAGGCAACAGCCTGAACCGTTAAAACATTCATGTCCACCTCTATCTGCTGATCGCTACCATCTACAATATTACTGTCCGTAAAATCATAAGAAGCATTCAAATGCGTATATCCCGCCACAGCGGAAAGTGCAACGGGCAATATTTTATCTGCAGGCAACAATTTGGAAAAGTCATATTGTAGACCAACCCCGTATAATCCGACGGCCACGTCCTCTGTATTAATTTTAGGCAAAAACCTGGCCTTCACTTCCAAGCCCTTGACCAAGCCTACACTTACCTGTAAAAACGCGGAAGGAATAAAGTTTATGTTTTCCGAAGCCAGTCCGGTTGGCAATTCAAATTCTTGCCGAGTTGGCACTCCAAGAACATCACCTTCAACAAAAACATTAATTCCTTCCATATCCCCTAAAGCAGTTGAAACCGGTTTGGAAGTGCTTCCATCCACGAACTGCAGATTTTCATAATCAGCTGTATTTAGAACGAAAGTCTTTTTGTCTTCCTTATTTTTAAAAGAAGTCATATTGCCAATTATGGAAATCTCAAAACCCCCCAAGGGTTTGGAATCGGCAGAGTTGTACCATCCATTGGACAAACTATAAATAGCGCCCTCGGACACCGGCCCGAAATAACTATCAGAAAATTTTTCAGCATCATTAATTCCTGCAGCAAATAGCTCATTAACGTTAGATTGCGAATAACCCGCTACACTAAAAAACAAAATTCCTATTAAAAATAAATATTTCATAACACTTAGATTTTTGCTAAAACTAAAAAACTCGCACCAATGGTGCGAGTTTTTGTTGTGTAAACCCTATTTTTTATGCATCAATGTTGGCATAGACCGCATTTTTCTCAATAAACTCCCTACGAGGTGGAACTTCATCTCCCATCAACATAGAGAAAACTCTATCTGTCTCTGTGGCGTTATCTATGGTTATCTGCCTTAAGGTCCTAAATTCAGGATTCATTGTAGTATCCCATAATTGTTCCGCATTCATCTCCCCAAGACCTTTATATCTCTGAATACCCACGCTACCGTTAAAACTCTCGGCAATTTCATCCCTCTCCTTATCGGACCAGGCGTATCTTTTCTTAGACCCTTTCTTTACCAAATACAGAGGTGGGGTTGCTATATAAACGTGACCTCCCTCGATCAATTCGCGCATATACCTAAAGAAAAAGGTCAATATCAAGGTCTCGATATGGCTACCATCCACATCCGCATCACACATAATCACCACTTTGTGATAGCGCAACTTATCCAAGTTCAAAGCCTTGCTGTCTTCCTCGGTACCAATGGTAACACCCAAGGCAGTATATATGTTTTTGATCTCCTCATTTTCAAAGACCTTATGGGTCATAGCTTTTTCCACGTTCAGGATCTTACCCCTTAAAGGAAGAATAGCCTGAAAAGCCCTGTCGCGCCCTTGCTTGGCAGTACCTCCCGCAGAATCTCCCTCAACAAGGAAGACTTCACACAATGCCGGATCCTGTTCCGAACAATCGGATAGTTTTCCTGGCAGGCCACCAATGCTCATCACCGTTTTTCGCTGAACCATTTCACGGGCCTTGGTAGCCGCATGACGTGCCTGGGCCGCCAAAATTACTTTTTGAACAATGGTTTTGGCATCATCGGGATTTTCCTCCAAATAATTGGTCAACATTTCAGAAACTGCCTGGCTTACTGCCGCAGATACTTCCCTGTTACCCAATTTGGTTTTGGTCTGCCCTTCAAATTGCGGTTCCGCAACCTTTACAGAGATAATTGCGGTTAAACCTTCCCTAAAGTCATCTCCCTGAACCTCGAATTTTAATTTTTCCAACATCCCCGATGCATCGGCATACTTCTTCAAAGTAGATGTCAGCCCCCTTCTAAATCCGGCCAAATGTGTACCGCCTTCATGGGTATTGATATTATTGACATAGGAATGCAGATTCTCTGTATAAGAAGTATTATAGACCATGGCCACTTCTACAGGAATATCGTTCTTCTCCCCTTCCATGGAAATTACGCTACGAATAAGAGGTTCGCGATTTCCATCCAAGAACTTGATAAATTCCTTTAGTCCTTCTTCGGAAAAAAAGCGCTCGGTTACATAACCACTTTCGCTGTCCTTATCCTTTTGTCGCTTGTCCATCAAGGTGATGGATACACCCTTGTTCAAGAATGAAAGCTCACGCATTCTATTTGCCAAGGTCTCATAACTGTATTCCACAGTCTGGGTAAATATCGTATCATCCGGTGTAAAAGTTACAATGGTCCCCCTTTTATCGGTTTCCCCAATACTTTTCACAGGATATAGTGCTTTACCCTTACTGTACTCCTGTTCCCAGATTTTTCCATCCCTATGCACCGTAGCTCTCAAGTGCTTGGAGAGTGCATTGACACAGGATACCCCAACACCGTGCAAACCACCTGATACCTTGTAGGAATCCTTGTCAAATTTACCTCCGGCACCTATTTTGGTCATAACTACCTCTAAAGCCGAAACGCCTTCTTTCTTGTGAAGGTCTACAGGGATACCCCTACCGTTATCCTGGGTAGTAATGGAATTGTCTTCATTTATCGTTACACTAATCTCATCACAATGGCCGCCCATTGCCTCATCAATGGAGTTATCCACTACCTCATAAACCAAATGATGCAAACCACGTACCCCTACATCACCAATATACATGGAAGGCCTCATACGCACATGCTCCATACCCTCAAGGGCCTGGATACTATCCGCGGAATAATTGTTCTTTTTTTGCTCGTCTTTATTTGCTTCTTCGCTCATAAATAAATACTTATTTCATTATAATTTTAGCAATCCTACAAATATACGCAATACCCTATGAAATATAGGGCTGATGCCCAATATAAGTCACTAAGTTATCAACAAAAATTGTGGAAAAATACCAATCGATATAAAAGTTGGCAAAGAGCGCTCTTTACTCCACTACATACCCAATTCCGAGCATGCGGAGCGACCAAATAAACAAGAAGTTGTAACGGAACAACCAAGCTAATACAGATGGACTAAATCGTAAAATATACCCCTACATTGAATTGCCTTTTGTAACAATATCTTTCCTTATTTTCCGCACTCCAGACCAAAACAATCATGAACTTGGTTATTTCATGGATACCGAATAAACCCTTTACAGGACTTTAACCCTTTCGGCTGGAATTTCTATAATGATATGGCCAGGACTCGCAAATTTAATTACCAAGATAACCTCCTAAAAATAAAAAAGGCATCCCCTACAGGATGCCTCTTACACTAATAAACTATAAACTTGATCTATTGAATTCTTAATGCCTACTCCGGCAGCATTACTTTACATAAGCATCGGAATGCACCTTTGATACAGCCCTACCGGACGGATCGTTCATGTTTTTAAAGGCCTCATCCCATTCCAGGGCAATTCTGGTACTACATGCCACTGAAGGTTCCTGCGGAACACATAATGCCGCAGCATCGGATGGAAAATGCTCTTCAAAAATTGAGCGATAATAGAATTCTTCTTTAGACGTAGGTGTCTGCAAAGGAAATCTGTATTTGGCATTTGCCAATTGATCGTCCGTAACTTCGTTCTTAACAACCTCCTTCAAGGTATCTATCCAGCTATAACCAACTCCATCTGAAAATTGTTCCTTTTGTCTCCATGCAACACTTTCCGGCAACATATCTTCAAAAGCCTTACGAACCACCCATTTCTCCATGCGTTCCCCGTTGATCATCTTGTCCTTAGGGTTGATTCTCATGGCTACGTCCATAAACTCCTTATCCAAAAATGGAACCCTTCCCTCTATGCCCCAAGCAGCCAAGGATTTATTGGCCCTTAGACAATCGTACATGTGAAGCTTATCCAATTTACGAACTGTTTCCTCATGGAATTCCTTCGCATTTGGCGCCTTATGAAAGTATAAATAACCCCCAAATAATTCGTCCGCTCCTTCGCCCGACAAAACCATTTTAATACCCATAGATTTTATAACCCTTGCCATTAAATACATTGGGGTAGAAGCCCTTATCGTAGTTATATCATATGTTTCCAGGTTGTATACTACATCTTTAATAGCATCCAAACCTTCTTGAATGGTGAATTTTATTTCGTGGTGCACGGTACCGATATGTTTTGCCACTTTTTGTGCCGCTGCCAAATCCGGTGAACCTTCCAATCCTACTGAAAATGAATGCAATTGCGGCCACCAGGCATCCGTAGTGTCATCCGACTCAATTCTCTTCTGGGCATATTTTTTTGCTATGGCAGAAGTTACCGATGAGTCCAATCCGCCCGAAAGCAATACACCATAAGGAACATCGGACATTAATTGTCTATGTACTGCCGCTTCCAAAGCCTCTTTAACAGCTTGAATACTAGTCTCATTGTCCTTTACCGCATCGTATTCCATCCAATCTCGGGAATACCATCTTTTAAATTCCCCATCGCTGCTATGCAAGTAATGACCTGGAGGAAACAACTGTATCTTGGTACAGGTCCCTTCCAAAGCTTTTAACTCTGAAGCTACATAAAAGGTACCATTAATATCCCAACCTACATATAGTGGAATAATCCCCATATGATCCCTTGCTATAAAATACTCGTCCTTTTCAGAGTCATAGATGGCAAAACCAAAAATACCGTTCATTTCATCCAAGAAGTCCACCCCTTTCTTCTGATATAGGGCCAAAATTACCTCGCAGTCAGATTCGGTCTGAAAATCATAGGTACCTGCAAATTGCTTACGCAATTCCCTATGGTTATATATTTCACCATTAGCGGCCAAAACCAATTTCTTATCCGGACTGAACAAAGGTTGTTTTCCCGATGCCGGATCAACGATTGCCAAACGTTCATGAGCCAAAATAGCCTTATCATCGGCATATATCCCACTCCAATCTGGCCCTCTATGTCTAATTTTCTTGGACATTTCCAGCAATTGAGGCCTTAAAACCTCGGTACTCTCTTTTACATCAAAGGCACATACAATTCCACACATACAATAATATTTATGTCAATTTTTAAGCAAATATCGACCTAATATATACATTATAAAATATAAAACTTAAAATTAGTTATAATTTAAAACTATAAATGTCCAAATACTAACATATTGTTATATTTTAAATGAAATCACTTACACCAACCATCTATTTTGTAAGGTGACCAAAATTTACCGACTTTTAATTCAAATTAATAGGAATACTACTTAAATTTGACAATCACTAAAACTAAAAAAAATGAAAAATTTATTTACGATTGCACTTATGGTTATTGCTTTGGCCTTTAGCTCTGAAGCTATGGCACAGAAATTCAGTGGATTGGACAAGAGTCCAGCGGACATTGCCTCCTACCCTACTGATTATAAAGTTTCGGAAAAATTGGTTCGAGTAACTTATAGTCGACCACAATTAAAAGGACGTTCAATTTCTGAACTAGCGCCAGCAGGGAAGGTTTGGAGAACTGGAGCCAATGAGGCCGCTGAAATCATTTTTTATAAAGATGCTACTGTAGGCGGTAAAGCAGTTGCCGCCGGTACTTATTCCCTATTTACCATCCCAGGTGATAAGGAATGGACCATAATACTGAACAAAAATTTAAATCAGTGGGGGGCCTATTCCTACCAGGAAAGTGCCGATGTATTACGTGTACCCGCCGGTGTGAGCAATGCGTCTGAATCTTTGGATGCCTTTTCCATTGCTTATAAAGATGTAGACAATGGTACCCATATGGTTTTAGGATGGGGAAACACCAGAGTTTCCCTACCAATTACCTTTTAAGGGGAAACAATTTTTAAAAAGAAAAAAACCGAAGTTAAAAACTTCGGTTTTTTTATGACTTAAGGGACTCTAAGCAGCCCTAAAAAGATTAAAAATCAATTCCTATTCAGGATCTAAACGCCTTTCCCCTGTTAATTGGAAAACACCGTCCTGAGAACTTGCCTTTCCACTTATCTTATCACCTTCCGCATTTATACTCACGGATACTATTTGGCCTTCCAAATTAAGGTCAAATGTCAAAGTATTATCTTCCACCCTAACGTCCTGTGCCTTGCTTTCCCTACCTCGTAAAGCAACTACAACTGTAAGTACACCTTCTTTTTTAGATATAAACAATATCCCC
>TARA_R110000751_G_scaffold5503_1_pt1 | contig 10577 bp, 9 predicted proteins | sample TARA_R110000751 | Tara Oceans TARA_R110000751 (sample SAMEA4398001) | marine metagenome | biome: Polar Biome; feature: [MES] marine water layer (ENVO:01000295) within the mesopelagic zone...; material: water (ENVO:00002006), including particulate matter (ENVO:01000060) such as...... | reverse complement strand
TGGACGGGGCGACAGCTGCGACCAGCATGTCATGCAACTCAGACAAAAGGAGAAGAGCGGTGGCGGCGAAGGAAGGTAGGGGAACGGCCGAGGGAGGCGCTGCAGGGCGGGCGATGTCTTCTCTGTCCTCTTGCCCCGATCCGAATCCCGACCAGTCAGAGCTTTGCTGTCCCTGCCTCACGTGCCACGACGGCTGGTTTCCGTGGCAACCCGATGTGTGTTGTCTTGAAGCGCAGCATGGAGAACGTCGAAGCTTCGACAACCTGTTCGGATCACCGGGATTTCGAACTGACCCTCTACGGCAACCCGATAGCTTGGGTTTGCACAGCACGACCATCACCGGCCTTCTGCCAGCTTCTGTCAATGCAATCCGGCGGTCGTCGGACATCGTTTGCGACCCATGATCGCGGCGCGGAGCTGCGTGTCCGGCAAAGCGAGGACCAACAGCGGCCGAGACGCGAGGTACGTGATCACTGATGTCACACGCCCGCCCCAGCGACCGTTACCGAATGGCCGAGATGAAGCGTTACCACGACCGTGCGACGGCTGGTCGGGCTGGCTCCGGAGGAGACGGCGCGGCCAGCGGCACGTCGCAGGGAGAGGCGGCGTTTCAGCTCGGGGAGGGCGGCTGCGCGCAGCCGACCGAGTAGGGCGCGGTCCTGACCAAAGGGCAGGAGGGGCCAATAACACTAAAACCTAAGATTTGCGCATCACAAAACCCTAAAGATCGTTCGACACATACACCTAAATCATGTACGACGCTAAAACCTAAATCTCGAACGGAGCCGAATAATTATGCCGAGTGCCGCAGAGAAGCTTGCAAGCTCCTTGGAAGAGCTCGAGACACTACAGTCTGGTGGTTCGATTGCCATTCGCTCCAAAGACATGTCACGCACTCACCGCGAACGGCTGCTGAAGGCAGGCTTCCTGAAGGAAGTCATGAAGGGCTGGTACATCCCATCACGCCCCGATGAAAACGCCGGTGAGAGCACAGCATGGTACACATCGTTTTGGGGATTCTGCGCACAATACCTGTCAGATCGGTTTGGCACTGACTGGTCTCTGTCTCCTGAACAGTCCCTCATCATACATGCTGGAAACACGACAGTTCCTGCTCAGCTATTGGTAAGAGCGGTCAAGGGCGGAAACTCTAAGACCGATCTGCCCCACAACACGTCGCTTTTTGAGACGCGCGCAACGATCGCGTCAGATGAGGCGCTCGAAATCGTCGACAATTTACGCCTATTCTCCGTCGAGGATGCCCTAATCCTCGTTCCCGAGGTCTTCTTCCAAAACCATCCGACAGAAGCGCGCACTGTGCTTGCTATGATGCCGGATGCCTCACGGCTGCTTGGCAAGCTGTTGGACGGGGGGCACACGCGAGCGGCCGGCAGGCTTGCTGGTGCTTTTAGAAGCATCGGGTCCGAAAAGGTCGCAGACGAAATCCTTGCGGCGATGAAAGCCGCTTCGCATGACGTTCGCGAGATCAACCCCTTTGAGCAGTCGATTCTTGTGCCAAACGCCGGGCGGATCACCTCGCCCCACGTGCATCGCATCCGCTTGAAGTGGGAGAGCATGCGCGACGATGTTATTGATCTCTTTCCAAAGGCCCAACCCATCACCAATGACATCGACGCCTATCTCAAGCAGATCGACGAAATCTATGTCACGGATGCGTATCATTCGCTCTCCATTGAGGGCTATCGTGTCTCGCCGGAACTGATTGACAAAGTGCGTTCGGGGACCTGGAACCCAGAAACAGATGAGCAAGACCGAGCGCTGAAAGACGCCCTTGCAGCGCGTGGATATTGGGAAGCATTTCAGAGAGTGAAGGAAAGCATTCGGGCAGTTCTGGAAGGTGCTGACGCGGGTGAGGTTGTTGAGCGCGATCTGAGTGATTGGTATCGCAACCTATTCGCACCGTCTGTCACAGCGGGCATCCTGAAGGCCTCTCAACTTGCAGGCTACCGATCGTCCCCTGTGTACATTCGGCAATCCCAGCATGTCCCAATGAGTCCTGAGGCAGTTCGAGACTGCATGCCGGTCTTCTTCGACCTACTCAAGGCGGAAGATGACCCGACTGTTCGGATCGTCCTTGGACATTTCATCTTCGTATTTATCCATCCGTTCCTGGACGGGAACGGTCGAATAGCGCGCTTTCTGATGAACGTCATGATGGCCGCTGCCGGGCAACCATGGACAGTCATCAAGCTCGAACAGCGCGCGGCTTACATGGCCGCTTTAGAGACAGCGAGCATGAGGGAAGATATTCGACCGTTTGCAGCTTTTCTGGCCGAGACAAGGGCAGCGCAATGACAAATAAATATGTTCTGGTCATGGGAAGCGCCAATGACGCCGAACGCCAGCCATTCAAGTTCTACATTTGAGCGAGTCCGACGATGAGAAACACTCATTCTGCAGCTACCGTTAAGACGCCAAGCCTGATCGACATCGCTGAGTTGCGCGTCTAGCTCATGCCAGTAACCCTAACCCCAATACGGCAGAAAGATTGTTGGTCGGGCTCCACTTGGACGATTGAGGACGAGGACCAGCTTGCTGAGCTCCTGGCCCGCGTCGCAATAGGTCAGTCGCGAACAGTGGAGCGCATATTGCGCGCCACAGGCGATTTGCCCGCGCGCTATCCCAAAGGCGGTTTCGAAGGTGCGCGAAAGCTTTTGACCGTCGGCACTGGCGACAAGACCTACCATCGGGATGGTTGGGTTTTTCAGGTCATTGCGTGGATCGCCGCTCACCGTTTCGACGATGAGGCTCTCATACGGGCTCCACAGATGATTAAAGCGGACAAAGGGTTGGATGGCCTCATTATTGAGTTCGACAGCGACGGCATTGCCCATGTTGTCATCTGCGAAGAGAAGGCGACCAAGAACCCTCGGAACCAAGTTAAATCAAAGGTCTGGCCGGAGTTTGAGCAGTTTGAAACAGGCGGACGAGACAACGAACTCATTGCGTCGGTAACTTCGCTACTTGAGGTATCCAGAGACCCAGACCCCGACGGGACTGTTGCCGATATTCTATGGAATGAAAAACGGGCATACCGCGTGGCGGTGACCGTTGGTGGCAAATATGCATCGGCAAAGGGACGCAAGGGCTTGTTCAAAGGGTATGAGAAGTCTGTACTGGGTGACGTAGCACGCCGGCGCGCCGAAACCTTAGTTTTGGAAGACGTTCGCGACTGGATAGATTGTGTAGCGGAGAAAGCGCTCGTCAAGATCGACAGTGCCGAGGCGGCAGCCAATGTATGATCCCGCAACGTCCGAACTCATCAGGTCCACCCCAGACTTGCCCGACCTGGACCGCGAAGGTTTGCCTGACCGACTTGCACGTGCTTTCGCCGAGATCGTATCGGCAAGGGTACTGCTTCGCGAGAGTGAAAATGGGGAAGAGCTTCTCGAGGACACAATTCGATTTGCACGCCGGTTGGCGCAGACCAATGAAGCATTGGTAGCCATTAATCCCGATAGAGAAAACCGGGCAGCGGCAGGCTTTGTTGCCGCAACGGCTTATCAGTTGGTTCATCAAGCGATCGCTCTACGGGACTCGGACCAGCCAGTTTCATTTGTATCGCCGAATACGATCAGTCCGGATGTTTCGGCAATGCTCCTGTTCTTGGTAGCCGGGGCATCGGCTGATGCTGCTGAGGTGGCAGACTCTATCCGCATCCCGAGCGGCGATTGGCTGCAGTCGGAACTGATTCTTCACTTGATCATGCTCGCAAAAGGACAAGTTGGTCGTATTCGGAATCGAAAGCGACCGCCCCAAGACCGACTCGTCTCGGGTACCGGTGGCGAGCGAGCCAATGCAGCGCTCTACTATCGACTCTTGCGAGGTGTGCGAGCCTTGGCCTTCGTGCTGCAAGGGCGTCGAGTGAGGGGGATGGTCGATCCAATTGCAGTCTTCTCTGAAGTAAAGTCGCTCGCCGCCGGCGCATCAGATCTGGAGGATACATTCCCCGAAGGTGCAATCGCTGTCTTTCCCGGACCGTTCCATTTGGCCAGTCTCTTGATCGCTGCAGGCTCCGCCCTGATGGAAAGCGCCGTCGTTAACCTACCGCCTCCGGATGGCGTACCTGAGGATCGTTGGACCGAGGCCATGAAAACGGTTGCCGAGACGCGCCCGTATCTGTGGCGTAATCACAAGGACGCCGTCGCCCAAGGGTACCTCAAGATTGGCACATCTGCTGCGATAGGGTTCCCCACTGGAGCCGGGAAGTCGACGACCGCACAACTCAAAATTCATGCAACTTTGTTATCCGGGCGCAAGGCGGTATTCCTAGCTCCTACGCACGCTCTCGTTGATCAGACAGCACGGGACCTGCGCGGTGCATTTCCGCGGGCAACCGTTCGCGGTGAACGTATGGACGAATTCGGGTTTTCTGGGGATAGCGACGAGTTGCCGGACGTCATGGTGATGACTCCAGAAGCCTGTCTCCTTACCAGTCATATGGAACCAGAGCGGTTTGATGACGTCGGTCTTTTGATCTTCGATGAATGTCATCTGATGCATCCGAGCACTGACGGAGACCGGAGAGCAATCGACGCGATGCTATGCATCTTGGGGTTTACCCGCGTTGTACCGGACGCCGATATCGTCCTGATGTCGGCTATGATGAAGAACACATATGAACTGAGCGGTTGGCTGGCGGAGCTGACAGGTAGAAACTCTCTTGCTCTCGACAATGCATGGAAACCAACCCGGCAACTAAGGGGATGCGTCGTTTACGATGAAAAGAGACTTGCTGACCTGCGAAAACTCTTGCGGAATGCTCGCGCAAAAAGCTCCACTGCGGGGGTTCCTGCTGCGGTAAAGCGCAAGCTGACGGCAAAACCAAACGCGTTCTTCAGCGTGAAGCAGACATGGGCGTCACAGGTTCGCCGCGACTATGCTCTTGTACCACTCTTGAACGAAACACTTCAGCTTTCGACAAACAAGTTCTGGAAAGTGACGCCCAACTCCGGTGTCGTTGCATCTTCAGTCGCTGCTGCAGCCGCTGGAGCAGGGCTACGAACTCTCGTCTTTTCTCAATCCATACCGAATGCCTTTTCTATATCAGAAAAGGCCGGGGCAGCGCTTGATGAATGTAGTGTCGAACTGACTGAAACTGAGCAGCGTCTGTATGAGATTTCCGTCGATGAAATGGGTGGTGCTGATCAGCTGTACTTGACTCTTGTGGGCGGAAAATTGGCATCCCAGGCTGCGACGCACCATGGACAATTGCTTCCTGAGGAACGCCAGCTAGTGGAGGCGCTGTATAAGCGAAAGGGGGCGTTGGCCGTGCTCGCAGCGACCCCGACGCTCGGTCAAGGTATGAACTTGCCTGCCGATTTGGTCATCATAGCAGAAGACAGCCAATTCGACGCCTCTTCCGGTCGAAAAGACCTCCTGGGCCCAGAGGACCTGCTAAACGCAGCCGGTCGTGCCGGCCGGGCAGGCGAAAGCGCAACCGGTATCGTTCTAGTCATCCCCGGACAGGTCGTCGGCCTGGACGATGCTGAGAACAAGATCGGGTCAAGATGGAGTAGGCTGCGAGACATATTTGGCCAAACCGATCAGTGTTTGGTGCTGGACGATCCATTTACGGCCCTAATGGACCGTATCCACAATAGCGCAACTGAAATCGGTGACTTGGAGCGTTACGTCGTCGCGCGCTTGGCAGAAACTGATCATGGCGACGATGGAAAAGTTGACATACGACTTGGCCTCGCGAGGAGCTTCGCGGCTTATCGTAAACGTCAAGATGCGGACGAAGACTGGGTTGAAAGCAGAACTGCCGCAGCACTTTCACTTCTGAAGAGCGATGATGGAGACCTAGCCGTTGAGAAATTGTCTTTGCGCAACACCGCATCCATGTTGGGGCTGCCGGAGGATATTCTGGACGACATGTCAAAGGCTCTCAGCAAGCACGGTTTTAGAAACTTCAAAACCGTCGAAAGCTTGTGCGATTGGGTGTTCGAGTGGCTGATGGTTAAACCGGAGTACCTGGTTCGCTTGGTCAAGTTGGAGACCCTGGAGTATCTCTTCGGAACGGAAATCAAGAAGCTAAAGGATGATCAATCGCGTGCATCCTACTCACTTCCGAAGCTTCGCGCGGCCTTGAAGGACTGGATGAACGGTGCGCCGCTCAAGAAAATTCAAAAGCGGCTTTCTGACAAAACACGCGACAAGAAGCGCTCTACGAGTGCTCGAAAGTTCGTGATTAGACTTGTTCCTGATCTCGCCCATCTCATGGGGGCGCCGCTTCAAATCCTTCAGGGTCATGTCAACGTGCATTCGGCGGAAAAGACAGAACCGTGTACAGCGATGGTGTTTGCCAATCGTTGCGTAAGGCGGGGATTTTCAAATGCTGAGATGGCCGCGTTTGGGTCACTTATGTGGTCAGCCAAATGGTCGCGGCATGAAGTCCATCGACATTTCGCAGAAATCGTACCCTATCTCAAACCGGCTGCGGTTAGTGAATCTCAAGAGGCATTGGAAGCACGCGTGGAGTCCGCTTCTGATAGCGAACTAAACAATAGAGATCTGGACGACCTCATCTAATCAGCAAGATTGGACGGCTCGACAATTTCCAATTCCGGCAGATCCCGCAGGCTCTGCAGATCGAACGTCACCAGAAACGTCTCCGTCGTCACGAAGGTATGCGGCGCCCCGGGCCGCGGCGACCGGGGCCCGCTGGCGATCAAGTCCTTGTACCGCAGCCGGGCCAGAAGATCGCGACTGACCTCCTTGCCGAAGATGTCGGCCAGCCCGGCGCGGTCGATCGGCTGGTGATAGGCAATGGCGCAGAGCACCCCCATCTCCATCTCGGTAAAGGCGAGGGACTGGTCACCAAGGTCGGCGGTGGTCTTGATCGCATCGGCAAACTGCGGTCGCGTGCGGAACATCCAACCGCCAGCCACTTGGGCCAGTTCGTAAGGACGACCCGTCAGCTCGGCCTGGATGTCCTCGATCAGCATCTCCACGGAGGCCCCCTGCCCCACCACGCGGGCCAGATCTTCGCGACTTACCGGTGAGGCACTGGCGAAGAGCACCGCTTCGACCCGGCCCATCCATTCGCGCCAGCGCAACTCCTGCGGCAGGTCCTCGAGCTCGCGGTCAAAAACGGCGCCGCTTTCATCCGCCGGTTGCCGTTTCCTCGTTGCCGTCATCATGGCGCGATCCCATAGAGCCGGAAAGTAGGCCGCCCGGTCAGTTCTCGCGCCACGCCCAGCTCGACCAGCCGGTCGCAGAACCGCCGCGCGGCACGATCTGTCATGGAGATCGACGTGCCGCGAACAAGTGGTGACAACTGTCACTGTACCCTAATTAATCAGAATCTGCGGATTCAGGGTCATTTTGGGCATTTTTGTACCCTTAATTGCAGTATATCCACAGGCCCGGTGCTTCAGGATTTGACCGCATCTGAGCACCTCCAAATTGCATCGGCCCGCGCCAGAAGCGCTTGACGATCTGCCCCAGATCCAAGCTCGGAGATGGCCTGCCGGGCTGCTCGTAGAGCGCTTTCTGACGCTCTCGACTTGCTCGTTCTATGTTCTTCCTGTTCCGGCAGATGTTCTGTTTCCCGCCGTCCCGGAAGCCGCTGGTCGAGGTCATTCGACAGAGCACGCATCCGTTCAATCACCCGACCATGCTGCGGAAAGGCGCGGCGTAACCCCCGAACCGCCCAATAGTTTCCTCTCAGAATGAGGGTAGCGCCCACAATGGGACGGGTCACGCCGACACCAACCGCGGCAAGTGCCATCAACCTTTCGCGCCCGTTCCCAGATGTGAGCGACCCCAGATTCCCGATCTCCAGCGCTGCCAAGAGATGCAAGGTCAAATCCACCCGGCGCAACCGCGCGGGATTGTTCGTGGTGACGGCGGACTTCAGAGCTTTGGCACCGCGATCAGCGCGCGCAAGAAGCCGACCTGATACGGCTACTTTTGGATACTGGCAAGTTCATCCAATCAGGAGCGTCTCTTTGCTTTTTTCACTAATTCTTGCAGTTATCGCCATCGTTTCGAGTAGTTGGATACATCTTGCGGTCATGCGGTGGGTATCGGTTGGCATGGCAAAGATACCTTTGGAGCCGTTCAATCGTGTCATGATGGCCGTACTGATCCTGTTTTTCGCGCATTTCGCCGGAATAGTTGTCTTTGCAGGCATGTTTGGCGTCGGTCACCAGCTTTTGAGCATCGGCGGCTTTTCCGGTGAGAGCGTTGATACCGTTCTGGATTATTTTTATTTTTCCGTCGTCAGCTATACGTCCCTTGGTCTTGGCGATATTTTCCCGACAGATCACCTGCGTCTTCTGACGGGCGTCGAGGCCTTGACCGGACTGTTGCTGATCGCGTGGTCAGGTGCATATCTTTTCGCGATGATGAACCGGCTTTGGGATTGGCCCCCCTGCGCCGAGCCTGACAAACCGAAAAAATGAAAAAGGGCATACCCGACACCTGCTAGCCGAACGCGCCTTTTTCAGGAGGGCTATAGCACTTTCGAGAAGTGTTTTAGTGGTCTTCGCTGGGTCGTGGTGCAGTCCAGCGCGACAGATAAATCCGTTGGAACACAAAGACTGATGTGATCGCAATCACAGCGTACACAACAATGAGCGGATCGGATTGCAGCTTCATAGCTGTAAAGGCCACCAGCACCACAGCGTCAAACAACAAGGCCAAGACGATGACAAATGCTTTCGCTTCAACCTCTTTTCGCATGAAGCGCAAGACGCCCCAATGGACGATCATGTCCATGATCAGATAAAAGAAAGCCCCCAATGACGCGATCCGGGTCAGATCAAAAAACACCGCAAGGATAGAGGCGATCACCACCGTATAGACCAGCGTGTGACTGCGGATAGGTCCCGACATCCCGAAATGCCGGTGCGGGATCATGTTCATATCGGTGAGCATGGCCAGCATCCGCGACACCGCAAAGACACTGGCAAGAACACCAGACGCCGTCGCAACAGCCGCCAGCACGACGGTAAAATAGAACCCCGCGTTGCCAAGTGCGGGTGCGGCGGCCTCAGCCAATGAATAGTCTTTGGCCGCGATAATCTGGTCTATCGTCAGGCTTGATCCGACCGCAAAGGCCACAATCAGATAGACAACAACACAGATCGTGATCGAGATAATGATCGTGCGGCCAACATTGCGGTGCGGATTGATGATCTCGCCGCCGCTGTTGGTGATCGTGGTGAACCCCTTGAACGCCAGAATGGCAAGGGCCACGGATGCTATAAAGCCGGTGATATCAAATCCGCCAGACGCCGTGCTCGCCGCGGCGAATTGAAACCCGCTTGCCCAAAGTGCTGCTATGCCGAACAACGCGATACCGCCAATCTTGAGCACCGCCATAATCAGCGAGAGCAGTCCAACCGATCGGCTACCGGCGATATTGACGAGAAAGGCAAAAAGGATCACCCCAACGGCAAGGATCGGCACCAGCGGACCACCAGTTATGTCGAAGGGTCGCAAGGCATAAGTCGCAAAGGTTCGCGCAACGAGGCTTTCGGAGATCACCATTGACAGCGCCATCAACAGCGCCGCCGCTGCGGCAATTGCACCCGGTCCGTATGCCTTTTGCAGGATCATCGCGATGCCACCCGAAGACGGAAACGCATTCGACATCTTTACGTAGCTGTATGCACTGAAACTTGTGATGATCCCGCCCACGACAAACGCCAATGGAAAGAGCGGTCCGGCCAGCTGCGCGATCTGACCTGTCAGCGCGAAAATACCGGCTCCGATCATCACGCCGGTGCCCATCGCCACCCCGCCGCTTAGGCTGATGGAGCCTTTATTTTCAGTGTCGCCGCCGTGTTGATGATCCATTTAGAACGCCTTCATTTTCGATTTGTTGCGGGTTTTGCAATGGGCGGACGATCCGGCGGCGCGATCCGGTAATCGCGCTTGTCGCTCAACAAAGGATTGGGCGTCCGCACCAAGCATATCTCGTTGTTTACAGTATAGATAAGTGAGCTGGGAAGTGAAGGTCTGAGCTGGACTGTGTCTCAGGGATTTGGGGCGATCCAGAGCAAGAGCTACCAAAAAAATCATGCCGGTCCGTGCACGACATATGCATCACGATGCACATCTGCCGCGCACGGACCGGCTTTGGTTTTTTCGGACATCGTTACCTGATGCTGGCGCCGAGATGGTCTAGCTACAACAGCAGCCACCGGATTTTGCAGCAGGTGTTTTGACGGATGCCTGTGATGCCGCTGGGGCATCTGCAACCTGGCTGGCCTTGTTTCCACCGCAGCATCCTCCGCCTTTGGCGGTTTCAACTTCAGATGGTTCGGTTTTGGTTGTTGTCTGGTCTATTTGGGCCTCCTGACACTAAGGGTACATATATCAGACGCCATAAGCGCCACTTCGTTACAGTGGAATAATCGTTGCCCGTTTTTTTTTCGCGTCAATTTTGGGCAACGACCCGTAACGGTGTTCAAAATTGAATCAGGTGTTACAAAAATGCGGGCGCCCTGCTTCCGGCGGGCGGATTTTCGTCGTTACAGTGCAGCAGGAAAATCTTCCAGTAAGGAAAAATGATGCGATCTATTTTTGCGACTTCCGCCGTC
>TARA_R110000751_G_scaffold106249_6_pt1 | contig 10580 bp, 8 predicted proteins | sample TARA_R110000751 | Tara Oceans TARA_R110000751 (sample SAMEA4398001) | marine metagenome | biome: Polar Biome; feature: [MES] marine water layer (ENVO:01000295) within the mesopelagic zone...; material: water (ENVO:00002006), including particulate matter (ENVO:01000060) such as...... | reverse complement strand
ATCCCGGCTATTGCTGCGGTTGTCATCACGATCATTATCGCGACCCCGACCGGTCGAGGCGCGGTCATTATACCCGCTGCCACGGCTGTCGTTGCCATAGCGATCTGTACGATCATCGCGATTGTTGCGCTCGCCGGTATCGTTATAGTCTTCGTTGCGACCGCCATCACGCGGGGTAAAGTCGCGCGGCGCATTGCGATCATTGCCAGTATCAAACGGGCGCGGGCCGGCGCGGCCAGGGCCGGTATTGCTATCGGCGTCGCGCGGTCCAACGCGGTTGTCGCTGCGCGCGGGCGTTTTACGGTGGGCTTTGGGTTTTTTCGGTTTGGCTTTGGCCTGGCCATGGTTGTCATTGTCGCGCTTGGCCGCAGCTTTGCTGCCATCACCGCCAAAGAAACCCGATAGCTGTTCCTTCATCACCTTGCCGGTGATTTCGTCGATTTCACCCGGGGCCATTTTGCCCAGATGGAACGGACCATAAGACAGGCGCATCAAACGGGTAACAGGCCATCCCAGATGTTCCATAACCCGGCGAATTTCGCGGTTTTTACCCTCGCGAAGCGTGATTGTCATCCAGGCATTGGTGCCTTTTTGAACGTCTACTTCAGCCTGGATTGATCCGTAATTAACACCGTCAACCGTGATGCCTTCTTCAAGCTGTTTAAGCTTGGAATCATCGATAAAGCCATGCACTCGCACGCGATAGCGTCGCGCCCAGCCGGTGGCGGGCAGTTCCAGATAGCGGGCCAGTTCGCCGTCATTGGTCAATAACAGCAGGCCTTCGGAGTTCAGGTCAAGTCGGCCAACCGAAATAACGCGCGGAATGTGCGGCGGCAGATTGTTAAACACGGTATCACGGCCCTGTTCGTCGCGGTGGCTGGTGACAAGGCCGCGTTTTTTAAACAGGCGCCACAAGCGCGGTTTTTGTTTTTCCGGCAACGGTTTTTCGTTGATCAGAATAACGTCGTTATCGGTGACGGTGACCGCCGGGGTATCTAGCCGTCTGCCGTTCAGTTTGACCTTGCCGGTTTTAATCAGCTGTTCGGCATCGCGGCGCGAACAGACACCGGAACGGGCAATGCGTTTGGCAATGCGTTCGCGCGGCAGGTCTTCTTCGGCGATTTCAACTTCAACCAGGTCGGTTTCGCCATCAATATCGGCGTCAAAGTCGTCCTGCGGCATTTCGGCGTCAAATTCGTCTTCTTCGGCCATGTCGGCGGAATAATCGGTTTGCGACAGGGCGCTTTTGGAACCGGTGTCGTCCTGCGCTGTTTCGACGTCGAAATCTTCTTTCGCGTCGGTGGGTGCAGGAATGTCGGTTTGTGACGGGGCGTTATTTGCCTTGTCGGTCATTTTCGGGCCTCAATGATCAGGGCGTCGAAGATTTTGGCATCTCCGGTGCTGATGTGAAATTCGGGATGCCATTGTACGCCAAGGCAATAACGATAGCCGGGATGTTCGATGCCTTCGATCACACCGTCCGGGGCGCGTGAATTGATAATCACGTTCGGGCCAACACCGGCAACCGCCTGATGGTGGGCAGAATTAACAGATAAATAATCTACATTGTCGCAAATGCGCGCAAGGAGTGTTCCGGTTTCAACGCTAACGTCGTGTCCGGCTTCATCGCGCGGGTTGGGTTGTTCGTGGGGCAGGCAATTTTCGACCGAGTCGGGAATATGCTGGATCAGCGATCCGCCGAGAATGACGTTCAAAAGTTGCTGCCCGCCGCAAATGCCCAGAACCGGCATATCGCGTTCCAGCGCTCCTTGTGCCATCGCCCATTCAAACTTTGTGCGGCGGTCTTTGGTGATGACGGTATCGTGGCGTTCTTCTGCCCCAAACAGGGACGGATCAACATCAAACGCGCCGCCGGTCACCACCAGCCCGTCAATCAGGTCAAGCAGGTCGGGGACCAGCGCAACTTCATGGGGCAGGGGCATGGGAATGCCGCCTGCGGCCACAACGGCCCCGGCATAATTCTGACGCAGCGCGTACCACGGAAATTTCGAATACCCGCCGGGTTCTTCGGAATCAAGGGTAATGCCAATGATTGGTTTTTTGACAAGTGTGTTCATGGGCGCTGTTTAGCCTTCTGTCGGGGTCTGGGCAATGGCAATCGTGATAACCGGTCCAGTTTGGCAACACTTTATGGCTTATTGACCATATGGGGCGTAAATTGCACTGTTTTGCGGTATCTGCCACGCTGATCATAGGGCCTGTAACCTGAAATGAAAACAGGCCGTAAGGCATGACAGATATCGGGTGATGGCAGGCATCAAAGCGATACGATCAGCAAGATGGGATCACGGCAATGAGCGCAGACAGCTTCATGGATATGGCATTGCAAGAAGCCCGCGCGGCAGCACGGCGCGGCGAAGTGCCGGTGGGGGCGGTTGTGGTTGATGCCGATAGCGGTGAAGTTCTGGCCCGGGCCGGCAACCTGACCGAGGAAAACAACGACCCTACAGCACATGCCGAAATTGTGGCGATTCGTGCCGCAGCCGCGTTGCGCGGTGAACCGCGTCTGCCTAATTGCGATTTGTATGTCACCCTTGAACCCTGCCCGATGTGCGCAACCGCCATTTCATTTGCCCGCATTCGCCGGGTTTATTTTGGCGCGTACGATCCCAAAGGCGGCGGGGTGGACCACGGGCCGCGTGTGTTTGAAAGCACAAGCTGCCATCACCGGCCCGAGGTTTATGGCGGCATTGGCGAGGTCGAGGCCGCTAAATTGCTAAAGGAATTTTTTGGTTCGTTGCGGTAACCGAACGCAAAAACCGGGGTACGGTGAGGCTGTAATATCAATATACAGAAATGGCCCGGCAATATACCGGGCCACAGGGTGTAAGCAGTCAGGGATGGCATTGGGGGGAGTTAGCTTGATAATGCGACAGCATCCGCACCCGCTGGCAAGCGAACCGGGCAGGACGGGTCGGTTGCGGCGCGCCATATTGCCTTTGCGACATCGTTTGACTGGGTCAGCATGTCGGGTGTTTCTTGTTCAAAGTTTGTATAAACCTGTTCTAGCAATCCACTATAGGCTTCGGGAAAACCACCTTCCTTTTTCACGAGGGAGCGGGCGTTTTCGCCAAATTGTGTGGTCGGGGCTCGTCCAGGTAGGACAATGCGCGCCTGAATGTTGAACGGTTCAAGTTCAAGCGCCATTGATTCGGTAAAGCCTTCAATGGCGGCTTTGCTCGCAGTGTAGACCGCTAGCAAGAGTAACGGTTTCAGGGTAACCGCTGATGTTACATTCACAATGATCCCGCTGCCTTGGGCGCGAAATTGCGGTAAAACGGCTTTGGTCATGGCGATGGTGCCAAAGGTGTTGGTTTCAAAAATCTGGCGCACAACCTCCATTGATGTGCCTTCAACCGCGTTCAGCCAGCCGATACCGGCATTGTTTACCAGCACATCAATTTTACCGGCGTCCTTGATGGCGGCGGTGATGCTGGCATCGTCGGTAACATCAAGTTTGATCAGGCGCAGTTTGTCGGATTTGGGCAAAATATCGGCGTTCGGGGTTCGCATGGTTGCGATAACATTCCACCCCTGTGCCAGAAAATAGCTGGCGGTATCGCGACCAAACCCGGACGAGCAACCTGTAATCAGAACTGTTTTCATGGGAAGTCCTCTGTGTTGTGATGACGCCCATGATATAGGATGAAGGTTCGATACCCTCTATAATCTGAAATCCGTAAAACGTTAGATTTCGTCCAGGTTGAGCTGTTGTGCGGACTTAATTGGTGCGTTCGTCTCAATGCGGTCAGTTTGGCGGCCATATTGTGCGGGCGGGCACCCGGTATGGCGGGAAAAGGCAACGCTAAAGGCGCTGGCCGATCCATAGCCGACATGGGCGGCGACTTCGGCAACACCACATCTGGTTTGCCTTAACATCTGTTTTGCCAGTGTCATGCGCCATTGCAAAAGGTAATCCATCGGTGCGATGCCGACGGCTTTGTTAAACCGGACGAAAAATGCCGACCGTGACAGGCCCGCCTGTTTTGCCAGTTCTGCGATGGTCCAGTTCCGGTCCGGTTTGGCATGCATACAGCGCAGGGCGATATTTAACCGGTCGTCAACAAGCCCTTTTAGCAAGCCGGGCGATGCCAACGTTTCCGGCGCAGATCGAAGGGTTTCGATCAGAAGGGCTTCGAGCAAGCGTTGTAAAAGAACATCGCGTGCCGGTCTGTCTGCGCGGGCTTCGTCAGCGACCAGTTTTACCAGTGTACCCACCCTGTTTTCGCCCCGGCTAACAATGACATCGGGCAGCAGGGAAACCAGCAAGGACGCATCGGGAGAGCCGAAAACGCAAAATCCGATCAATTGCTGCGTATCGACCGGGCTGTCGGGGTTACCAAGCCGGTAAATGCCATCGGCCTCTTTGACGGGAAGGATTTCAAAACCTTCAGGTGGTTTGGGGTTAACACTCGACATGGCAAAGCTGTATGCGGCCGGGATGAGCGCGAAATCACCTTCATTCAGTATCACAGAGGCTTTTCCATTAACCTCAAGGCAAGCCTGGCCCGTCAGAATCAGGCAATAATATACCTGTTCAACACCCGTGCGTCGAACACGCCACGCCCCGCTTGATCGAACCAGTTTTGAAAAAGGAGCCTTTGGCTGAAGCAGTGTTACAATTTCGGCCAAAGGATCAGACATCGACAGTTCCAGTCATATGAGGGAAGGGGAAACACATCATTGATCCCCAAGGCAATGCGGGTATGGATGTTATCTGAATTATAGGGGCATGGACGGGCCTATAGCCATAAAACAATGAAATCCTGACCGCTCAGAACGGATGTGATTGAGGCCATCAGACGGCTAAAAGATTTCTTCGGATCTCTGCGCTAGATCAGAGAACCGGTTTTTAAACAGGTATAAAAACTTCAATCAGATACATGTTTTTGATCATTGGGATCAAAACAGACGGATGGAAATTTGATGTCTGAAAAAATGCATCCCGCCACCGGGGACAAAACGCCTTTCTGTAAGTTCGCAAAAGGGCTGAATTTCGGTTTGATTGCCGCGATTGTGGCTTTTGTTGCAATCATGCTGTTACCAACACCCGAAGGCCTGCCGATTGCCGGGCAGCGGATGTTGGCGATTTTTATTTTCGCCGTCATCATCTGGGTGACCGAAGCGGTTGATTTTGCCGTAAGTGCCATTTTGATTGCCGCCATGATTGCGGTGACACTTGGCCTGTCGCCAGCCGTGGGCGACACGGGCACAGTATTAGGCACATCAAAGGCGCTTGGCACGGCAATCACCGGGTTTAGCAGCCGGGCGCTTATTCTGGTGGCATCCGCCTTGCTGTTATCGGCTGCCATGACCCTGACCGGGCTGGATCGCCGGATCGCGATGATGGTATTGTCCAAGGTGGGGACCAAGGTCAGCCATATTGTAATTGGCAGTATTGTTGTTGCCACCTTGCTGGCATTTCTTGTGCCCAGTGCAACGGCGCGTGCCGCTGCCGTTATCCCGATTATGATGGGGATTGTGGCCACGTTTGGGGCGGGTAAACAAAGCCGCTTTGCCGGTTTGCTGATTATGACGACGGTTCAGGCTGTCAGCATCTGGAATGTCGGTATTAAAACAGCGGCAGCCCAGAACATGGTTGCTGTCGGGTTTTTACAGCGGACTTTGGGGCTGGAAATCACCTGGCTGGACTGGTTTATTGCCGCAGCGCCGTTTTCGCTGCTGATGTCGGTGGCGCTGTATTTTGTGATGATGCGGATGATGCCGCCAGAACATGACACGGTGCCAGGCGGGCGCGAAAGTGTTGCGAGCGCCCTTGAAGAAATTGGCCCCATGAGCGGGGCGGAAAAACGCCTGTTAAGCGTTTCCCTGTTGCTGGTTTTTTGCTGGGCAACCGAAGGGGTTTTGCACAGCTTTGACAGTGCAACCCTTACCGTCCTTGCTGTGACATTTTTGCTGTTGCCCGGTGTTGGTGTCATGAACTGGAAACAGGCCAATGCCAAATTTCCCTGGGGCACCATTGTTTTGTTCGGGGTTGGTATCAGTCTGGGGTCCGCATTGCTGAGTACCGGGGCGGCGTCGTGGCTGGCAAAGTCGGCGGTGGATATGTTCGGCCTGTCGGGCTTTGGTACTTTGGGCATTGTCGCGGTTCTGGGTGGATTTTTGATTGTGATCCATTTGGGATTCGCCAGCGCCACGGCTTTGGCATCCTCGATGATCCCGATTATCATTGCCGTGCTACAGCAAATGGACAATGGCAGTGTCAATGTTTTTGGCACAACGATTTTGCTGCAATTTGTTGTCAGTTTCGGTTTTATTTTACCGGTCAACTCGCCGCAGGGCATGGTCGCGCATGGCACAGATACCTTCGCGGTAAAGGACTTTGTCCGGACCGGGCTGGTGTTAACCGTGATTGCCTATGTTTTGACGCTGGTCTTTACCGCCACTTACTGGAAATGGCTGGGGCTGGCATAAAGCATATTAAAGGAAATATGCTTTATGTATAATCAAACTGCCTGAAAACACGCGAACCCGCCGGTGAATGGCGGGTTCGCACTTGAAATGCCGATGCTATCCGTAACGCCGGGATTATTGTTCGTCCCAGTTTTTAAGGCCCGGTAAATGCTGATACATCCATGTTTCAGACAACGGTGCGTCGCCGCGTTTCAGGTACATCCGCATATCGACCGGGTTGTTGCCGTCCACGTCAAGGTCGAACATGGCGCGCCACAGGCGGGTATCGGGGATGGGCTCGGTTTTGATCCGCGACAGTTTGCCGCGTGATACCGAAATGATCGCCTCGGGATATTCGCCATATGCCAGCGTTCCCAGAATGTCGCCTTCAAAATCGATAACAAATTTGGTCAGGCCTTTGGGGCGGGGCAGGCCTTCCTGTCCGCCGCGGCCCAGTCTTGTTGCTTTGACATGGGCCAGTTTCTCCAGCGGATAAGGCGTATGGGCCTGCCAATACAGCCGATAGCGGAAATGATAGGATTGCCCGGCTTTGGCCGGGGCCTCGGGCACCCAGAAGGCGGCAATATTGTCGTGGATTTCATCGTCGGTGGGGATTTCCACCAATTGTACGGCACCCTTGCCCCAGGCCCCTAACGGTTCCACCCATAGGCTGGGGCGGCGATGATACATCACACCGTCAAGATAATGGGTGACATCGCGGTCGCGTTGCATCAGACCAAAGCCGCGCGGGTTATCATCGCCAAAGGCCGAGGCACGGGTGATTTCCGGGTTGTTAAGCTGGCGCCAGATGCGTTCGCCGCCCCCGGTCCACAGGGCCAGGCCATCGGAATCATGAACTTCCGGCCGCCAGTCCATACGAAACGGGCGGTTTTGCTCCGAATACCAGAACATGCTGGTTAGCGGGGCGACACCAAACCGTTCAATATCCTTGCGGATGAACAGGAATTTTTCCACATCCATCGTCACACCCTTGCCGCGTGTCAGGTAAAACCGGTACGCGCCAGTGATGCTGGGGCCATCCAGCAGGGCATAAACCGTTACCGGGTCTTCGGCACTTTTCGCGGGTTCAATGTAAAATTCGGTAAAATCAGGAAATTCTTCGCCCTGCGGGGTGGCGGTGTTAATGGCGATGCCGCGCGCAGACAGGCCATATTGCCCTTCATCGCCAATGGCGCGGAAGTATGACGCGCCTAAAAACGCCGCCCAGTCCTGGGTTTTCCAGTCATCGCGTTTGATGTTTTCATGCAGGCGAAACCCGGCAAAGCCGATATTTTCCGACAATTTCCGCGCCGGGCTGTTGGCGGGCATATCGAAATAGTCGGTTCTATATTCGACTTCCTGCGACATACCGTTTTCCAACAGGTACATATGCACCGGTTTCTGGAAAAACTGACCCATATGAAAATAGGTCACCGGATAGGTCCCCGACCCATCGGAAAAGGGCGCGAAGTCGCGTTTGTATTTCAGCTTGCCATGTTCGGCATAATCAATTTGTTCAAGGATGGCTTTGTCGGGTGTTTTGGGGGCGACATAGGGTTTGCCAGCCATTTTACGGGCACGTTCCGTCAGGGCATCAAAACTGAATTTGTGCTTTTTACCCAGATCCAGCTTTTTTGCGGCATCGGCGGCAAAGGCCTGCTGCCATATCGACATGCCCGGCAAAACCAGACCGGCAGCCGCAGCGGACTTCAAAAATTGTCGGCGCTGTGCGGAGGTGTCCATCGAAATTATCCCTGTTATATTTTTGATTTGCACAAACTTGCGAAATACTGTGGTGGCAATTCGGACAAAGCATGGTGAATTCGCGGCCAAATATATCAACGCGCCACTTTTTGAATTGATCCCGTTTTCGATAGCAGCACATCGTTTTGTGCGATTGACTTTTCTACTTGTGATCGGCGAACTGCATTTGGGCCATGTGAATGTGTGTTATTTACGTTATGGCGTAAAAAATAACAAATTACGCTCTGGCGTAATAAATAAAAATTTGCGCTATGGCGTAAAAAACGGTAAATTACGCCATAGCGTAATAACGGTGGTGCCATTATGAAAATCACAGCCCGAACCCCCGACCAGATCGGTCATGCCTTGCGGCGTGTGCGCAAGGCAAAAGGCATGACACAAAAGGATGTTAGCGCCCGAACGAACTTGCGCGTGGCGACAATTTCATCATTGGAAAATGGTGATCCGGGAACGCAAATGCGAACGGTGATGAGTGTCCTGGCAGCCCTTGGTCTGGAATTCGTCCTTCAGGATCGCCATAAATCAGCCGATATCAGCATAGAGGATATTTTCGCATGAGGCGGCCACGGCGCAATCCGCCTTTGAGTGTTATTTTGAACGGGCGGCTTGTCGGTGAAATCGCCATGGCTTCCAGCGGCGCTGTCAGCTTTCAGTATGATCAGACATGGCTGGATTGGGAATATGCGTTGCCTGTTTCGCGCTCGCTTCCATTACGCGAACAGGCTCATATTGGCGCGCCCGTCATTGCTTATCTTGAAAATTTGCTACCTGACAACCAGACAATTCGTGACCGGGTTGCCGCCAGAGTCGGGGCCGCAGGCACAGATGCCTATCATATGCTGGAAAAAACAGGCCGGGATTGCGTGGGGGCATTGCAATTTGTGGTCGATTACGATGGTGCGGACAGCGTTGGTCAAATCGAAGGCAAAAAGCTGTCTGACACGCAAATTTCCGACATGCTGAAAAATTTGGCGACAGCCCCGCTTGGCATCACAGAGAAAGACGATTTTCGTATTTCAATTGCAGGGGCGCAGGAAAAAACAGCCTTGCTGTATCGGGATGGAGAATGGTTGCGGCCTTTCGGGATGACGCCAACCACCCATATTCTTAAAACCCGGCTTGGGGTGCTGCCCAACGGGGTTAATCTGTCTGACAGTGTGGAAAACGAGTTTTTTTGCATGAATTTTTGTCGGGCAATGGGGGCGGATGTTGCCAATGTTGCCATTCATGATTTCGATGATACCCGCGCCTTGCTGATCGAACGGTTTGATCGGCAATGGACAAAAACGGGAAAATTGATCCGGTTACCTCAGGAGGATTTTTGCCAGGCACTGGCATATCCGCCCAGTCAGAAATATCAGGCCGATGGCGGACCTGATATTAAGGCTTGTACAGGCCTTCTGGCAGGAAGCAATCGCCCGACAGAGGACCAGCTTGCGTTCTTTCGCGCCCAGATCCTGTTCTGGATTTTGGCGGCGACGGATGGCCATGCGAAAAACTTCAGTCTGTTCTTGCGCCCGGGAACGGGGTTCGTCATGACCCCGCTATACGATATTTTGTCGGCGCAAAAGGCTTGTGACGAAGGGCAAATCCGGCATGGTCAGTTCCGGTTGGCGATGTCTGTTGGAACAAAAAATCATTACAGGATAGATGAAGTTGTGCCGAGGCATTTTTTGCAATCAGCAAAGGTCGCCGGTTTGGGGATGCCCCTTGTAACGCAACTGCTAGAGGAAATATATGCCCGGATACCAATCGCGATTGATGAAACGCTGTCGCTGTTGCCGACTGATTTTCCCGCCGATTTGGCTGATGCATTGGTAAACGGTATTAAGGTGCGGCATCGGGTGCTGGGTTTTGTTAATTCAGGGCATATGACCTGAATTTGTCAGGTTCCATTGCCGTGTTGACGTGTATTTGATCAAACATCTTGACGATCATTTACCGGTATGTGACATCATTTCCCTGTCGGTATCCTGTTTGGATAAAAGGGAATTCAATGCGGAATGGGCCGGTTGGTTCATATCGCAAAACGAAGCTGCCCCCGCAACTGTATGCGGCGAGCATGTCCTGATCAAAGCCACTGGGGCATTTTGCCCCGGGAAGGCCAGGAACATGTTATGACCCGTGAGCCAGGAGACCTGCCGACAATCGTGACGACAGACTGGGCGGGGTGCCCCGGAGGTGTCCTGCGCTTGGCTGATAACGTCCCTTTATTCGGAGCGTTTAATTTCTTATCGCATCGGGCTCTTCTTTTAATTTTCTGGTCCCCCTGCCGGTTCGTTGTTTTGCGTAACTGGTGTTCCTTTGAAAGGATCGGAAATGACCAGCCAATTAAAACGGGTCTTTGCTGCCGGGGTGTTTGCAGCAGGATTGTCCTTTAC
>TARA_R110000751_G_scaffold286675_3_pt1 | contig 10586 bp, 16 predicted proteins | sample TARA_R110000751 | Tara Oceans TARA_R110000751 (sample SAMEA4398001) | marine metagenome | biome: Polar Biome; feature: [MES] marine water layer (ENVO:01000295) within the mesopelagic zone...; material: water (ENVO:00002006), including particulate matter (ENVO:01000060) such... | reverse complement strand
ATGAACATAATACACTAAGGAATCGTAACGACTGGTATAAGGGAATGACCGACCAACAAGTAGGACAGTCTTGGGATAGACATGGTGGAGAAGATGCTTTTACAGAAGCACTACAGTATTTACAGAACCCTCAAACTCAGCAAATCATGGGTGACAGGGTTCAGGATTTTGCAAGACAAGTAGCGTGAAATAAGACTCCGCTTTATAAACAACTAAAGAGAATAAGAGTGAAAGCAAGGTGAAGAAAATGGGGATAGAAGAAAAAAAGATACAACTGAGGGAACAATTTATTGGTTTACAAAAATCAATGGCACGAATGGAAGCATGGATAGGGTCTGGTTTCAATGCTAATCCTTGTGAAGAGAACACACATGAATGGAATGAAACCCAACCGGTATCATCGTTTAATGAGGAAACAAAAACATTGACGGTACATTATGTCTGTAATTTATGTGGGCTCAGTAGGGATGAACACTTCCCGTACAGCCACGCCGACATTATAGATGCATGGACAGATATGAGGGAGGAAGAATAGATGTGGTTTGCACATAATGAAGGGTGGCTTAGTATAGTTATGCACCGTACTCGACCTGAACACTTACTGGTTAGAGCAAGGAAGTACGAACACATAGAGTCTTTGTTTCCCCATGAAGATATTTATACGGACTTCAATGCCGACTACCCTTACAGGGCAGATGTACTACGTGAAGATGTGGCCACTACAATAGCCAATGAATTAATGGAGATAGATTATGATAACTTCAAGAATAGTGTTAACGATACTTCGTTACGTATTGCGTATGGTAAAGTTTGGGAAGACATGTATAAGTACGGATATGAATACAGGGAAGGAACTGATTATAAGGGCGGGTTAATATGAAATGCCCTACATGTAAAGGGGAGATGTCCTTAACTTCATTCATGCTGGGTAAGAAACCGTTATGTTATCCTAAAGCAAGGGATAAGGGTAAGTTTGTATGTGGAGACTGCGGGCATGTGGAGTTGTTCCTATGAACGCTACGATAGACCTTTGGCAAGGCACTCTCACCATGTGTGACATACTTGATTTTAGAGATACCTTAGAAAAAGAACACACTGTATACACTCTATGTAAATACCCACCTAAGTATATTAATTCGGATAAACAAGATAGATACCATTTCTATTTCCGAGCGCACGATGAGGGTACAAAGTCATGGGTGATAGCAGTCAATCATATTGAAGAGTTATTGAAAGAAGGTAAGAACGTGTTACTACATTGCGTACATGGGCGTGACCGTACAGGTGGCGTAGCGTATGTATTGATTCGTAAACATGGGACATACAATCATGAGGCAGCAGCACGGGTGATGAAAGAGGTACGTCCATCAATGGCTAAAGCATGGGACGGGATATTAGAACAACGAAGGGATTTCTACGAGCGCATCTTAGCGGAAGCACAGGTTTATAACGGACACCTCGTAGAATACTTTAACCATGAAACAAAAAGTGAGAGGGGTATACCTTACAAAATAGTATAGTTACTTTATAAACAACTAAAGAGAAAAGAATTGAAGGAGAGATAAATATGGGACACGCAATAGCACAGACAAGAAACGGAGATTACATGACGGCATGGCAGGGTGATACACCATGGCACGGGTTAGGTACATCGGTGAGCGGATTGATGACAGCGGAGGAAGCACTAAGCAAAGCGCACCTTGACTGGAACGTAATTAAGAAGCCACTCAGTTATGAGAACAATGGATTACATGAAGTGATACCGAATACATTCGGTGCCTTTAGAGAAGATGGGGATAATCTAATTCCCCTTACTCGTGGTAAAGCATTAGGTAAGGTATGGAAGCCGCTTCAGAACATTGAAGCATTCAGTTTCCTTGATGACCTTATGCAGAACCAAGAAGCGAAGATTGAGGTATGCGGTGCGCTGGGTAACGGCGAGCGAGTATGGGCATTGGCTAAGATGCCAAACTCGGTTATGCTAAAAGACACAGATAAGATAGACCAGTATGTACTCATCAGTAACACTCACGATGGTAGCGGTGCAGTCAGGTTCTTACATACACCTATACGAGTTGTATGTGCTAACACCTTAACTTGGGCACTACAACAAGGTAGGGGTCAAGGGTACAACATTCGTCACACCGGTAAGATGGGTGACCGAGTGGATGATGCACGTGAAGCAATGGGCTTCATCAACGAAGACTTCCTACAATGGGGAGAGATGGCGAGCGACCTACTTACAGTTGAGATGGACAACGATGATAGAGATGAATACTTCGTAAAGGCATTCGGTCTTTCATACAATGATGAAGGGGATTTAACAACCCGCTCTGAAAATATACTTGACAAGGCTCGTACCGTACTCACAAGACCTACCAATCAACTGAACGATATGGGTAATACAGCATGGGGTGCGTATAACGCAGTGACTGAAACCATTGACCATGAGTTTACTAAACTACGTAATGGTGAGAAGTCACTCAAGCGTATGGAATCTACATTGTTCGGGCCATTCGCTAAGAAGAAGCAGGGTGCATGGAAGTTGGCTTACCAACTAACTCAATGAGGTGGTATGATGAATATAACAACAGATAAGTCAGCCGACATTGTTAATCACATTGTGTCTATTAATGGAAAGGACTACGGCGTTTTAGTAGTAACCGAAGCATCGGTGTTCAACTTAGAATGTCCGGCGTGCGGTCATGACGATAAGGGTAACGAGATAGCAACTCTTGACAATGGGCAGTACCTTTACATAGGGAACTGTTGTGGGCTATTTACCCACTGCGAGGTAACTCAAGTGGTCACAGGTGATGAAGTATGAGTGATTGGACACCAGCAAAAGAACTGTTAGTATGGGCGAGCGAACATCTATCTAAGATACCTGTAGACGGTATATGGTCACCCGATGATTCAGGCGTACAGTATCGTAAGATGGACGAAGACACGTTTGCACTCATGTTCATGTACAACCATCCGGCGGCTGAAGAGATGCATAAGAAGTTTACTGTACTCATGAAAGAATGCGGAATGAAGGTACTCGTACCGGATGACGTACAAAGGGTTACACCACCTATCGGGCCACAGGCTCAAGCGGAAGCAGAGTTCATGCGGAAGCAGGAGATAGCAATGGGTTGGTCTTGTGAATGCGGTGAGCCTTTGGCTAACTCAGACCTATCAAACCGAACCGATGAGTTCGTTGAAGTGATACAGGCTAATACATCTAACAATCAAATTATACCTATTGAACTATGGTTGATTAACATTATATGCCACGCATGTGAAAAGAACATACCGTTAGAGGTAGATGATTATCATATACTCGCTGGTGATAATTTGTTCATGTCTTGTAGTACCGCTAAGGGAACCTACAAGGCTATCACTCGTCATCAAGTAATGAACATGGTGGACACCGGTGATATAGGAGACGACCTTTTAGATACATCAATTGCTAATGAAGAGCAACCCGTGGTAGTATTAGGTACCATGCGTGATAATGAGAAAGTACCACCGTGGATGTGGGGTTGCATGACGATTCGTAACTTCCTACCCTTGGAGGAAGAATGAGTGAGTGCTGAGTTTCAACGTGACTATCTTTTGTTAGATAGTAAACAACATAAGTGGGGCCGAGGCAAAGGTAAGGTTAAGTTCACTTGGGTTCGTTGGGCACGAAGGAACTGGTGCGACATGCGTATAATGCGCCGTACTGATGAAGGATATGTACATACTCGTAACGGTATAAGAATTACTGCTGACCAACTTAGAGAAGCGATACCAACACTAATTGAAATGTTAGAACACATGGATGCTCACGATGAAGAAGAGGCCCGACGTAAAAAGCGAGATGGTGAAGATGATGAAAGCACACCGTCTGAAATGGAAACATAAGAATAGAACGTGGGAGTTTGCTGATGGCTCACTTATCGGTGACTCTATCATGTTCGGCTTTGGTAATATCATTTTTAAGATTCTAAGAACAGCGAGCATACTGATTGCTACTCGTGCAATGAAAGAAGGTTGTTACTTAATTCTAAGTAGTAACTCAAAAACTAATCTATATCCTTTCGACCGTGTCCGTACAGATGGTACAGGTGCATACTATTCAAATGATGATATAGGGGAAGGATGGTTAGACTGTAAATCATTAGGTGGCTGTCCTGAAACGATGTATATTGGGGTAGTACTATGATGTTCTCACGCTTATGTAGTATAGTATCACAGATGCCTCACCACCTAACTGTGTCAAAATTGACACATACGGAGGCTCTTGAAGTTTGGGCGTTCCTTGATACCGACCAGCGCATACCTTACACCGAGCATATGTTACGTAGACAACTATGTAATGAAATGAATTGCTTTATGGAAGTATTCAACGCTAGCACTAAGGGTACATCACTTGCAGAAATACTTACATGGGAAGCGGGCAAGAGCAGCAGTGGTTTCTTTACTGATGAATTAATTAACTTAGTTCGTAACGCTGCTACTCAACAAGGTGATTGGATTCTTGACCTTTGTAAGTCACTTACAATGGAAGAGAACGAGTTACTGTGGCGATGGGCTACGAGATATAGGTGGCGTAGTGTGCGCTATCGTATGATTAAATGGTTGAAGATACTCACAGAATTAGAAGATGTAGATGTACCGATGATGCTCAATGTCGTATACGGGGAGATACCTATAGATGCAGTACGTGAGGAAAAACGGTTTACAAGACTGAAGAGATGGGAGACAGGTACGCCGGAAGTATTTTGGTTCGTCACCGACTGCTCTAAACTTTCGTACTTGGAGCGAGGTATAGCACGCTATCGCAACGGTGATATAGATGTGGAACTTACTCCACAAGTTCCCGCAACGCTGGAACCCACGTGGTGCTGGGTGAACCCTAACGAAACTGGCCATTGGCATGCTAGCGAGGTTGAATTAACCTTTTCTTTGTATAAAGAACCACTACCTGCTGAATGGCATGAGGGTCAACAATTACTAAATGCGTACCCTAAGTCAGGCTTCTTGATTCTTGATAGCGGTGACTATCATCTGTATACTGCTGGTACGGCTAGCCTCAACGCTCAACTAATGAGTATCTCTAAGATTGACAAACATAGGTACCGATGTACGATAGGGTTCCGTGACGGTATAGATTCAGCCGATGTATTACAAATTGAATTAAGGAGTTTACCTTTCAATTTAGAACAGTCACTACGTAGACGAGGAGTTAATCCTAACATCAAACATGTAGAGCATGAGGTTAGAGATTGTTTAGTGTTGAAAGTAGATTACACTTGGGGTACTAAAGAAGGCTGGCACTTCCGTATCAATGAAACAAAAGACAATGCTGGTATCACAGAAGTAGATGAGATAGTAGATTACATTGCATTGGTAGGTGAAGATACATGGGTGGAATGAAACGCAGGTTGACTGAGTTAGGTATGGGATTCGTATTGGATAAGATACGCTTTCGCCCATCAGTTGTCAAGTACCCTCATGGCTTTGGTGTTGTATGTGAACTACGTATTCAAATTATGTTTAACACTTGCAGACCTATGCAAAAGGAAGCAATGCAGATGTGGTGTAACGAGCAGGGCTTAGCGTATGAAACCTTATACATCAAGAATAAGGTAGAGATACGTAGATGGATTGAAACACTTGAACCGTACGCACCTTTACTTACTGATGAAAGTAATTACAGGAAATTAATTTATCTTTTAGATAATCCGATACCAAAGGCTTCAGCGGTTAAATCCACTTGGGACATGTTCTACCAATGGGTAGAGGATTGGGATGAGTTTTGTGAGAAATTGGAGTTTACTTTATAAACAACTAAAGAGGAAAGAGTTGATGGTAATGAACTGGAATGAGATTCTCCGACCCACTAAGTGGGATGAGATTGTGGGTAACCATGATTTCGTTTCTCACTTCAAGGGCTGGAGTGAAACGGAGGAATATCCTTCGGCTCTACTTTTGATAGGCCCACCCGGTGTAGGTAAGACAAGTGCAGCCAATGCCATCGCCCGTACTCTATTAGGGGATGTCTATAACGACATGAATGTAATGTGGACTAATGCGAGTGATGATAGAGGCATCATGCACATTCGTGAAGAGGTGAAACTGTTTGCTCGATTGAGCGGGATTGGCGTTACACGTAAGGTCGTTGTCTTAGATGAGGCAGACGGTCTTACTCCGCAGTCCCAAGATGCTCTTAGGGGTATCATGGAAAAGTACGCCAGTAGGGTATTGTTTATTCTAACGGCGAACAATGGTGAAAAGATTAGACCTGCTCTCAAGAGCCGATGTAATACATATTCGTTCAAGCATGTATCTCCTCAGCAAGGTGCAATACATTTGAGTAGGCTTACTACTCTTACGAGCGCCCCTAAAGAATGGGAACCAAAGTATGAGGGCGTAGTGAATATGCACAACGGTGACCTACGTGCCTCGGTTAACTACCTTGAAAGTCTACCTCGTGAGCCTGATGCACTTATTCTATCGGAGCACGCAGATAGTGATGATTGGTGGGATGACCTTTCTACTCACAAATACAATGACCTACGTGAAAGCCTACTTGATACACTACATCAAGTGGGGGGTCGTACTCAATTCATGCATAATTTCCATCGTTCCATTAGGGGCTTCTTTGACAAGGATGCTGAAACAACATTCAGCGTTATGTTAGTATGGGGGCAGATGATGGAGATGGTATATGAGTGGCCCGGTAGTGACGATTCATATGTAGAAGTTTTAGTTGCCAAGATAAAAAAGGAGATGAATGAATGATAGACATACCTGTAGTAGAAATAGATGAGTACACCCGTAGGAATCTAATTACTGCCTTACTATTCCAATCGTTATACCAGCATGACCCAATGGGTGGACCCGTGAAGGTTATGCAAGAGGCATACGATTTGATGAAAGAAATTGAAGAAGAAGTATTTAATGGAGCGTGAAAATATGAGTTGGAAAGACGAAGATGAATATGAAGAAGAAGGCAGCGGAAGCGATAATGGATTTGGTACTGTAGCAAACAGTAACCAACTACCTGAACCTGTAATGGTTCGCATTAAGGCTTATGCCGAGAGAACGAATAAATCTGTAGATAAAGTAAAGGAAGAATATCTTGAGTACATCAAGGTTAACTACGGCTGCGATGATTATATAGGCGAAGAAGAGGAATTGCTCATTGATTGGGCTGAATCACTATTTGTCGAAACTCGTCGATTTAGCGGTGGTAGTAACTCAAACCTATCTACTTGGGTTGGTCACTTTATCGGTCTACATGACCGTACAAAAGACCGCCTCACTAACCTCTTGAGGTCTAACCTCAAGTTGTATGATGAAGACCCTAACGAAGCAGTTGGTAGTGGACGCATTGCAGTGTTCTCAAAGACTGGCGACCATTGGAGTATACACCATAAGAATAATACAACTAAGTTGGAAGCGAGTTCCGCTGAAGACCCACCTCATGGTATCAAGCACGGTGACGATTGGTTATGTATGACCAACTACTCCGGTCAGCCTGCACCATCAAAAAAGATGGGTCGCTATGCATACTTCTTAGGTGGTGAAGAAAAGGACTTCGTAAACAACGGTAGCATTGGTCTATGGCGTGTTGACCTTACAGGTGAGGCTGTTGATTTAGATATTGATATTGGAAGAGCATGTAAGATTCCAGTCACCCCTCCAAAAGAAAATGCACGTGAGGCATTCAAAGATGTACTCGGTGTTTACAGTAACTTTGAGATTAACTACACCGATGAGTTCGTAGGTGAGTCGCTACGACCGCTACTTACAGGTGCTAAGTATTGGACTTCTGTGGACCACGATTTATTCGTACCTATTGATGCGCTTGAAGAAGCGTATGAAGAGCGTAAAGAAAGCGGTACTATCAATGGAGAGCGTCGGCAATGGGGCCCTCTACTTATCACTAAGGGAACAATCACTCGCATGAGTACTGAACCTCGTGACTCCGAGTGGGACCCGGAAGGTTTCAACTACAGCATGACTCTATCTTCTACCATTTGTGGAGACATTACTTGCTGGATTCCCGGCGCAGTTGGAATGCATACTGACCCATTCACTTGTGGATTTGGAGAAGATGGTTTCCAATATGCAGAAAAGTCAACTGTATTCGTCTTCGCCCGTGTCGGCTTGAAGACTGTTGATGGTCTTGTTACACCTAAACTAACGGTATACGGCATCCATGCTGACCCACGCCGTGCTCGTCGCCGTGCAGAAGGCGGAGATACTGGAGTAGAACAATTTAGAGGTGAATGATATGCCGGGATTTGGACAGATAGCAGAAGTGCAGAAGGAAATTAAGGCTACCACTAAGGCTACCGCTAAGGCTACCGCTAAGGCTACCACTAAGGTAGTTACGGCAGACCCTTTCTCTGCTCTTCGGACAGAAGAAAAGAAAATAGCAGGGCGTATAGAAATGACCCATCAGTTCATTGGAATTGTAGGTCATGACGGTACAGGTAAATCCGGTATCGTACTTGACTCATTCCAAAAAGACCCTAACCGTAACGGTGATGAAGAACTACATTGCTTAGACTTTGACTTAGGAGCAAGCATGCTCGCATCAGCATTACATGAGGGTGATGAGAAGATTATCTCTTGGAACCCGTGGACAATGGGAATTACTGACCGTACAGCATATGATTATCCAGCAACACATCAGCGTGTCATGACAATCATGAAGTATATTCATCATGAAATAACTCACAACGATAAGCAAGTTTGGGGTGTACTCATTAGTGGTGTTGACTCATGGCTTGAGATTTGTACTAACAACATGCGTATTAGTGATTTGGGATTGGCTAGTGACGGTATTGAAGCGGCTGATACTCGTGGTGCAGGTGAGGCTAAGAAGGTTGAGCGACAGTCTGATTGGGCTATTCGTAACACACGTTTCCATCAATTAACTGCCTTGTCTCGTGACTTAGTACGCTTAGGTGTCCGTGTCTTTTGGGAGACTCATTTACGAGTCGTTGATTTCTACGGTAAAGATAAGTCATGGAAGCCTGAATGGGAGAAGAAGACTAACAACTACTTACCTACCATCATTTGGATGGAAAGTGAAGTAGAAGAAGATGAAGACGGTAAGGTAATTAGTACTACATATAGTGCAAGGTTTGCTAAATGTAAAACCAATCCCGAACTGCATGACCAAAAGCGTAAGGTGTTTGTCACCAAGACTGACAAATCACCTGTGTGGCATGGTCTACCTGAACTATATGATGGGAGTCTTTGAGTAATACACTCGGTCTTCTTGGTTACTAGGGATATAATCCCCCCTGTATAATGAGGTGATACTATGACAAAACTAACAGTAAACAGAACTGACTTCTTGGGTTTCTTAAACTCCTTTACTAAAGGAATGCAAGACCTACGACTACAATGTGCAGGTGCACGTATAGTAGTAGAGGTTGGTTTCTCACAGTATTACCTTAGAAAGAACTTCTTGGGTGCTAACATTGAAGAAGAAGGCGTGATACATATCGCTCTTCTTGATAAGATGGTACGCTTCCTAAAGGCGAGTAAGCAGGACTTAGTATATCTTAGACAACTCACCCCGGTGAAACCTTTACACATTGAAGCAGGTGCTAACAAATTACAGATTCCAAGTACCGATGATATTACATCGGCGTCTAAGACTGTAGTGATGGGGGACCTTGCAACCAAGTGCGCCAAAAGTGGTTGGACTAAGTTCTATAAAGCGGAGTTAATTGCTCATGGAACAATTCCTGATACTAAGGATTTAGTAGCATTGGCTGGCATGAAGGGTTTGATTGCCGACAGTTCTCAATACAAATTGAGGGTACATTGCGGTGAAAACGAGTTAGGTATAGTAGCAGGTAAGGCGGCCAGCGGTCGCCTCTTCACCTCCCTACCTATCAGAGATACCGATGGTCCTTGTAAAACCATACAGTCTTTCTTTGGTGAATGGTTGCCTACCTGCTTACAATATCTTGATAACGAATCAGCACGTTTCCATATTGGTGACGGTACATTGGTAGTTTTTGAACAGCGGAATACTTTACTGATGATAATAGATGAGGGTGAGGATTAATGATTATTGATTGGTGCTCTGACGACCCTTACACCCCACCTACTATTTACATTCGTACTCGTGGTAATGATGGTATATTACATGAGCGTTACATAGATGTAGAAGATGAAGACTATGTTTATCCCTTTTGCTGGGTAAACATTAATGCGCCCACTCATGTAATGAAACGTATCGCTAACTATCGTGGTACAATGCATCGTGGTATTATGGCTACTGGGTTACATGGTGAGAAACTATGTAAGGTTACAGTACCTCACCCTAACATACTATGGGATATTAAGGAAAAGTGCCCCGGTTGGACATACGAAGCAGACCTAAATTACCTTGACCAAATCGCACTTACGTTATACCCAGACAAGATACCTGAGTTCAAACCTCGTCGATGGTACTACGATTTAGAGTGGGACACCGGACAGGTGAACAAAGGTAACGAAGGTTGTACTACAGTAATGGCGGTTGTTGATACAGACTACGACCATCCTGTTGTATTCGCATGGAGTGAAGAGTCTATTAGGAA
>TARA_R110000751_G_scaffold108668_2_pt1 | contig 10591 bp, 7 predicted proteins | sample TARA_R110000751 | Tara Oceans TARA_R110000751 (sample SAMEA4398001) | marine metagenome | biome: Polar Biome; feature: [MES] marine water layer (ENVO:01000295) within the mesopelagic zone...; material: water (ENVO:00002006), including particulate matter (ENVO:01000060) such as...... | reverse complement strand
GCTTCATATTTAACAATACTGGTTGCATGACCGCTTTCACGGTTCTCACGCGCTAATGGTTTTCTCATAACACCAGGTGAAGGGCTTTTTTCCCAAGCTTTTTCTGCTGTATTAATTACAACCCGTTGTTTAAAGTCCATATTAATCATATTAAGTTTTCTCACTTGCATTGGTAGACTGGTATGCTGGCTATTTTCTCATATTAATCAGGTTGAAGTTAATTCATCAAGTAAGCTAATAATCTAGCCCAAAGGTTTAACGATGAATTAAATACAAAAAATACAAATTAAAGTTATTACTTGAATTCGCTATTTCTGCTACATTAATAGTATTGCTAGTATAAATTGATAAAGGCTTATAATTCAGTTAGCTTTCACTCAATTTAAGCGTGTCGGTATCTTTATTTCAGCTTAATTATGCCTAAGCTGTATTAAATCGATTGAGCTATTAAACAAGTATAAGCTAAATAGTAAGCCATATATAATTGCAAGAAAGCTTATCGACACTTGAAAACTATAAACTCAAAAAATGTTTACTGCACTAAGGGTAAAACCTTAATTACTATTCACTTATAAGAGTATTTATTTTTGATATTTCCCGAATTAAGTAAAAAAATCTCTACGGCTATTATTGCATTAATATTATTCGCCATAACATTAAGCTTTGTTAGTTTAGTGAATGATATTGACCAGAAAAACATTGATGAGTTCAACAGCCCATTTACCATTAACAGCAGCTACTTCATAGATAAGAGCAATAATGCTGATATAAATGAGGTTTTAACCTCTGCCCAATTTATCGAAAGTAACATAAATAGTATCCCTTATGCACTTGCAGAGCAAAGCTACTGGATAAAGCTTTCCTTGCATTATCCAATCGGAAAATCACTATTATCAGTCAACATTCAAGAAAGACGAGCATATGAAAATGAGCATTTAGTCTTAATGGCTGAGCATAGTATGCTTGATAGCTTTATTGTTTACGAGCTAGGCGCAATCAAAGCACCAACAATACTTTTTGACAAGTCTTTAACTGACTTAGAAGTTAGCCAAAACGTATATCCTGCAGTAAATCTAGAGCTAAACCAGTTTGGTTATAGCGAATACTTAATAAAACTAAAGAGCTCAGGTCCTCCTAATATCCCTTTGCAATTGTTTAAACCAGACGATTTTGAACAAAGGTTACTATTGTCTCAGCTTATATATGGTGCATTTATTGGTATTTTGCTCATTATTGCTATTTATAATTTAGTACTATTTTTTGCTGGCAAAGATAAGGTCTATTTACTCTATATAGGATATCTCATATCTGCTTTTGCCGTGCTTTCATCATTAACTGGCTATGGGTACTTTCTTTTTTCTGAACAGGTAATGCACTTACTTAATCAATACCTCATCTTTAATGACTTTTTATTAATTATATTCCTTCTATTATTTACTTTATTCTTTTTACGCTATGACAGATTAAATCACTGGGCCTATAAATTTTGCATTGGCTTTGTCGCTATTATAAGTCTATTAGCTCTGTATTCACTTTCATTAGATGAATTAGCACAAACCAAACTATTTTTCTCCATACAGCCATTATTCTATATTGTCGCGCTTTACCTTATTTTTAATCGTTTAAAACAAGATTTTTCTTGGGCACGCTTTTACTTTTTATCTTGGTTGCCTTTGTTTGTTGGTGCAATTATTCAACCTATGGTGTTGCTAAATCAACTTGAATATAGCTTTTTAACCGGTCATGCCTTTCTATTTGCCATTATGATCGAAGTTACCTTTATGGCTTTTGCATTAGCTGAACGCATTCGCCGAAGCGAGCAAGAAAAATTAACCATGATTGCTTATCATCAAAGTAATCATCTCCCTAGACAAACCAATCTAGAACACAAAATTAATGAAATTTTAAAGGACGACATTCAAGACTTCACTGTTATCGTTATTAAACCTGAACAATTTCAACGTATTGAGCTTTATATAGATGAGCAAACTAGAGTTAAATTCATTCAAGATTTAAATCAAAAGCTCTCGTCATTATTTCGGTTCAATGATGCCGTACTTCATACGACTGACCAACTCGAAAAACTATGCTATTTGGAAAACTGTAGCTTAGCAATGGTGATTAACAACGTAGATAATGAGCAAAATATAGAGCTATTTATTCGCTCTATTCAACAAGCAGTTCAAGATGTTTACTCGATTAAAAATCTTAAGTTACCCTTATCAGCATTTGTTGGTTTAGCTACGTATCCTGAGCATGGTAGTTCAAGTGCAAGTTTAATCAGTAATGCATCAATTGCCGCAAGTAATGCCGAAACCAGCCAAAGCAAATGGACTTATTATGCGCAAAAAGACAGTGAAAACAGCCCATCTTCAATACAATTAGCCATTGATTTAGAGCAAGCGATAACCCATAAAGGCTTTGAGTTATTTCATCAACCGCAGATTGACCTAAAAACAAATAAAGTTTGTAGTAGCGAGTGTTTAATTCGTTGGAATCACCCAGTGCTAGGCGCAATATATCCCGATGTATTTATTGCGATAGCAGAAGATTTTGGTTTAATGCCATCGCTAACATTATGGGTAGTAGAAACTGCGCTAACTCAACAGGCTCGGCTTACTGAACATACGGGTCTAAACCATATGGTTTCTATAAATATCAGCGGTAAAGATCTTATTCAAGCTAATTTTATTGATGACGTTGCCGGTATAATTAACCGTTGTGATATTAAAGCTGAAAAAATTATTTTTGAATTAACTGAGTCTATTTCTTTTGCGCAAAATAATATTGCTATAAATACTATTGAGAAGCTTATTGAACTGGGTATTACTATTAGTATTGATGACTTTGGTACAGGTTACTCATCGCTATCTCAAATTAATCAATTACCCTTCCAAGAACTCAAAATAGACCGAGAATTTGTTGAAGATGTATGTAGTGACATTAAACGTAAAGTGATAGCTGAAACTGCGGTAAAAGTGGCAAAAGGACTTGGTTTAGAAGTGGTCGCCGAAGGTATAAACAGTGCTTTAGATGAAGAAACCCTGCGCAGTTTCGGCTGTGATATTGGTCAAGGCTATTTTTATGCTAAACCTATGTCTTATGATGATTACCTTGAATGGCTAAACAATCTGACTAATGGTCAAATACCCAAAAGTTTAGATGGCGAATTTATTCCTGTTGATAAATAGCGCTCACTAATTATGCTTAAAACAATTGGTTTTCTAAAGTTTTACCATTAATAATTTGTGTGTAAGACCAATTGTTTTTTATTAACATATTGAGTAATTCAATTTCAACATTACCTACGTCATGCTCATTATTAATCGTGAGTAAATATTCTCTATCTTGCGTCATATCAATATGTTCAACACTGGGTATTTGGCTTATTGACGCTATTATATCTTGATATTGCTGTTTCATTCTCAAGGTTAAATAACGAGTATTGACATTATTACCATGAGTTTGATGTTGCTTTAATTTACCATTTTCTAGATACAGTACCCGATCACATAATCGTTCAAGCTCATTAAGATCATGGGAGCTTAAAATAAAGTTAACCTCACTAGCATGATCCGCAACAATTGCACGAATCTCTCTAGCATTTACAGGGTCAAGCCCCGCAGTAGCCTCATCCAGCATCACAATTTCAGGACTGCCCAATAAAGCTTGAGCTATAGTGGCGCGTTTACGCATGCCATGCGATAACTCGCTAGGTAAACTGTTAATAGCATCTAATAAACCCACCATCTCTAATACTCTTAGCGTGTCGTTTTTAGCCTGTTTTCGGCTCATGCCTTGCAATCGTGCATAAAAGGATAATTGCATAGCGATAGAGAACCTAGGGTCCAATTGTGCATCTTGAGGTAATGCTGATAAACGCCCAAATAATGCAGAGTGTCCGGGTGAATGACCCAAAACCCTGATATTGCCTGAAGACGGCTGTATATAACCACATAACAAACTAAATAAGGTGGTTTTTCCAGCGCCATTTGGCCCAACTAGCGCAACTGGAGCCCCTTTTTCTAACGAAAATTCAACATTATTGAGGGCCGTATTATTACCGTACTTTTTCGTTAATTGTTGAACATCAATAATTAAACTCATAATGAAGCCCTCTTCATCATTAAATGGCTACCAATGAGTAAAACAGCCGTTTGTAGTAAAGGCAAAAAGTATTGACTTGCAATATCACTACTTTGAGATAAAACACTACTGATTTGCCCACCAGGAAATATTAAGTTGAGATAAAAATTTTGGCCAAATTGATATTCTATAAATACAACGAATAAAGGTCCTAAGGCAAAAAATAGGGTTGCAACCACAATAGCAAGTCGCGCAGAGGTAACAAAAGTATTAAGCAAAGACATAAGTGCAATAAACGGTGCTACCACGATAATTAATTGCAAACACAGTTGGATGCCGAGCATAATACTGTCGGTCAATAAGGTTATATCTCTTAAGCTTGCTAATATAGTTGTCGCAATAGCAGTCAATAAAATCAATATCGACATGATTAATAATTGCCCTAAAAAACGTCCCAAAACTAACTCTGCTCGAGTTGTACGTAAAGTAATAAACCTTAATGTACCACGCTGCTTGTCTGAACAAATTTGATCGCTACATACCAATAACGCAAAGCTTGGAAAGAAGTAAATCGCCACTAACCAATAAATAGCGTATTCAGCAACAGGCCAATCTAACAAGGCAGAAAGCCCTAAAGCGCCAAATAATTGTTTTGCCATACTTTCAAACGAGTTCGATGTAACAATCGCTGATGCAGAGCCAACAAAATAATAAAGAATAATAAACCAGATAGCAGCAAATGCTAATAACGCCAGTAAGCCGCGTTTAGTTTTAAATAAACGTACGATTTCAAACGTAATTATATTAAAGAGTCTTGAAAGGTTAATGTTCAATTGGCACCGCTATTTTATAGGTTAAGCTCAGTAAAGTAATTGTCGGTTAATGAGCTTCCTCATTAACCGATTAGGAATTATTTCATGCTCTATGTTCACATGGACAGCCTTAGTGCTGACCATGTGAGTTTAATTAGTCATAGATTTTCAAGTAGACTAAATAACAAACTTAATACGAGGTTTAGCCCCTTCTGATGTATCTATTTGTGCTTTACAAAATAATAGCCTAGCTGAAGGCACTTTTAATTGTTCAACTAAATGAGACTTGAATAAATCAACCCGTTGTTGTGATATTTTACTTAAACGTGCAATATTTTCTGGTAAATGTGCTTGTGTAGCATCCGCTAGTTCTATGTCACTCGCCGTTGCTACCGCACAAAGTTTAACATTGGTATTTTCCCTGTCTGCCAACATCACGGCCATTTGTCGGCTAAACTCTAGTTGTTCTGCGTTTAATTCAATAGCTGTTGCAGGATAAACTAAATCATTTATTCTCAGTTTAAGTGCAAACTCACCTGCTGCCATTGCTACTTTCATTACACTTGCATAAGGCACAAATGTGGTAATTAAATAGTCTTTCGCTGCTGACATAGTCGCTTGCTTAACCAGTAATGTTAATAATCCTGATAAGCCAAAAGAAGGTGAGTTTGTGTCACCTTTTAACGGCAAGGTCAGTTCAACATTACCATCAGAATCTTTTAACATACCTAAAGCAACATTAAACGGTACGCTGAAGCCATCAGATATCGCGCCTCTTTCATTATTATCAGCCGCAGTAAACTCTACACCTCTTAATAAAATATCAACATCGCCATTAATTTTATTTCCAGTCAAGCCAGCATCAATAGTGAGATCGAGTTGACCGCTTTCAATTTCATATTTTAATGCTTGTTTAATATAGCTAGAAACACCCGGTAAACTGAGTTCTTTAACCACAGCATTTAGTTTGAATTTTTGTTGCTCTGCAAACGGTACACCGCGACCTTTTATATCAAAGCTAGCGTATTTATCTGTTTTCCCTTGTATATCAAGTAGCACTTCTTGTTCAGGGTTACCCGTATCAACATCAGATAAAAGCAGATGCGTAATATTGACATTACGCTCATAGTTCGGTGTAACACTGCTGTCTTTAAAGTCTACTTGAGCATCATCTAATAAGGTAAATTTACCTAATCTAAATGCTTGTTTCGCCACGGGAGCAGCTTTGTCTAACTCGGCAGCTTCTTCGCTAATTTGCTTGCTATCTTCCTTGCTCGTTACTTCGTTAGTCACCTTTGGATTTTCAATCGTTTTATCTGTGTCTTCATTACTGCTTGCGCTATTTAGAGCAACAAGTGTAGCTAACTGTTTATCTTTATCGAGTAACACATTAGCAACCACCCCAGATAAGGCTATATCATTAATAGCAATAAGCTCTGGGCTGTATTCAATTGTATTGACAGTTAAACCATTGAATGAGGCTAACGATGGCATTTTTTGTTCAATATTTTTTGAGAACTGGCTTTTAGCAACAACCACGCTTTCAACATTTACTTTCGGTTTGTTGTTTTGATATTGAAGAGCAATATTATTAATCGATATATTTGCAATTTGGGCTAACAATGCTTCTTTGTCTGCTGCATTTGCCGTAACTCCATCGATGGTCACATTAATCAAGGTATCGATACTTATCGGGTTATTATCCGAAATTATAACCGCTAAGTTTTTTGCCTGAGCTTTTTGATTTTTAACCGCAATAGCAATATTGTTTTGCACAACATTAAGATCATCAATAATCAGCAGCAACTCACCAATATTAACTAATGTTTGCGCTTTGCTTAACGCGATATTGTATTGGTTAGAATTAGCTACTTCACTATCAGCTTTTAAAACAGAAGGTGCAGATGATGGCGGCGATTGAAATTCAAGCATTTGCTTTTTGACTGAAATGGCTAGATTCTCTTGCTCAACAATTAAGTCTTCAACAGCTAACAACAGTTCCTTAAAATTAATTAACGTTTCTTTTTCGTTAATGGCAATATTAAATTTACTGGTATGACTGACCTTGCCTTTGAGCGTTAAAATTTCTGGTGGTAAAAAGGCTTTTACTGTATTTAGTTCGATATTTTTGGCATCAAGCTCAACACTAATAATCCCTTGTTGTTTCAGTAAACTCCCATCAATGTTCACTTTAACTGGTGCGCCATTTAAATGGCTGACCAAGTTTAATTTAATATCTTGCTCACGTTGAGACAATAAAATGTTCTGTAATGAAATAGAGTCTAATTGAATGTTATGTTTCTGTGAAAAATACATTAATTCAATATGTGCATCTGATAATTGGAATTCAGGCACAATAACTTGATAAGGAAAGTTGCCACTGTCAGGAACGTTTTCAGGCTCAGGTTCGACTGGAACAGGGTTTTCATCCATTAATTCAATACCGGCAATATTGAGGGAAGATTCGTTCACCGTAATAGGAATAAAGATACCATTGAGGGTAAATTCAGCGATATATATTTTATCAAAAAGTAACTGGTACAAATGCAACTCTGCATTGAGACTTTGCAGTTTAAGTGCACTATTTTTTTCATTCGCTTTTACTTCTAAATCACTTATCGTTAAATGTGCTGTAAATGGGTTATAGCGAATACTCGATTTATCGGTAAGTAGTAATGGCTTAGGTAAGCCGTAAGTATTGATAACGTAGCGTATTATAGTTGGTGAGAGTAACCAAATGAGAGCATAAATAACGATAAAACTGATAACTAAAATTTGAACTAGGCGTTTAAAATAACGACCCATACTAGATTCCTATATATGACAAATAAGCACAACCATGAACAACTTCATTGAAATGTTATTGTACTGTTTATATGATTCAAAAAATGAAAAGACTATCGAAACATTATCCGATAGCCTCTTTTAAAAAGCTTAACAATCTACTCGGCTTTTAACAAGTCGATAAATTGTTGAGATTGCTCTATAGCTTGACTCATGTCAGCGACTAACGATTCAACATCACGTTTTATCGTTTTATATTCACCTTGTAGAGCACCAATGGCTTGCGCATTTAAATTATGTTTAAGATATAAACTGTTATCTTTTAATGCAGATAAAACTGGCGCCATTCTGTCTTTGGCACGATACATAGACTTAATAAGTCTTTGATAAGTACGTTCAGTTTCTCTTAATTTTTGTTGGCTTTGTTGCTTTAAGCTATTGCTCGCGTATTGTTGAATTTCATCATTCCATTCATCAAACAAGGCATCAGCCACACTTTCAATAGCGTCGATACGAGATGTTACTTCATCAGCAGAAGCTTTACTTGCTAAGTACTGATCATTAACCATCTCATATTGCGTCGCTAAATCACCACCATCGTAACTGATCAATTGCGTAAGTTGCTCTAACGCTGATTTAAACTGCACCTGTGCATCTTCTTGTGATGTTTGTGCGTCTTCAACTCTATCGAGCATAATATCGCGCTTATGTACGCCAACTTTTTCCATAGCTGAGTAATAAGCCGACTGACAACCGGCTAGCAATACGAGTGTAACAAGCATAAATGAAAATTTTGAAACAACACTTTTTTGCATTTTTAACTTTTTCATAAATTATTACCGCTACTAAATTTTGCAGCATCGATAATTGCCCATAAATGCGTAATTGCCGCAAATGCAATGGGGAATACTAACCATGAAAGTCCCCAAAAGATGCTCGCAAAAACAAAAAACAATAATGCCGGCAATATACGACCTTGAACCAACTGGCCTAAACCTGGAATAAAAAGACTGCAAATCGCGGCTAACACATTACCGCCTGAACCTTGCTGTGCCATAAAAATCTCCTAAATATAAAAAACACACATTAATATAATGAAAAGTATAGCATTAGATTAATTTGTAAGCTGCTGTTATTGGGTCTATATATTGTAAAAAAATAAGACACAATATTTGACTATATTTAACCTAACTTCTACTGCGCAATAGCTAAGCTTTGAGTAGAACTATCATCACGAGCTAAAACTATCGTTAGATTTATAGGCTAGCATTACTTAATCATTAAGCCTCTTTTTTTGCCAAATACCCTGTTCTACTTTGCCCTGAAGTTTAATATCATCAGCGTTAAATGCCATATCAGCATCACTTACGTTTTCAATTTTTCGTTTGGCATTATAGTCTTTAGTTAACGCAACTATGGTAGGTGTTAGTTGCACAATAGCGATAACATTCACTAAGGTCATCAGCCCTAAAGCCACATCAGCCATGCTCCATACTTGTTTTAAACTAGCACTTGAACCCCAAAAAACCATCGCTAAATACATAGTTGTATATATAGTTCGGCCAATCTTATTATCGAGTTTGAAAAAATGTAAATTACTTTCAGCGTAAGCGTAATTTGCAACCACGGATGTAAAGGCAAACAAACTAATAGCCGCAGAAACGAAATAAACGCCGTTCTCACCTAAATGATGAGTAATAGCATTTTGGGTTACACGAATACCTTCCATTTCACCGGTAAAATTAATATCAGCCAGTAGAATAATAAACGCGGTGCAAGTACAAAGCACCATAGTGTCTAAAAATACCCCTAGCATCTGCACATAACCTTGTGTAACCGGATGATTAGGAACTGGTCTAGCGCTGGCAGCAGCATGAGGCACACTACCTGCTCCCGCCTCATTAGAGTACAAGCCACGTTGAATACCATTTTTAATCGCCGCGCCTAACATGCCAGCGCCAGCCTCTTGTAAACCAAAAGCTGACGTTATGATGTCATAAAGCATCGCAGGTACAGCAGTAATATTCATTAAGGTAATGGCTATCGCGACTAAAACAAAAGCAATGCCCATAAAAGGTACAACTAACTCGGCAAAGCGAGCAATACGCTTAAGCCCACCCAATACAATGCCACCCGCAAGTATGGTGATCACTAGCCCTGAATACATACTCGGAATGTTAAATGCGTGATTTAAAGAATCGGCAATGGTATTAGCTTGCATCGCACTAAAACTAAAGCCATACCCTAAAAATAAGCACAATGAAAATAATATCGCTAACCAACGTTGGTTTAGACCTTTTTGAATATAATAAGCTGGCCCACCTCTATATTCTTTATGGTCATCGCTCACTTTATAAAGTTGCCCTAAAACACTCTCAGCAAACCCCGTAGCCATCCCTAACAAAGCAATAACCCACATCCAGAATATTGCACCGCTACCACCAAGCGAGATAGCAACAGCTACACCGGCTAAGTTACCTGTACCTACTCGTGCAGACAACCCTATAAACAATGCCTGCAGTGAACTAATACCAGAATTATCATCGGCGTTTTCATCCTGCTTACCACTGTTTTTTATCACAGAAAACATATGACGAAAATTAAGGATTTGTATAAATTTCAGCTTAAATGAAAACCAAAAGCCAGCGAACAACAATACATAAATGAGTACCTGCCCTTCGCCCCACAAAACATTATTTATACTCGAAACAATTTGTTCGAAATTCATTATTACAGGACCTTTATAGGGGGTTAATATTGAGGAATATTGTGGATATTAATTTAACTTTATCACGCTAATTTAAATAAGGTCGAGTAAAATTATTGCAGATATCATTAAAATAGCAGGCTAAATGTAATAACCCGTTAAGTAATACTAATTAATATGAGTTTTAAGCTTTATTACGTTG